>Ga0256843_1000082_pt1 | contig 78542 bp, 74 predicted proteins | sample AlvinellametaG_FD_191572 | JGI IMG/M metagenome (GOLD analysis project Ga0256843, IMG submission 191572) | Pompeii worm associated microbial communities from hydrothermal vent at the East Pacific Rise, Pacific Ocean - Alvinella | ecosystem: Host-associated > Annelida > Integument > Unclassified ... | reverse complement strand
AGACAAGGATTTTGATTTAGTGATAAATTAAATTATTTTAAAAAAATTTGGATAAAAGAATTAACTAAAAAATCTCAATTATTTTCTAATTTTTGATTCAAAATTTCCTAATAGAATGAAAAGAGCCAATAATTATTGACTTTTAAAAAAAAATAATTATATTATATAAAATATTTATCTAAAAAAAAATAGTTTAAAATGAATAGTATTGATATTATATGAGCAGGATGACAACATGCACAAGATTTAGAAAGAAGAAAAATCTTTGAATGATTAGAAGTTTTTAAAACTGAAAAATGAGATTCTCTAGATAAAAACACAGATTGAAAAATAATAATAGCACCAATTGCTAAAACTGAACAAATTATAACTAGATTATCTGATTATTCATGAACTATTCTTAATTTATCATGAATAATGTCAACTAATCCAGATTGATTAGATAAAATTGATAATGTTCATTTTTTATTTTGACCTAAAGGAAAAGAGAATTTAAAAGCTATATTTGCATGAGATTATAATCAAATTACAGCTAAAATCATTCAAAATACTAAAAAACAATGAATTAAAATAATTGAAAGTAGTTCAAAAGAACATGATACAAATATGGCATATACTCAAGCATTAACTCACTTTATGATCTTTTTAAGAAGTTTATGAGATGAAAATAAAAGTGATTTTAAAAATTCTAAAACACCTTTTCATTTAATAAAAGATATGATTAATTATAATCCTTATTTTGCAAATATATTCAATCAATTTTTCTCTTGAGTAAAAATTTGAGATAATATATCAAAAAAATACATAGAATTTATTAATGATAAAATGTGAGAAAAAAATCAAAAAATTTTTTGAACTCCTAATTTTATAAGAACTATGGAAAGAAATCAAAAAAATGATCCTATAATAATTGATTCTATATTAATTAATTTTATAAAAGTTTTTCAAAAAACTATAAATTCTAGAAATAAATCTGATATAAAATTAGATTTATTGGAAAAATATTTAAAAACTTAAATTAAAAAAACTAGATATAATCTAGTTTTTTTTAATCAAATTTTTTACTTAGAAATTTACCTAATCATTCTGCACTTGTATCAACTGGAAGTTCTTTTCTAATCAATGAAAAATCTTCTGGTTTTTCATCCATATTAATCCATACTTCATAACCTCATCCATGAGCAGTTTTTACTTCTTCAGCTTGATTTTCATCAAAACTATATTCTATATCAGTAAAAGTTGTAGTAGCTTTTTTAGTTCAATGATTTAATTTAGTTTTAAATATTTTTTCAACTTTTAGTTCCTTTATTCAAGAAGGTGAAACTAATTCAATAGTATCTCAAACTTCAAATTTATTTTTTACCTCAACTCTAACCATTTTAAATTTTTTATCATAATCTCTCAAAATTCCCAAAAATGCTTTTGTTCCAAAACTACCATTTCTTTCATAAAATTGAGCATTTGCATTTGGATTACCTGCTAGAAAACCTGGTATATATCCTCTATTTGCTATTCAAAATAACTCAGCAGATAATTTTTCAGAATCATATTCTTTTCCACTCTCAACAGCATCTAAGGCTTCTTTATAAGCAAGTCCAACTGAGGCTATATAATTAACAGTTTTATTTCTTCATTCAACTTTAAATGATATAACTCAAGCATCAGCTAATTCTTTGATATAATCAATTGCACATAAATCTCTAGAATTCATTAAATATGTCCCATATTCATCTTCATCAAATTCCATAAATTCACCTGGTCTTTCTTTTTCCTCAAGTGTAAAATTTCATGATAATTCTTGATATTGATCTGGTCTTCAAGTAACCATTTCTAATTCTTCTTCTGTTTTATCATCCTTGAACATTTTATATTCCCATCTACAAGAGTGAGAACAAGTTCCTTGATTTGGATCTCTAGCTGATAAATAGTTTGAAATAAGACATCTTCCTGAATAAGCCATACAAATTGCTCAATGAACAAAAGCTTCAAATTCCATTTCTGGAACATGTTCTTTTATTTCTTTCATTTCTTTAAGTGATATTTCTCTAGAAAGAATAATTCTTTTTATTCACATAGTTGCCCAAAATTCTGCCTGAGCCCAGTTTGTATTATTAGCTTGAACAGATAAGTGAATTTCAACATCTGGATATTCTTTTTTTACAAGATGAATTAAACCTGGATCAGCCATAATAAAAGCATCTGGTTTCATTGCAACCATTTTTCAAAATTGAGCAAGAAAAGGTTTAATTTTCATATTATGAGCATATATATTTGCAGTAAAATATATTTTTTTACCCAAATTATGAGCATATTCTACAGCTTCACCAATAGTTTGCATTGTAAAAGCATTTGTTCTAGCTCTAAGTGAAAACATAGGTACTCAAACATAACATGCATCTGCTCCATAAGCATAAGCAAATTTTAGCTTTTCAAAATCACCAGCAGGCATCAATAATTCCAATTTTTTTCACATAATTTTATTTTTAAAATATTAAACTCAACCAATTCCTAATTGGCCAATTGTAAGTGGCTTGATTATATGTTTTTTTATTTTATTGCAAATATTTGTTTTATATTTTATTATATGATAATATAGTATTATATTTAAAATATTATATTATATATTATGTGAATAGAATGATTTGATTATGATAATCACTTAACATGAGAAATAAAAAAATGACTAGCAGATGATTGACAAATTAGTCAAGAAGAGGCTGCTTTTATGGTGAAAATAATTGATAAATATTGAAGAAGAAATATCAAAATAAGAAAAAATGAGTTATTTAAATTATGAAAAGAATTTTGATTAAATTATTCAAAAATAGCTAGAATGGGTCCAACTTTAGAAAGAAGATTAAGAGAAAGAGCAAATATTTGAATTGATATAAAAAATCAATTAACAAATTTAAAAGAAGATAATTCAAATAATAATTTTATAAGTCCAAATTGAGAATTAAAAAATGTTAACAGAATAACTTTAAAAAGATTAATAAATCTAAATATTAAAGAAATAAATTCATTAATATGAAATAAAAATAATTTTTCAATTATTAATAAATCAGGAAAGATTTACAATGTATTTTTATGAAAAGCAAAAAATTGAAAAACAGATTATTATTACAAGGACTGACCAAATAAAAACAAAAAAGTTAAAATTTATGATTGATATAAAATATGAAAATCAAATAGTTCAGTAGAAAAATATAGAAATGAAACAAATACAAATTTTACAAAAAGAATAGTAAAACATAATAATATAATTGAATCTATAGAAAAATATTGAATTAATATTGAAGATATCAAATCAAATTATGAAAAAATTCAGAATAGAAAAATAATTGGTATATCTAATAATTACAAAAATAAATATAAAGCAAATACTGAGAAAATATTTACAAATTATGAATTACCAAATAATTGAGAAAAAATATTAAAAAGATTTAATTCTATAAAACTTTCTGATATATTAAATGATTCTGATTTTAAAAATTTAAAAAGTAAATATTTAATTCAAAAATATTGGCCAGAAATAAAAACATCAATGATGTGATGAGTACTTAAATCTTTAAAAAATGTAAATCATTATTTTAAATGAAGAATTGATGTCACTAAATTACCTATAGCTATTAATGTTCCTGTATGAAGAAAAAATAAATGAAAATTTGAAAATGCATCAATATCTTTTATATATAATCCAAATACATGAAAAATTAATATAGAAAATTTTTCTTATTGATTTAGATTTAATAAGGTATGGTCAAATACTCCAGATTCAAGAGCCCAACCATTATGAACACATATATTAAATTTAAAATGAGCTAATATAAAAAATAATTATAGCACAAAAATAAAATGATCAAAGAGGTGATTCATTTTTAGAAAAGAATGAATAGATTATTGAATTAACAATAATTCATGAAGAAGATGAAATTTAACACACTGAGTAAGTAATATAAGAGCAAATCTAATAAAAAAATGAGTAACTACAAATCAAACAATAACTTCTCGGTGATGTACAATATATCCAGATATGGATTTTGCAAATATAATGAAAGAAAATAGAAATAAAAAATATGCAATTGAAGAAACTACATATCCTATATTATAGTACAATAAAAAAATCACTAATTAGTGATTTTTTTATTGTACTTTTGGTCAAAAAATAACTTCAAGTCATCAAAAAGGATATAAAACTCACCAAAACATAAGAAATAATCCTAAAAGCATAAGTATAAAATAAGTTCCTCATCTACCTATATACTGTTCAGCCCAAACAAAATTTCCTGTCCAAGATTTAACAACTCTTCTATATTTAATTATTCAAAATCAAATTGCAAATAATCAAACTGCATAAAATAAATCTACTATAAACATATTTTTTTAATAATTATCTAAACTAGCTTTCTCTTTTTTCAAAAAATCTTTTAATAAATCAGATTTTTTAATTTGTTCTAGAATATCTCAAGAATTATCTTTTAATCATTCTACTATTTTTTCTGAACTTATATTTGGTTTAACTGCTTCTATTACAGTATTTACTAAATTATTAAATCAATACATATAAAAATAAATAATATAAGCAATAAAAAATAAATACATTAAAGTTTTAAATATTCTTCTTCAATATATAAATTTTCTTTCAGTTTTTATATGATTATAAATATAATCAATCTTTTCTTCAGTTGTTTTTTCCATAATTTATTTTTAATTTTTATTTAGCCTCTTTCCAATTAATTCACATTTCACAATCTGCCTTTAATTTAATTTCCTTATTAATTAAAATATTTTCCATAATTTCAGTTACATTTTTTTTCAAAATATTTTCCTCTCAAGGATAAACATCAAATACTACTTCATCATGAACTTGCATTATTAATTGTGATTTTAAATCTTTTTCTCTTAAAAACTCTCCAATTCTTAACATTGCAATTTTCATAATATCAGCATTTGTTCACTGAATTGGCATATTAATTGCTTCCCTTTCAGCTCCTGATTTTATCATTTTATTTCTATCTGTAATTCATTTTATATATCTTTTTCTTCAAAAAAGTGTTTCTACATATCCTGTTTCTTCACATTTTTTAATTGTTTCATCTAAAAAGTTTCTTACTTTAGGATAACTTTCAAAAAACTTTTTAATATATAAATTAGCATCACTAACAGTGATATCAATCATTTTAGAAAGCCCAAATCAGCTTATTCAATATATTACTCAAAAGTTAACTGCTTTTGCAATTTTTCTATCTGTTACTTCTATTAAATCTGCAGTTCTTTGGTGAATATCTCAATTATTTTTGAATACATCTAATAAATTTTCATCTCAACTCATAATAGCTAATAATCTTAATTCAACTTGAGAATAATCAATTGCCATTATTTTTCAACCTTCAAACCTAGATACAAAAGCTGATCTTACTTCTCCAGCTATTCAACTAGAAGAAGGTATATTTTGTAAATTTGGATTAGTAGAAGAAAGTCTTCCAGTAGCTGTTACAGCTTGATTATAACTTGTATGTAATAAATCATTTTCATCAAGTAAATCAAGTAATCAGTTTACAAAAGTTGAATTAATTTTTGTATAATGTCTGTAATCTATAATTTTTCTGGCAATTTCATATTCTTTTGATAGATTTTCTAAAACATCAGCTGAAACACTCCAACCTGTTTTAGTTTTTTTTCATTTTGGTAATTCTAATTTATCAAAGAGTATTATTCAAACTTGTTTAGGTGAATTAATATTAAATTCTTCTCATGCTATATCATAAATTTCTTTTTCTAATATCCCAGCTTCCTTTTCTAAAATTATTCCTAATTCTTTTAATCTATCTCTTGAAATTTTAACACCAGTTAATTCTATATTTTTCAATATTTCAATAAATGGAATATCAATTTCTTCTAAAATTTTTTCTTGTTTTTCATCTAATTCTTGTTCTTCAAAAAGTTTATAAGTAATATAAACATCTTCTGCAGAGTATTTACTTGCAATATCTAATTCTACTTCTCAGAAATTATTTAATTTTTGTTTTTTTACTAACTCATCAAAACTTATCATTTCATAGTTTAATTTTTTACTAGCAAGTTTATCTAGTCATAATCATCTTACTCAAGGATTTTTCACATATTCAGCCAAAAGTGTATCATATATTTTTGCCATAGATTTTTATATTAATTATTTTATACCACTATAATATTTAAAACACAAAAAAAAGCTAGATTAAATCTAGCTTTTTTTATTTTTATAATACAACATTATCTAATCTATCATATTCAAAAATTTCTTCTTTTTTGAAAAATCTTTCTAATTCTTCATTTGCTGTTTCTTCAGAATCTGAAGCATGCATAATATTTCCATCAATAGAAAGTGCAAAATCACCTCTAATTGTTCCAGGAAGAGCTTCTACTGGATTTGTAGCACCTGACATTGTTCTGATAGTTGGAACTACATTAGCACCTCTAACTGCCATAGCAACAATAGGAGAAGATTTCATATATTTTACAATTGCTGGAAAAAAAGGTTTATCAGCAAGGAATCCATAATGTTCATTAATTAAAGCATCATCTAATTGAAGCATTTTCATACCTAAAATAGTAAGACCTTTTCTTTCAAATCTACCAATAACTTCACCCATAAGATTTCTTTGTACACAATCTGGTTTTAATAGAACCAATGTAGTTTGCATAGACATAATAATAATTATTATAAATATAAATATAAATTTTTTGAGAATAATCTCAAATCAAGAAGATTATATTGATTTTTTTTTATTTGCAATTCTTATTTTTCTAAAATTTCTTTCAAAGATTTTAATAAAATGTTTATTTCTAATAATTTTTCATTCTTTAGTTTGAAATATATAATATTAAATTATTCACAAGGATAAATAAAATTTTGTGTTTCAATTTCTAATCATTTAAAATTACTACAATATGCTCCTGTTTTATCTTCAGCTTTTCACCAAAACATTTTTCATCATTCACAATATAAATTTTGATTTTTTACAATTTGATTTATTTTTGATTCTGAGATATAAAAATAATTTAATAATAAATTAAATCAAAACCATATTAAAAATGCTATTATAATACTTATTATATTATTTTTCATAATTTATATTTAATTCATAAAATTACAATTAATATTAATATAAAAATCAAAAAGTAATACAATCTAAAATCAATTTGTTTTTCTAATGAAAAATAATATCTTTTATTACTTAAAAAAAAATTTTCTAATTTTTCACAAGAATTTAATTTTCACAATATTTTTTTTACATATTTTTCATCTTCTTCTGTTCATCACATTGGAAAAACTTTATATCAATTTGTATCAAAATATATTTTTCAGTTTTCATTACATTTAATAAAATTTAAGTATCTTATATTTATTTCTCTATCTTTAAATGATTCAGAAAAATCTTCTGCATAAGTATTTGCATAAAATACTACATATTTTTCATTCTTATTTTTTTCTATAAAATTCCTATTCTTATCAGTAAAAAAAGAATCTATCCATCATTTTGAAAAAATATATTTTCTATAATCTGATTCTATTAAATCTGTAATTGGAGAATATTGTCCATAAACTCTTATATAATTATCAAAACTTATTATATTTTTTTCAATATCTATTCAATTAATTTTTCAAATATAATATCAATCACTAAGGTACATTCAATCAATAGTTTTTGTGTTTTCTCAATAAGAAATATTTAAAGAAAATATAATAAGTAAAAGAAGTATTATTTTTTTCATAATTTATTTTTTATTAATAATAAAGGAGAGTTAAACTCTCCTTCTAATTTTTAAGGCTTTTCTACGTAGAAAACAGGTCTTAAAATATAAAATTCAACTTTTCTTTTATAAAGTGAATCTTCATTTATTTTACCTAATCCTTTATTTGCATATGTAGTTGTATTCCCAGTAACTAATATTCTATTATAACTTTTTGTTGAAGTATTAATTTTTGTTACAATAAAAACATGATCAATAATTTTATCAGTTTTTATATCTTTAAGTGGTTTGTTTTGTTTAGAATAATTACCTTTTTTATCTTTATAATCAATAAAAACAATATCACCTACTTTAACTTTTTGTACTTCTAAAGCTCCACCATTTGTTCTCCTTTTTCCATTTTTATCAAAACTAGAAATATAATCTCTTGTAATTAATTTAAATTTCAATCCATTATATTTTATTTTATATAAATCAGAAAATGAAGATTTAGCATAGCTAAACAAAGAATTAGCACCTCTCCAAGAACTACTAGAAGAATCTGAAGTTAAACCATATTCTCTAAAATACCATTGTAAAGGTTCATTACTTTCTGTATCATATTCAGTACTACAAGCATTGACATAATTCAATCTTGTACTTCCTACAAAACCAGCTAAAATAGCTTGATTAATAAAATTTGTACAATTGTTTGAAAAAATTCCAAAAGGATTATTTATTTCTTTATCTCTTTTTTCAATAAGATTATAATATTTTAATGCATATTTACTTGCACTATTATTATCATATACACAAACTTTTTTACCTTTTGCTATATGAAAATTCTTACAACTATAAGAATCTATTGCAAAAGCACCACTAACCAAACTTATAACTATTGTTACAATAACAAACATTTTTTTCATTTTTGTCTCCTAAGACATTTTATTTTTATTTTTCTTCTTATCAAGTTTATTATAAACTTAATAAATTTTAGCCTTAATTTATAAAGGCAATAGCTTTTATTTTTGTTTCATCTTACAATATTAATTTTTTACTCCTTTCTTGTAAGCTGAGGCATTGTATTTTTTTTTTTCTGCTTTTGTCAAAAGATTATTGGAGATAATTATTTCACCAACTCTATTTTTTTATATCATCTATTTCAGTCCATTTCTACATAATAAATATCAATTTTTGTGTTTAGTTTTTTTTCTAAATATGATTTATTTTCTATGAAATAATTTGGTCTATCTTCATAAATTTCTATTAAATCAGTTTTAATATTATTTTTTTTAAAATATTCTATTAATCTTTCTGGTTTTTGTTCTGCTTTATCTACAACTATAAATTCAATATCTTCTAATTTACAAACTTTTTGCTTTAATAATTGATATTTTTTATCTCAAGCTGTTAAAACTATTCAATCATTATTTCTTATTTTATTTAAAATTTTTTTTGGAAATTTTTTATTTTTATAATATTTTTTTAACATATAATCAAAACCTAAAACTTCTTTCATTATTTTTGTTCAAGCATCTCATCTATTTTCTCTTAAAAGTTTTTCTTTAGATAACTGATTTTTCCTTGCAAAAATTGTGTCATCAAAGTCTGCCATAATAAACACTTTTTCCTTTTTTCCTTTCATTACTAACATATAAAGTTGATAAAATATTTTTTTTTATTATATTTATTAAAATTAATTTGTAAAATAGTTATTTATGAAAAAAATTAGAAAGTGTGTAATTCCAGTTGCTGGATTTGGTACAAGATTTTTACCTGCTACAAAAGCATTACCAAAAGAAATGATTCCAATTATTGATAAACCTGTAATGCAATATATTGTTGAGGAGGCAATTGCTGCTGGTTGTGAAGATATAATAATTGTTACATGAAAAAATAAAAGAGCTATAGAAGATCATTTTGATTCAAATTTTGAACTTGAAAAAAAATTAGAAGAATCAAATAAATTTGAAATGCTTGAACAAGTAAAAATGCTAAATAATATGGCAAATATTACTTATTTAAGGCAACCATATCCAAGATGAGATTGAGATGCAATCCTTAGAGCAAAACCATTTTTATGAGATGAGCCATTTTTAGTTTTATTTTGAGATGATTTAATTGATTGAGAGAAAACTGCTGCTGAACAATTAATAGATGTTTATGAAAGAAAAAATTCACCTGTAATTGCTACAATTCCTGTTTGAGATGAGGAAGTTTCTGAATATTGAATAATTGAATCAACAAGCTATGATTGAGATGCATTACTTGTAGATAAATTTTTAGAAAAACCAGAAGCATCTGAAACTAAATCTAGAAATTGAGTAATTTGAAAATATGTTTTAACTAATGAGGTTTTAAGTTATTTGGAAGAAGTATCTAATAAAAAACAAGTTTGAGAGATTAGATTAGCAGATGCATTTGAACTAATGAGACAAAAAAAAGATATTTATTGAGTAAATATAAAATGAGATAGATATGATTGTTGAAGTAAAATTGGTTTTTTAAAAGCAACAATAGCATACTGATTAAAAAATGAAAAATTAAATAAAGAATTAACAAAATATTTAAAAAATCTAGATTTATGATAAAAATTAATATAGAAAAACTTCTTTTCACAAAGAGTTTTTTAAAATTAAAATACAGAACAAAATCAAGTGAAGCAATTAAAAATATTAATGAAAAATATAATAATAATAAGCTTGATTTTTTAAAAGTAGATAAAATTATAAATACAAAAAGAATAAATAGTTATGTGGCTGAAAAAAAAGATAAATATGAAAATATAGTAGTTCTATGAGTTGGAGGTTCAGCACTTTGAACAAGAGCTATTATGCAAGCATTAAAAGGAAAATATTACAATGAACTATCAAGAAAAAAAAGAAATAATAGTCCAAAATTATATATTTTAGATAATATTGATCCTGATGAAATAAATTATTTACTTGAAACAATTAAATTAAAAGAAACCCTTTTTATTGTAATTAGCAAATCAGGTTGAACAATTGAAACCGTAGCTATGTTTAGTTTCTTTAAAAAATTGATTTTAAAAGAATGATTAAAAGTAACTAAACATTTTACAATTGTTGCATGAGAAACTTCAGAATTTAAGGAAAAATGCTTAAGAGAATGATATGATGTTTTTGATGTCCCAAATTGAATTGGTGGAAGATTTTCAGCTTTTACTGATGTATGATTATTACCTTTGGCTTTTATTTGAGTAGATATAGATAAAATTTTATTTTGATTGAAAAATATTAAAAAAGTTCTACTTTGAGATGATATCTTTAATAATCCAGCCTTATTAACAGCAATAATTCAATATCATTCCTATTTTGAATTAAATAAAAATATTACAGTATTTTTTCCATACTCTACAAATTTGTTTTATTTATGAGAATGGTATAAACAAATGATTTGAGAAAGTCTTTGAAAATCTTGAATTTGAGTAACTCTTACTTCTGCAATTTGAGTAACAGACCAACATTCTCAACTTCAACTTTATTATGATGGACCAAATGATAAATTAATAACATTTCTAGAAGTAGAAGATTTCTGAGTTGATTTCAAAATAGATAAAGAAAAAAAGCTAAGTTTTAAGCAATTACTTGATACAGAAAAATTCTGAACAGAAAAATCAATTTCTAGTTATAATAAAATTAATTATACTATAAAAATAGATACAATTAATGAAAAAACTCTATGAGAGTTAATTGCTATGCTTGAGGTTCAAACAGCTATTTTAGGAGAATTCTACTGATTTAATCCATTTGATCAACCATGAGTTGAAATTGGTAAAAATATTACAAAACAAAAATTAAAACAAGATTTTTGAGAAATTAAATTTTAATAGAAATATGCAAAATTTTATAGAAAATTATCTAAAAATAAATAATTATGAAATAAATTATTTTACAAACTGAAGAAATAATATTACTTGTTTAGTTATTTTTTGAGATGAAAAAATTATTATCCAAAAAGAAAATATAGACTTCCCTGAAAATCAAAAATATTTAATAAATAAATTAATTTCTGAATCGGAAAAAACTGATTTAAATCTTGCTTGAAGTTATTTAAAAGATAGATTTATAAAATTTGAATGATGATACTATCAAATTATGAATTATATAGAATCTATTAATTTAGATGAAAATAATTTAGATGAAAAATCTATTTTATCAATGTTTAATTATTTAGCTAGATTTCATAATTTTTCAGAAACTTTAAAAATAGAAGAAAATAGAAAAAATATCTGAAAAACTTTTAAATCAATTGATGAATTACTAATAGAAGCAGAGAAACTCAATTATACAAATAATAAATATAATAAATATTTTGAAAAAATATTAGATATAAAAAATAATTTATCAATTATTGAAATAGAAAAAAATGATTTAAGAAAATGAATTATTCATTGAGATCCTGCTTTTAAAAATTTTATTTTTAATAAAAATAAACAAGCATTGTCATTAATTGATTATGAAAAAGTAGAGTATAATAATTTTAATTGGGATTTAGCTGATTTAATTAGATCATTAATAAAAGTAGAGTTTTTTGATAATATTTTATTAAAAAAATGTATTTTAGAATATGAAAAAAAGAGAAAACTAGTAGAAAATGAAAAAAAATATTTAAAAAATTATTTAGAAACTCTAATACTTCATGTAATTTTACAATACTTTTTAGCTTTATTTCCAGAAAGTTCTGTTAATAATATGATTTGAGATAACTCAGATACAATAAAAAAATTAGAAAGAGGTTTTTGAGAGTTGAATAAAGTAAAAAATTGGCTAATATAGAAATATGAAAAAACAAGAAATAATTTTCTGAATAACTAAAGTAATACTAGATTTTTTATTAGTAATTGCTAGTTTTTTTATTGCTCGTAAGTTAAGATTAATAAGTGATTTTATTCCTGGTATAAATATTCAAGTACAAACTATAGATAATAATAATCTAGCTATTTATTCAATAATATGAGCATTCATTTTAGTTTTTCTTTTTGCAATTCATTGATTATATAAAATAAAAACTATTAATTCTAAAATTAAAGAATTTTGAAATATATTACTATTTTGATTTTATAGTTTTGTCTTTTTTTCATTTCTAGTTTATTTATGAATCTGATTTATTTTTGAAGTTGAAATACCAAGACTTATTGCTTTCTTTGCTTTTTGAATAGCAACATTACTAATTATTTTAGAAAGAATATTATTAAATAATTTATTTTATTATTTGATGAATAAAAAAATAATATCAAAAAATCATATCATATTAATTACTAATAAAAAAGATTCTGATATTAAATATATTTTAGATGATATAAAAAAAGCAAAAATATATAAGCTTAAAAAATATGAATGAATTGAAAAATTAAAAAAATTAATAGAAAAAAGAAAAATTGATGAAATAATATATATTGATAGTAATTTATCAGAAAAAGAAAAATTTGAAATTTGGGAATTAACTAGAATTTTTTGAGTAAGATATAGATATTTAGCTAATTCATTTGATATAACAAAAAGTAATACAGAACTTAGTTTAATTAATGAAATACCTGTTTTAGAAATAAAATCAACACCTTTACAATGATGGAATATAATATTAAAAAGAATTTTTGATATTATAACTTCCCTTATGTGAATAATTATTTTTTTACCTTTAATGTTAATAGTCTATATATTAATAAAAGTAGAAAATACAAAAGTTCCTGCAATATTTAAAAATAAAAGAATTTGAAGAGAAGCAAAAGAATTTAATCTATATAAATTCAGATACATGAAATGGGATTTTTGTAATAAAGATTCTTATTTAGTTTCAGAAGAAGAAAAAGAAAAAGCTCTAAATTTTGAGAAAACTTTAATAAAAAAGCAATCAACTAGAAAAGGACCATTGTATAAAATAAAAAATGACCCTAGAAAAACAAAAATTTGAACTTTTATAGAAAAATATTCAATTGATGAATTACCTCAATTTTTTAATGTATTAGTGTGAAATATGAGTCTTGTATGACCAAGACCTCATCAACCAAGAGAAGTTGATAAATATTTAACTCATCATAAAAGGCTTTTAACAATAAAACCTTGAATTACAGGTATGGCTCAAGTAAATTGAAGGGATAAAAATAATTTTGAAGATGAAGCTAAACTTGATACTTTTTATATAGAAAATTGGAGTATTTTACTTGATTTAAAGATTATTGCTAAAACATTTAGCTCAGTTTTTAAAAGAAAATAAAAAAATATTAGAAATTAATCTCCTAATATTTTTTTATTTTCTTTTTCAATATTCTTGTTTTCTCAATTTAAATCTCTTATCTCTGACAGAATTAATTTAGCAAAATATCATAATAAAGCTATTATTATAATAAAAATATATCTCCAGAATATAATTATAAGAAGTAACCAAAAAATAATTTTTGGTGAATCTTGTAAAGAATTAAAAATTGATGAGTTTTTGAAAAATCAGAAAATATTTTTTAAAAAATCTAAACTAACAGCTGAATTCAATAATACATAAGCAAAAATTCAAAGTATAAACAATGGAAGAAAAAATCAAAATAACAAGCTAAAAACTTTATTTGATTTTAAATCTGAATTCATTGTAGTAAATAATAATCAGAATATAGGTATCATTAATGAGAAAAAACCTAATACAAAATCCTTATTATTTACTAAAAAATTTGACCATCATCAATTTATTCATCAACCTAATTCAAATAGTTTAATTTGTAAATTAAAAACCAAAAATAATAGAAATCACATTATTATTCAAAAATAAAATCTGTATAATTTCTCTGTTCATAAATAATTGAAAATAAATGCACTAAATATAGCAATTATTATAATTAGTATGTCTGAAAATTCTGGCATAAATTCTAATTTTATTTTCTACCCCAACAAATTACAAATTCTTCAAAACTTCTATCACGACAAGCTTTTGGTTTAAACTCAGTAAACCTTTCAAAATGTTTATTAATAACATGAATTAATTCATAGAATTCATCTCATTTAAAAACTTTTAATAGTAAATTTCATCATTTTTTTAAAAAAACCTCTGAAAATTCTAATATTTTTATATTTAATTCAACAGAATTTTGTTGATCTAAATCTTTAATTCAAGTTGTATCTGGTCAAATATCAGAAAGCATTAAATCAAATTGATTACCTTTACCTATATATTCCTCAACTTTTGGTATTAAAGTGTCAATATCCAAAATAGAATGAACTATTGTATTAATATTATTTTGAGTATATTTAGATATTGGCTTTAAATCAATTCATACAATTTTTCCAGTATCCTTTATAATTCTTTTTGTATATTGAATAAAACTACCTGGAGCAGCTCAAACATCACATATATCCATATCAGGTTCAATGATATTATATCTTTCCTGTATTTCCATTAATTTATAAGCACTTCTTGCTCTAAAACCATCTTTTTTAGCTTTGTGATAAAATTCATCTTGAACTATAAAAGGTTGTGGTTTTTTCTTTTTTTGACTTCAAGTCTTTTTTTGAAATCATTTTCTTTCTTTACTAGCTCAAGGAACTCAAAATTGAGATGCTAGTGATTTTTTTTGTTTTTTTACTTTAATTACCATTTTTGTATTTAAAAAATTATTTTTTTCATTATAACTAGTTTTTTTTATTTCACAAATTTTAAAAAATCTCATATCATATACAAGCTTCAAAAAACTACATATAAATTATTTTTATTTTGTTGAGAAAGCTTATATATTTCATCTGGAGTTTTTATTTCATAATTTTTTGAAATATTTTCTGCTTTTTCAACCATTAATTTATTTTCAGATTCAACTAAAATATAATTATTTTCTCAAAATACTTTTAATATCTTTTCTCAATTTTTTCATTTTTTTACAGCAAAACATAATTTAATATTATTTGGAATTCCACAATCTCATCTACAAATATTTTTATTAAATCATAAATTTAATAAATATTTTTTTAATTCTAATAATCCTGCTTCATTGTGGGCTCAATCTATTAATAAATTTGGAGTTATATATTGTATTCTTCAAAAATGAACTACTTTTTGTAATCATTCTAAAATTAATTCTTCTGGTATTTTTAAATATTTACAAATTTCAAAAACAATGGCAGAATTTTTTTCTTGAAAATCTCAAATTAAATTAGTCTTTACTTTTTTAAAAGTATAAATAATTGGAGCATTTTTTTGTTTAGCTATTTCTTCTATTATTTTATTTTTATGATTATATACTACTGGAATTTTCTCTTTTATAATTCAAGCTTTTTGAAAAGATATTTCTTCTATAGTATTTCATAAAACCTTTGTGTGATCTATTCAAATAGAAGTTATTGCTGTAATAACTGGTTTTACTACATTTGTAGAATCAAGTAAACCTCAAAAACCTACTTCAAAAATAGCATATTCTACTTCCCTTTTTTCAAATAATAAAACTGAAATTAAAAAACATTTTTCAAAAAAAGAAAAATTTAAATCTAATTTTAGTATTCTATTTAGAATTTTCACAAATTCTTCTTCAGTAATTTCTCAAATATCAGTTAAAAATCTTTCTTTTAAATTAACTAAATGTGGACTTGTAAAAACTCATACTCTTTTTCAAGCATTTTTCAAAACAGAAAAGACCATCTTACAAGTACTTCATTTTCAATTTGTACCAGTAATATGTATTATTTTAATATTTTTTAGTGGATTATCTAATAGTTCAATTGCTCTTCTAATTTTTTCTAGTGAATAGTCTCTTACTTCTTCTATAACAAAAATTTTTTCTAGAGCTTCTCTGTATGTTTTTATTGTCATTTTTTAGTTATTTGCATTTATACAATATTTATTATATAATTAATTCAGTAAAAACAAATAAAAAAATATGAATAAAAAAGAAATAAGATACATAAGATATTTAAAAGAAATTTATAAACATTTCCCAGTTTATAAATTATTTATATTACCTATAATTTGATGAGTATTAACAGCATTGTGTGTTTACTTAGATTATAGTTACAATATGAAAATTGTTGTATCATTTTTCTTTGTTGGAATATTTTTTGTATTTAGTATTGTAACAAGTATTGTGAACCAAAGAAGATTTAAAGCATATGATGAAATTGATTTAATAAAGGCTAATTTATTGTCAACATTACAAATAGTTAATTCTAAAAAAATTCCAGAAAAAAAGGAAATATCTAAAAAAATAATTAAAATAATGTTTAGAATACAAAGTTATTTAATTAGTAATGAAGATAAAGAATATGAAATAAAAAGAATTAAGAAAATGGACAATAGTATTTCATATATATGAGAAATTTGAGAAATAATGATTAGAAATTGAATATCTAATTCTGAAGCATCACGTATTCAACAATTTTTAGCTCAAATTAATTTTTCAGTTCAAAAATTAATGGATATAAAAAATAAAAGAACACCTAAATTACTTAAATTATTTCTATATACATCATTACCAATTTCAGTAATAATACTTTCACCTGGTTTTGCAGCACTTGGTATATTATGAATAGTCTCATCAATTATAATTGCATTTTTTATGTCTATGTTGTTAATTATACAAAATAAGATTGAAAAACCTTTTGATTGAAATATTGATGACATAAAACTAAGAGATATTGCAATATTTATAAAAAGAATAAAAAATGTTTAGAAAATTATTTCTAAACATTTTTTTAATCAATAAAGACTTCTCTTGGTTTACTACCATTAGCAGGTCAAACTACTCATAATTCTTCTAATATATCAAGTATTTTAGCAGCTCTTCAATATCATAAACTTAATTTTCTTTGAATTAATGAAGTACTTCATTTTTTTGCTTCTTTAACTACTTGCATAGCTTTTTCAATAATTTCTGGATCTTCTTCTTGATCTCAAGTATAATTTTCTAAAATACTTCAAGCAGTTTTTGATTTTCAATTTACAATAGAATCATCTTGCATATTTTTAAGCATATCAGGATCAACTGTTAATTTCAATTTTTGAATAACAGCTTCAACTTCATGTGTTTCAACAAATACTCATTGAACTCTTTCTGGTTCTAAAACTCATGTTGGGAAATATAACATATCTCACATACCTAATAAATCTTCAGCTCATTTCTTTCATAAAATAGTTTGAGAATCAATTTGAGATGAAACTGTAAAGGCAACTCTTGAAGGAACATTAGCTTTAATTACTCATGTAATAATATTTACAGAAGGCCTTTGTGTTGCAATAATTAAATGAATTCAAACAGCTCTTGCCATTTGAGCAAGTCTTGTAATATTTCATTCAACTTCTTTTTTATCTCCACTCATCATCAAATCAGCAAGTTCATCAAGAATAATTACAATATAAGGTAATTTTTTATCTTTACTTACTTTTTCATTATATTCTTCCATATTTCTTGCCCCAACCTGTCTTTCTAAATCATATCTTCTAAGCATTTCTGCAACAGCCCATTTTAGTGAATTTAAAGCCTTTTCTGGTTTTGTGATAACTGGAGTTAATAAATGTGGTATTCAGTTATAAACTGATAATTCAACAATTTTTGGATCTATTAAAATTAACTTTAATTCACTTGGAGAAAATTTATAAAGCATACTAAGTAAAAATGCATTTACTCAAACTGACTTACCAGAAGCAGTTTGACCAGCAACTAACATATGTGGCATTTTTGTTAAATCTCCAACAACCATTTCTCAATTAACATTTTTACCAAAAGCTAATGGAATTTTTAATTTTTTATTATTAAATTGTTTTGATTGAAGTAATTCCTTTAATCAAACCATTTGTCTATTTGGATTTGGTACTTCTATACCCACAACTCATTGTCATGGAATTGGAGCTTGAATTCTTATATTTTTAGCATGAAGAGCAAGAGTCAAGTCTTGTTTCAAATTAATAATTTTTTTCAAAGGAACTCATGCATTAGGTTGAAGCCTATATTGAATTACTGTAGGTCAAACATTAAATCATTTCATATTAACATCAACATTAAATTGAAGCAATTTATCTTGAATTTCTAATTCTTTATGTTTAATTTCAGCCTCATTATATTTAATTTCACCTCATTTATCATCTAATAAATCTAAATTAGGTAATTCCCATTTATCAAATTCTTTTTGTATAATACTTGTTTCTTTTTTACTATCTTCTAAATCAGGATTTTCTTTTTTTTCTAGAAAATTTTTAATTTTTTCAGGAACTTTTTTTTCTATTTTTATTTTTTTTGGAGTATCTTCTAATTTTAATTGTTTTTCATCTTCTGCTTGTTTTTTTGCATTTTTAATATTTTCTTTCTCTACCTTTAATTCTTCAAGCATTTTAGAAATTTCATCTTTTTTCTTATCAATTTTTGAGATATTTTTATTATTTTTTGTTATTCAGACTCTTGTTTTTCAAGTTTTTTCTTCTTCAAATTCTTCATCATCAGTATCATTTTTTCTAGAATTAATAAATTCAGAAGTAGAATTAACCAAAGTTTTAGTTAAAGCAACAGGAGAAAATCTAAACAAAATAACAAGTGATAAAATAAAACTAATTAAAATTATAAATAAAGTTGCTCAACTTCAAAAATAAAGATTTCAATATTTTGAAAAATCAAATATAGCTGAATAATTATCACTTATAAAACCAAAAAAACTTGTAAAACTAATATAAAAAATAATTAATCCTAAAAATTTAAGTAAATTAAATTTAACTTTTTCTTTCCAAAAAATAAAAACTGATAACAAAATTAAAACAGGAGAAAAAATAAATTTATAATATTCTCAAAAACCTTGATTTAATATTGAAAATAATTTATTTCAAAAAACTGATTTAGTATCTGTAATAACAGCTAAAACAGCCAAAAAAAGGAAAAGTATAGCAATTAATCATTGTTTATACTCCACAGGAAAAACAACTGCTTCTTCCCTTTTTTTAGTAGTTCTTTTAACACTAGTTTTTTTTGTTCTTCTTATTGCCATTATTTTATTTTTTAAATTTATTTTTAATATACTACTAATATAACTATTTTTTAGTATTTTTCAATAAATTTTTTCACATTACTCAAGTTATGCAATCATTAAATTTAATTATATTTTCATATAATGATGCATCTATTATATCAATAGTTATAATAATTTTTCAAGGTTTAACATTTCACATAAACATTAAATGTTCCTCTAATTTTTTATTTCATAAAACTCACATAGTATCACTTGTAACAACTCAAACTAATGATGAAACTTTATTTGAAGTATCAGTTATAATATCATAAGCTGGAGAATATAAACTTCTGTTAAATCATCTTATTTTCTCTTCTCTAGGTCTAGTTCACTGTGGATAAACTAAAACTGACTTATTATTTAAAAGAGTATCTATTATTTCTTTATGTCTTATTTGTGTTGATTCCTTTCATTTATTTCTATAATGAACTATTGGATCAATTGATTTTATTCAAGGAATCTTAAGTAAATCATCTTTTAAAACAATTCTTCAATTAGTAGGAAAATAATCATAAGCTCATAAAGCTTCTAATCAAAATGGTTGATGATTTCATAACCATAATTTTATCTTTAAGAAATTTTCAGTTTCTATTCATTCATAAATATATAACTCTATATCTTTATATATTTGTTTTATTTCTTCATTATCAGTTTCTCAAAATCTATATTCAATTTCAACTCAAAGATATTTTTGTGCAAAATTATAAAGTTGTCTTGTATTTTTCTTAGCATTTTTTCTTGCTAAATCTGGATCATTTTGAAATGTATTTTTAACTACTTGAGTAATTGCTAAACTAGAAAGTCAAAAAGATTGTATTTTTCACATTTATATTAAAATTATTTTTATAAAAAAGTCTATAATAGATTATAGACTTTTTTTATTTTTGCAAAATTATTTATTATTTTTTTCCCATCACATAATTCTTATTAATTCATTAGCAGCTATTTCACCATCAGCAATATCAAAAAGTATTTTATCTAATTTTTCTAATTTTATATTTATATCATTATTTAATGATTCATTTTTCTTGTTAGAATGTTTATTTCATATAGTTCTTTCTAATCAATATGTAAAATCAGCATTAAAATATGAATCATCTACTTGTAACTCTTCATTTCATATATTATCTTTTGCAAAATCAAATAATTTTACAAAATCTCTTGGTAACTTTTTTCATGTTGAAATACAAAAATCATTTATTATCATTTTTTCTTTATCTGAAAATGTAATATTTTCTTCAATAATTTTTTTTCATATATCATATTCTTTTCAAAATATAGATATAAATTTTGAATTATTTTTTTCCTCTACTTTTAGATTTCAAGTTTTTATATAATAATATGGCCTAAAATGAAATTGAACCTCAACAGTTTCTCATTCAATAGAAGTAATTGCTAAAGTTGCATCTCTGTAACCATTTGGTCTTGATGCTTTTTTAAAAATATTTCCTATTTTATCTTCAAATCTTATTGATTTAATATTTCAACTTTTAAATTGCTCTTGTATAAAGTGAGTCATTTTATTAGTTAAATCTTCAAAATTATCTCAAAAAATAGTAGCTCTTGTTCAATCAGCTGTTTTTTCAATATTTCATCAATATTTTGTAATAGATTTTCTATACATACTATATAATGATTTATTTTCAGCTATTTTATAATCTTTATTGTGCTTATAGTCCTTATTTTTTTCAATCATATCTCAAATACTTTTTGAAAAATTATTAGTTGATTCTTCTCAAGTATTATAAATTTCATTAATTCAAGGTAAAACTACTTTATATAAATATTTTTGAAATTCCAATAATTTTTTTAAAGATTTTGAATCATTAATTGGAAATCAAATTTTATTAAGTATTTTATAATAATCCTTATCAATATTATTAGTATCTCAACTCATCAAGTCTCTAACTGTTTCTATTCAAAATTCAATCCATAATCTATATGTTTCATAATCTTCATTTTCCTTATTTATAAATAAAGATACATAGTCCTTCATAAAAACTTTATTTCAATTTTTCTCAAAATAAAAACTTTCATTTGCGTTTATACTTTTATCATTTCCTATTCTATCATGTAATTCAATTAATCTATTTATAGAATTTTTTGATGTTGAGTTATAAGCAGAAGAAGTTGTAGTTATAAATTCAATTTCATCACTATCTAAAATCTCTTCTCATAAGTTATTTAATATTTTTTCACTAAAAGTTTGTGAATATAAACTTAAATCTTCTATATTACTTCATTGTTTTTTATCTTTTAAATTAAATTGAAACCAAGATACAAGAAGTTGAAAACTATTTATATCATTTCTAACTAAATATAAAATCTTTTCTTCTTTATTTAAACTAACTAATTTATTATTTTTAAAATATTCTCTTAATCACTCTAATTGTTTCTTAACACTAATTTTATAATACAAAAATTTTTTATTTTTATTTATAACATCTAAATTATTTTTATTAAATTCAATTCTTAAGAATTTTTCTAGATTAGTATTATATTCATCCAGATCTAACTTTAAAAATTTATCATCTAAATAAATTCAATTCTTAGTTACTTTTAAAATTTTATTAATAAAAATTTTTAATCTTGGATTAATAGTTAAATTACTCCAATTATCAAAATTAATTTCATTAAATTTTAATTTTTTATTTTCTAATTGGTTTATTAATTCTTCTTCTAGTCATTCATTATTATTATATTTTCTTATATTATTATTAGATTCCTTGTTAAATTTTATAAATTCATTTCATATTTGACTTATTAATTCATCATCATCTTCTTCTAAAATATTTGTTAATAATTTTTCAAATAATTTTGGTCATTCTTTTTCTATTAAAAAATTAGATCAATCTAAAAAAACATTTCAATATTTTTTTATAACTTTAATAATAAAATCCAGATTAAATTCTTTTGAATTAAGACTTTTAAAAGCAATATCATTTTTTGCTAATATATATATATGATAAAAATCCTCTAATAATAATTTTTTAATCACTCAAAATTCTTTAGAATCTCTATTAGGACTATTTATCCATTTAGAAAAACTGCTAGCAAGAAAACTAAATTGCTCTAATTTTATACTTTCTAATTTATTTGAAATAATTTCTTCATTTCAAATTTCATTATTTTTTTGAGGAACAGAAGAGAAAGCTCTTGAATAATTTGTTAATAAATTATTCAAAACTCTAGAATTATCTAATTCTATATTACCATTAGTATTTATATTATTTTTTTGCCATATAACTTGATTATCTATTTCAGATGATGAAATTATAGTTAAAATTTTCTCCTGATAATTTTTAAAACTATTTTTTATATATTCAGATGGTAAGAGAATAACCTTTTCTAATTCTTCTTTAGTTAAAGAATCATCAAACATAAAAATTGATTTTAAAAAAATATCTAATTTTTCAGTAATAATTTTTTTAATTAATTTTGTTTTATTAATATCTTCATTCTTAATTAATTCATTATTAAATGATTTTACAATAACATTTAAAAATGATTTCATATAACCAGAATATTCTCTATCAAATTTATCAAAAAATTTCTTCCTAGGATTTTTTTTAGGGTTGTCATTAGTAATTATTCTATGAAAAAACTTATTAAATATAGGATTTTTTTTCAATTGAATATCTAAATTTTTTTCCAAAAGAACTTTAAAATTTTCTTTTAATTCTTGATTATATAAAAAATTTGTATTGCTTTCTATGTTTTTTAATAATTCTTTTGTACTAATATAAATACTTTGATTTTCAAGTAAATCAGTAATTGATTCTATAATATCTTTTGTCAATAAATCAGATTTATTTAATTTTTCATTATTATCTAAATCTTCAATTATTTCTTGAAAATTAGAAATATTAATTTCTCTTTTTTTCTCCTCTTTTATTAATTTAGCTCATTTAAAAGTTACACTTATTTTTTTGTCCTTAATTGAATTAAGTTTCAATATTTTCTCAAATCATTTTTTTGCAATATCTTCAGATTTTGCTTCAACTTCAAAAAATGTTTCTATATTACTATTATCTTTATCAAAATACTTATCAAAAGCTACCTTTACTTCTTCTTCTTTTCAATTTATTTTAATAAAAAATTTTATTTCTTTTCTTTTTTTCTTACTTTTCTTTATCTCTTTTAGTCAATATTCTCAAATTAAAGTATCTACTCAGAAATTATTATCTATATTAATATTATTTAATTCATCACTATATCATTCATCATCAAATTTCTTAATAGTATATATATCTTCTATTTTAATATCACTCTTTTTCTTTGTATTCTTATATTCTTTAAAATCTTTTTGTTCTCTAATCCTAACTAAGTTAATTCAAAAATGATTTAACAAACTCTCTTCTTTATTTTTTTCATCATAATATCTTACATCTTTTATAGTTCAATCAAAAATAATTTCTCATTTTAACTCAGAAATAATCTCATCTTGTAATTCATTAAAATCACTATGCTTATTAAATCATGCAACAAAAACCTTGAATTCTACTTCTTTTTCAAGAATCTCATTTTGTGTTCTTTCTCATCAAAATTTTAAATTAGTATCTTCTATAAATTTAATTATTTTTGATTCATTTTTTTCTGTTGTATGTACTTGTTTTAATTCCAATATATATTAATTAATAGTATTACTAAAATTTTAACATAAAATAGCAAAAAAAACAAAAAAAACAAGATTTTATTCTTGTTTTTAACCTAATATTCAAATATATCTTAATGCTCATAACATACTACTTGCTTGTGATTTATCTCAATCATGAATCATAGATTTTGTAGCTTTTTCATATTTATATTCAATATTCAATTTATTGATTTTATTAATAGCTTTATTTTGAACTTTTAATATTTTCTCATCTCTTTTAATTAAAACCTGTTTAATTTGTTCTTGAAGTTTTTGATCAATTCATCTTTTGAAAGATTCTTCTCTTCTTGTTAATATTGCTCCTCACATAATATTTTTGGTTATGTAGTTAAAGTTTGTTTTTATTTTTTAATTTGTGTGTGTAATTAATTCTTTATAAAAATGTGTTTTTGTTTTTTATAACCTACTATTTCAAAGTTAAATATAATTTACTTGTTTTATTTAAAGCTTTACTTAATAAGTATGCTCATTCTCATCTTGTCATTTTTTGATTTGGTTTAAAATGAGTATCACCAAATTTATCCTTCCATGTATTATCTTTATCAAAAATTGTATTAGCTTTTCTATCATCAAAATCTTCTAAATCTTTATAATCAATTGATATTCCAACATTATTATCATTTACAATAAGATATTTATGTGCTTTTTCTAAAAATGCTTTTCTTGTAATATTTTTATAACTTTTTCTACCTTTATCTCTCTTTATTTCCATTAATTTCTTACTAATTTGAGCTTTTGTATCTCAATTTTTTGTTTTTGCTTTAATTTCAATTAAAGTATTTTCAATCCAAGATAAAGCATCTTTTTCAATTAATAATTTATTTTCCATAAAATATCATTGTTTAGTTCAAGAAACAATACCTTTTTCAAGCATATCAACTGTTTCATCATAGTATGTATATTCACTATTTAATCACTTTGGTAAAGAAACTGTTATTTTTTTTGAAGCATAAGTATTTCAAGAATTTTTTCAAATTATTTTAATTGTAGAATAATTTTTAGATGTAGCCTTGTAATCAAATATTAATATTCATTCAACAGTATCTTTATATGAAATTTCTGGATTCTTAACAAAATCAGATTCTATACATTTTGATTTATAAATTTTTGAAATATCTTTTAAGTTACCTTTTTTTACACATACTTTTGAATAATCTCAAGTATTTAGTATAAATGTTCAATTAAAAGGTAATTTAATCATATTTTTATTAGCAGAATCTCTAAATAATCAAAGTGCTGTTTTTGTTTCACCTAATTTAATATTAGTACTTGAAATTAATTTAACTGTTTTTGGATAAATTTTACTAACATCTCAAATAACTTTTAATTTAATAGTTTTTATAACTTTATTACCTAATTTAATTTTTAAAGTTGTATTACCAGACTTTAATCATTTTAATGTAATTTCTCTTTTTCAATCAGTAATATGTGTTATTTTTTTTGGAAAAACAGAAATAGTTTTTTCATCTAATTCAAATGTAATTCAAGAAGGTAGCATTCATTTAAATGCTTTTCTTTTTTTTCTATTAATCTTTTTTTGAATATCTAGAGTGATTTTTAAACTTTCTCAAGTTTTTATATTTCAACCAGCTTTATTTAGTTTAAAATTAATTTCATTATTTTTTATAAATTCATTAATTTCTCTTGCTTCTATTTCTTCTCTTGTTAAGATATTTTTTCTTTCAATTTTTACAATATCTCTTTTTACTGTAACAGTATTTTTTGTAGAATTATTATTTGAAATATAAACTTTTTTTGAATCATCTTTATCTGTTTTTCAATTTAATTTACTTAAATAAAGTAGATAACTAGATTTAGTATGAGCTCTTGTTTTTGGTCCAAACCAACCTGCTCAATTATCATATTTAGTTTTTATAATTTTATCATCTAATTGATATTCTATAATTGATTTTTCAACATCTTGATATTTTCAATTAATAGGACCTTTATAGTACCCTAAATCTTTATATATAGTTTGAACTATTTTTACATCACTAATACTTGAATTTAATTCATTATGAACAGTTTTATTAAAAATACTCATATCAAATCATTTTATAGTATTTGTATTTTTAGAAACTGTTTTTTTTGAATAAGTATTTGTTGAAGTATCCTTTGCAGATAGCTTAGTAATTTGTAATTTATCTAAAACAGCACCCTTGTTTTCTAAAAAATCTAATGGATCAAGTGTATAAGTAGCTAATTCATCAAAACAAATTCCTGATTCAGTAATTTTGTAATAAGAATATGGACATGCTTTCCAAGAATAATAATATGGATGAAAAGTATATTTTAAATCAATTTGAAAATGCAAGTGATTACCAGTTGAATTACCAGTTGAGCCAACTTCTCAAATTTTTAAACCTACTTTAACCTTTTGTCATTTAACAACATTAATTTTAGATAAATGAGCATAGTTAGAAGTAATTTCTTTTCATTTAATTATATGTTTTATAGAAACAATTTTTCCCCGTGATGGATCAGTTTTTGCTACTATAACAGTACCTTCAGCTATATTATATACAGGTGTTCATTCAGCAGTTGCAACATCAATACCTGTATGTCATCCTTGACCTACATCCCATCAATATTTATAACTTGCTCCCCATAATTCTGTATAAATTCTTGTATATTCATTATAACCTCAATTTTCCTTTATGTATTTTTTATAATCTTTAGTTTTTAATATTGGTAAATCTCTTTTACAACTTGAACTTAAAGTATCAAATTTATCAAACCTACAATTAAGTTTAGATATTTGTTTAAGAGGATAAATAATATCATTACTACCAGCATCTACATTAAATGTAAATGATGTAGTTACAATAAAAGATATTAAAGTAACTAAAGAGATTATTTTTTTTGGTCTTATTTTAAGACTTTTAATAACTAACATAATATTTTAATAATAAATAATTATTTAATAAACTTTCAATTTATATTTTTTACTATATAATTAATTTAATAACTATATTTATATTAATTGACAATTTATTATTTGTGTGTGTAATAATTATCATACATATATTAAAACATATAAAATAACACTTGTCAAATAATAAATATCTTTTTTAATATAAAAGTAAAAATGACAATATTTGAAACTACTATTTTTGGTATAACAATAGCACCTAGTTACTATTGATTAATGTATGCACTATGATTTATAATGTGATACTGGTTAATACAAAAAAGGATATATAAAGACTGAAAAAACATATTAAACCCTATTACTAAATGGAAAATATGAGATTTTATGGATAGCTTATTATTTTATATTTTTTTCTGAGTTGTAATTTGATGAAGACTTTGATATGTAATTTTTTATAATTTTTCAAATTTTATATCAAATCCTTTAGATATTCTAAAAGTATGGGAATGATGAATGAGTTTTCATTGATGAATAATATGAGTTATAATTGCAATGATATTATTTTCAAAAAAACAAAAGATTAGCTTTTATAAGTTAGCTGATCAAATATCTTTAGTAGTACCAATTGGTTTATGACTATGAAGGCTATGAAATTACCTAAACAAAGAATTATTAGGTTTTAGTTGATATAACTGACCATTGGCAATAGATTGAAGGTTTCCATCTCCATTAATTGAATTATTTCTTGAATGAATAGTTTTATTTATAATATTAAATCTAATATATAAATATAAAAAATTAAAAGACTGACAATTAGCTAGTGTTTTTATAATGTTATATTGATTTTTTAGAATACTAGTAGAAATATTCTTCAGAGAACCAGATGCACATATATGATATATAATGAATTATTTCACACTATGAGAAATATATTCTCTTCCAATGATTTTAATATGAATGTTTTTTTATATTAAATTAGAGAAAACAAAAAAATGAGCTTAAGCTCATTTTTTTATAAAATATCAATTTGACTTTTAGAATAATCAAAATCTTCTTTTCTTTTATAATAATCGCTAAGAAGTTTTTTTAAGTCATTAAAATCTGGACAATCAATATTTTCTAATTCAATTAAACTACAAATATATTCTTTAGTTTCTTCTGTAAAAAATAGATACTCCTTAGTTTCACTATCAAAATTATTATCATATATTCCAATACTATTCATAATTCTTAAATTAATAACTAATTAATAAAAGGATTATGCAAAAAAAAATAATAAAGTCAATATTATTTTTTAATTTCTCAGCTTCAAACCAAAACTTCGTCCTTTGCTGAATTTAAATTATCTAATTTTTGAATTTCAAGAATCTTTTTTTCTAAAATAAAATTAAATTCTTTTTTCATTCTTTCTTCTAATTCATTCTTTAATTTTTCATTAAGTTCTTTTTCTAACTCTTCTCTTATTTTTTTTGTATATTCTTCTTGCTGTTTAGTTTTTTCTAAGTTTTGTTCCTCTTGCTTTTTAATATTTTCTATATTTTCTTTTTCTTCTTCATCTTTTGAAACAATATTAGCAACTCTAATTAATTCTATTTCAACTTCAGTATCTCTTCATATAGCAACTGTTAAATCTCTATTAATAAAATCTGTGTAATAATCATAAAATTTAACTCATTCTAAAATTTTAACTTCTGCTTTTAAATTTAATTTATTTTTTGTTAATTCCTTTATAGAAATATTTGAAACTGTAAAATCATCTATTTTTTTATCTAAAATTAAATAAAGATTTTCATTTACCTTTTTTTCTACATATCATCTATCTTGTAAAAAAATTAGATTTCTTACTAATGGAATAGATATTATAGATATTAAAAGAATAATTGTAAAAATTCTTAGAAATGCTTTTTTTTGTTTTCATCAATCATTTGGAGTAAAACCATAAAGCCAAAAAGCAAGAATTCATACTAAGATAATTGCAACAATATTGGTAATAAAAAGCATACTAGCTCACCAAGCAAGAACATAATTTCAAAGTGCAAGTTCCATTCAAATCACTCATAATGGTGGCATTAATGCAGCAGCCATTGCCACTCAAGCAACAGATTCTCAAAGTCTTTTATACCTAAGAGATAAAAGTGCAACCATAGCTGAAAATATAGCAATAAATAAATCTATAATATTTGGTGAAGTTCTTGATAGTATTTCTGGTGTTTCTTTATATAAACCAGTAATATTCATTACAATAAAACCTGTAATAATAGCAACTAATGAACTAATAAGTAATACCTTCATTGAATTAAAGAAGAATTTTTTTTCTCATCTTGCAATTCAAAATGCTATACCATTTATTGGCCTTAGAAATGGTGCAATAAGCATGGCACCAATAATTACAGCAACAGAATTTTGTAATAAACCAAGTGATGCTATAACACCTGATAAGAAAATTTCCATCCAATATAATTTATCTGGACTAGCATCTTTTTTAACTTTAACTGCAACCTCAGCTTTTTCTTCTTGTTTTAATTCTAAAAATTCAATTTTAGTAAACCAAGAATTAACTTTTTCTGAAAATGAAATATTTTTTTCATTTATAATCTCTTCAATTCATTTTTCTTTAACTTCCTCTATTTTTTTTTCAAATTTAGTTTTTTTATCTTCAACCTTTTTTTCCTCTATTTTATCTGAAATTTCTTTTATTTTATCTAACATTTGAATTATTATATTAATAACATTATTATTTTACTTATTCTATCATAAATATATAATAATATCAAATTTATATTTAAATAAAAAAAGATATGCAAAATAAATTTTCAATATCAAACTTATTAGTACTAATATCAATAATAATTACTTTTATAAGCTTTAAATTTCCAAGTATTTTAGAATTTTGAATGAATACTTTTTATCTTGAGCAATGAGATTATTTTCACTATATAATACAATATTTATTGTATAGTTTTATACATTGAAGTTATCTACATTTATTTTGAAATATTTTATTTATATATTTATTTTGAAATATGGTAGAAAATATAATCACAAGTAAAAAATTTATTATATTTTTTATATTTGTAACTATATTTAATTGAATATGACTATCAATTTTTAATCCACATTATAATACAATATGAATAAGTTGATTTGCATTAGCTATCTTAGTTTATTATACACTTGAATTAAAATCACTAAAAAATCCTGAATATAAATGATGAATAACAGCAATTATTATAAATATATGAATTTGATTCGTTCCATGAGTAAGTTTATTATGACATTTATTCTGAGCAATAGCCTGAGCAATTTTTTACTATATAAATAAAGATTTTTTCTTCAGACAAAAAGTATGACTAATAACTAAAATAAAAGAAAATTTCTCAGAACCACCAATAATACAACCTGAGAACATAAAAAATAACTAGAAAAGTAATTTTCTAGTTATTTTTTATATTTGTTTATTTAAAATATCTTTAATTTTTATATTAATATAATTTGGAAGAATGTAATTTCTAATACTATCAATATTGAAATTTCAATTATTTTTTTCTTTAATTAATTTATTAGAAAAATCTTCTATTAAAGAATCTTTTATTGATAAGTCATATTTTCTTAAATTTCTACATTTTGCTTCACATACAAAAGAAGATTGTTCTCATGGTCAACATTTTCAAGCACATCAAAGTCAATTTCCTAAATTAACTCTATAATTAGAAAACTCAAAAAAATTATTAACTACTTTTTCAACAAAAATTATAATTTCATTGTCAGTTAATATTTTTTCATCACCTAATGTAGGATTTTCATTTATCATACTTTTATTGTATCAAAAAAAATTGTTTTTAGCAAATTTATTTTAATCTTTCTAATATAATTGCTAATCAATATTTTTTGCTTATAAGTCTATGATTATCTATTTTTAGTTTTTTTACAATAATTTTATTATAAAATTCAGAATTTAAATTCCATAAATCTGGAAGTTTTTCTAATCATTTTTTGTAATACTTTTTTGCAATATCTTCTTTTCATAAGTCCCAAAATATAGTTCATACATAAAAGTAATTTTCTGCATAATTATATTTAGTTATAAATTTATCTGAAAGAATTAATTTTTTTTCTAAATTATTTTCTCACCTAATTTTATATTTAAAATAATTAATAGTTTTTACTTTACTAATTTTTAATCAATTATCAAAATCTCACTTTATAAAATATAATTCTGGATTATATTTATAATAATTTAGTGCTTTTGTAAAATTATCTTTGTAAGAATAAGTTTCTGAAATATAAAAATTTAATGAATTATAAGCTCAAAATATAGAGATAATAGTTATATAAAAATAAGGTATTAACCAAAAATATCTCTTTCCTGTCCACAGGATACCTCCCGTTGGGCATAATTCCTTACTCTTTTCAAAAGCAAGAGGCTGCACTGTACTATTTTTCTGTAAAAATAAATTAGATAATAAAATTATTATAAATAAATAAATTACAATATTTGTTGGATTAAATAAAAGAAAAATAAATATTAAAACAAGAGAAAATCTTGTAGGGGTAATACCTTGTGTTCACCCAATTTCATTATAATTGAAAACTTTAAAATAAATTCATAAAATAAAAATTAATCATCAAATCCCAAAATGATAAAAAAAATTAAGTAATATATTATGTGGTCTATCAGCTGTATATCCTAAATTCTCAAAAATATAAACATATTCTGATTTAAAATTATTGAAAAAATAAGTTAATGTTTCAGTTCATCAACCAATCAAAAAGATTTTAATATCTGAAAAAATTATTCTTATAGTTGTATCCCAAATAAAATACCTTGAAACAAATGAATGTAGTTTTTCTGGAAGAAAATTATAAATTAATATAAATCAAAATAAAAATGAAAAAGTAATTATTATTTTTTTAAATTTAATCTTTTTTCAAAAATAAAATAAATTAAATATTAAAAACAAAAAAATTGCTATAAAAGATTTTGTAAAAAATAAGGTTATTATAAATAAACCAATTATTATTTTACTAAAAATTCATCTTAAATTATATAAAAAAGGCATTAAACCTACTAAAAATATTGATAAATAATTTGGATGTCAAAATGTAGAAAAAAGTCTATTTCATAGGTCTCCATAATTAAAAGTTGGGAAAAAATATTCTTTTAAACCAATTATAGAAACAAATATTCCTGACAATATAAAGGTTTTAATAATTTTACTAAAAAAATCTTTATTTAAAATATTTTGAAAAACTATATATAATCAAACTAAATTACTCCACATTAAAAAACTATGTGATTTTTCATTATTTCATAAAAAAGAAATTATTGGAGATTCTGAAAATATAGTTGAAAGTAATAAAATTAAATAAAATAATAAAATGAATAATATTCATTTATTATTAAAAATTTTTATTTTTCAACTAATAGTTGAATATATAAAAAATAAAGAAATAACCAAACTACTCCAAATATTGAAAAACATTACTTTTGTGAATTCATAATTTCAGCTTACAGGCATAGAAAAAGAGAATCACAATAAATTTGTAATTCTTGAATTTATAAGTGGAATTAAAAATATTCCAATAAGGATTATGTATTTTAGTAGTTTTTGCATAAATATTTTTTACCCTTGCATTTCTTCTTTCTTTTCCATTCTAACTTTTAACTCATCCCAAACATCCTTTGGTATTGGTTTTGCTATTTTAACTTTTGGATAGTTTTTAGCAGCTAAGAATTGTCCTCTTTTTGAATTTTTAACTACTAGTTCTTCACCTGTTTCAGCATCTTCTAATAACCCTTTTTCTTTTAAAATTTCTTCTAAAATTTCATCTTTATCTGATTTAATTTGCCCTATCCATTTAACTTTTGGATATTCAGAACTTGCTAAAAATGGTCAAAATCTACCTGTTTTTACAACTATTGTTCATCCAGCTGGACATGCTTTTCATTCATATTTTTTCTTTAAAGCATTCATTTCATTTTTTTCTTCTTCTGGTTGATCTACAAAATCACAATCTGGGTATCCAGAACATCCTATAAACTTCCCTGCTTTTGAAAATCTGTAAATCAAATCTTCTCAACATTTTGGACATTTTTTACCAGTTTTTTCAATTACTTTTTCTGCATTTTCTCCTGCATTTTCTAACTCTTTTTTTAATGTACCATTCCAAAATTTATCTAACATTCAAGCATAAGTTTCTTTTCAACTTGAAATTTCATCAAATTTTTCTTCTACTTCTTTAGTAAATTCATAATGCATCATTTTTGGAAAATATTCCTCTAAAAAATCAGTTACTATAAAAGCAGTTTCAGTTGGTGCTAAATGTTTTTTATTTATTTTTTCAACATATCATCTATTTATAATAGTATCAATTGTTGGAGCATAAGTTGATGGCCTACCAATACCTTCTGTTTCCATTTTTTTAACAAGAGAGGCTTCTGTATATCTTGCTGGTGGTTTTGAAAATCCTTGATTTGCCTCAAGTTTTTTTCATAAAACCTTATCTCAATTAGCTAAACTAGGAAGTAATCCTTCATCATCATCTTCCTCATTTTCATCATCATTTCATTCAATATATAATTTCATAAAACCATCAAATTTAATAACTTCTCATTTAGTTATCCAAAGTTGATTACTTGCTTTATCAGGAGAAAAGTTAAAAGTTGTAACTTCTACAATAGCATCTTTCATTTGAGAAGCTAGTGTTCTTTTCCAAATAAGTGTATATAATTTTAATTGTTGATTATCCAAAACATTTTTCAAACTTTCTGGAGTTCTTGAAATATCTGTTGGTCTAATAGCCTCATGAGCTTCTTGTGCTCCTGCTGATTTAGTTGTAAAACTTCTTTTTTTATGATATTCTTTTCAAAATAATTTTTCAATTTCAGCTTTTGATTGATCTTGAGCCATAGTTGATAGATTCACACTATCAGTTCTCATATATGTAATTAACCCCTCTGCTTCTCCATTTCATAAATCCATTCATTCATATAATCTTTGAGCAACCATCATAGTTTGTTTTACTCAAAAACCAAATTTTCTAGCAGCTTCTTGTTGAATTGTAGAAGTTGTAAAAGGAGCTCAAGGTTTTCTAATTGAGTCTTTTTTAACTATATCTACTACTGAAAACTCTAATTCTTCATCTTTTGAAATAACAATATTCCCTGCTTTATTTTCTCCTTGTTTTAAAGAATTTATATCATCATAAAGAGTAGATAATACTTTTTGTACATCTTCAATTGATTTAAATTTTTTAACTTTTCAGTCTACTTTTGAAAGTAGTGATTTAAAAGAATATTTTTTTCATTCTAATTCACAATTCATTAAAATTGTTATTTTCCAAGATTCTACTGGTTTGAAATCTTTTATTTCTCTTTCTTTTTCTACAATTAGTTTTACAGCAACTGACTGAACCCTTCAAGCTGAAAGCCCTTTTCTAACTTTTTTCCAAAGAACAGGACTTACTTTATATCAAACAAGTCTATCTAAAACTCTTCTTGCTTGTTGAGCATCAACCATAGGCATATCAACATGTCTAGGATTATCAATAGCAGCTAATATAGCTTTTTTAGTAATTTCATGAAAAACAATTCTATCTACAGTTGTTGGATCTTGTTTTAAAATGTGACATAAGTGCCATCCAATAGCCTCTCACTCACGATCCTCATCCGTTGCTATCCAAATTTTATCATGCTTTTTTGCAAGACTAATAAGGTTATTAACAGTTTTTTTCTTATCATCATTTATCCCATATTCAGGTTCAAAATTATTTTCAATATCTACTCCAATACTCTTAACTGGTAAATCTCTAATATGCCCCATAGAAGCCACAACTGTATAATCATTACTCAAAAATTTTGAGATTGTTTTACCTTTTGCAGGTGATTCCACTATTACTAAATTTTTAGCCATACTTTTTAATTTTTATTAAATTTTAGATTTTTTTAATATACATACTATATGATTTTATTTTTTGTAGTCAAAAAAAAATATAGATTTCACTATATTTCTATATTTCTATGCTCAGTAAACATTTTTTAATAAATTTTTATTATCAAATGTAATTTTATAATTTTCTAAATATCTAGTTATTGAATGAAAAATACTCCATTCATTTTCTTTTTCATATAAATATGCATTACCTTCATTTTTCATTGGTTTGTACTCCTTCATAATAGCTGAAAGGTGATTAGACTCTGGTAATATTGAAACAACAGCATTAGTACTATATTTAGAAATATCAGTAGCATCTGAATCTAAAACAACAAAATCAAATCATTTTAAATCTGTATCTTTTATTTCTGATTTTACATATATATTTGTAAATTGTTCATCTCTTCCCTCTTTATCAAAATCTCATACTATCACAAAATCAATAGGTAAATTTGCTAATCCAAAATATAATTTTTGTAATAAAGTTTTATTTTTTATTAATATAAGTCAAAGTGCTTTATTTTTAATAGGTAATTTATATTTAGTTTTTATATCATGTGAAAGTTCTTTTTTTTCTTTCAAAATAGTTGCTAGAGTCATATATTTATTTTTAATTTATAAACTAAATCTAGTATAGCATAAAAACCAAATAAATTACAAATATTTTAAATTGACAAAATACTTTAAAATAATTTAAAATATAGTTTTGAAATTTATTTTTTTATTAATATAATCTAAAAAATTAAAATTAAGCTATATTTATGAATAAAAATTTCTGGAAAGAGCAAATAGAAAAACAAGGTAAACTATGTTTTCTAGCCCCTATGGACTGATATTGAGATTCAGCATATAGACAAACAATGAGGAAAATTGCACCTCATGTTTGTCTTGTGAGTGAATTTTATTCTTCTGATTGACTTGTTATGTCAAAATTTTTGGCTGATTCAGTTTTGCCTCATGAAAAAACTGAAGACCCACTTGTAATTCAAATCTTTTGAAAAAATCCTGAAATGTTTGCAAAAGCTGCTGAAAAAATCTCAGAAAAAAAGTATAATATTGCATGAATTGATGTAAATATGTGATGTCCTGCAAAAAAAGTTGTTAGAAGTGGTCATTGAAGTAGTTTAATGATAAATGAAGAAACCTCATATGACATTGTAAAAGCACTTGATGAAGCAACTAAATTACCAATTTCAGTAAAAACTAGACTAAGTTTTGATTGAGGACAAGATTTAATTAAATTTGGAAAAAATTTAGAAAAAGCAGGTTGTAGTCTTTTAACTGTTCATTGAAGAACAGCTAAACAAGCCTATACTTGAACAGCTAATTTAGAACCAATATATCTTTTACAAAAAGAATTAAATATTCCAGTTATTGCAAACTGAGATATTATGAATTTCAAGGATTGAATGGAAAAAGTTAAAAATCTTGCTTGATTTATGATTTGAAGATGAAGTTTTTGAAATCCTTGGTGTTTTCTTTCTGACAAACATAATCCTGATAATATATCTAATTTAGAAGAAAAAAAATTATATTCTCATCTAATACCAAATAATTTTGTAGATTGAGTTTATTATCCATCATTAGCTGAAATGTTAGATACAATGAATTTTCATGCAAAAAAATTAGTTGAAACAAAATGAGAAAAAAAATGAAGCTTAGAAATTAGAAAACATTTAGTTCAATATTTAAAACATTTTCCTTGAGTAAAGGTTTATAGAAAAAGATTAGTTACAACAGACAGTTATGAAAATTCAAAAAATATTATACAAGAAATAAGAGAAGAATTTAGTGATTTTTTAGACAGAAGACCTTGATTATGAGAAATTACTAAAGAAGATTTATGATTAGAATAAGATAAAAAATGCTAAAAATCCCATTAACATACCAAAAAATCTTATCAGAAGAAACTGAAAAGCAATATTTTAAAGATATTGTTAGTTTTTTAGAAACAGAAAAAAAAGGCTGAAAAATTATTTATCCAGAAGAAAAAAATATTTTTAATGCATTAAATTTAACTTCTTTTGAAGATATAAAAGTTGTGATTATTGGACAAGATCCATATCACCAAAAATGACAAGCTCACTGATTAGCTTTTTCAGTCCAAGATTGAGTAAAAATTCCTCCAAGTTTAAGAAATATTTTTAAAGAACTTTGAGTAAAAAGAGAAAGTTGAAATTTGAAAGAATGGTCAAAACAATGAGTATTGTTATTAAATGCAATATTAACAGTTGAAGATTCTAAACCAGCTAGTCATTCAAAAATTGGTTGGGAAAAATTCACAGATAATATTACAAAAATAATTAGTAAAGAACTTGATTGAGTCATTTTTATTTTATGGGGAAATTTTGCTAAATCAAAAAAAACACTTATTGATCAAAAAAAACACTTTATAATAGAATGAGTTCATCCTTCTCCACTTTCAGCTTCAAGATGATTTTTTTGAAGTAAACCTTTTTCAAAAGCAAATGATATACTTAAAAAAGTATGAAAAAAAGAAATAAACTGGTAAAAATTATTTTTTTATTTTATTATTATATATAAAATCTCTTATAAAATATCTATTCAAAAAATCTTTTACTTCTTTAGAATTTAATTATACAATTTTAAAAATATATATATTTTATAATAATAAACTTCAATGAAACAAAAAAAGATGACTTCTGTATAAAATACATAAATCATCTTTTATAAAAATAATCTTTTTTATCCACTACACTTTTATGGATACAGTCCAATTTGATAAATCTTTTTTTATTTTTCATAACACTTAACCATATCTGTAATAACTTTTGCATCTTTTATACAAGGCATTATAGATTCCATTTCAGAAATTCATTGATTAATTTCTTCTAGTGCTTTTTGTTTTTCAATATCATCCCATTTCATTTCTTTCAATTCTTTATCAGATTCTTCATCCATGTACATATCAGAAATTCACATTTCTTCTGCTAATTTTTTAGAATCATCAACACAATTTAATAAATCAGTTTTATTATTAGTATTTTCTATACATTTTTTTTGTTCTTTAATTAACTTAAGTAGTTTTGGCATTTGCTCTTTTTGTAACTCTAATTGATCTTGTATTGTTTTTGAGTTATTTATAGATTCAAGCATCATTTTTTCAGCTTCTTGATCTGTTATTTCTCAATTAGCCATTTTATCAAAAAGTTCCTTTGAAGTTTTTGAAATTTCTTCAGATATTTTTTGAGCCTGTTTTTCTTGATTTTGTTCTTTTGTGTTATTTTTCTCTATCTTTTCTTCTCAACAAGAAGTGATAAAAAGAGAAAAAATTAGTATTATACTAATTAAAATTATTTTTTTCATAATATATAAATATTAAAATATAAAAACATTGTACTTAATAAGTATAAGTCAGCACTAGATTAATGCAAATAAAAAAGTTCTATTTTTTAGAACTTTTTTATTTTTTTATTTCTTCAATAATTTCAGGAATTTCTTCTCAAAGAAAATGTCCATAATTATCAAAAATTCTATATCTAGCATTTGGTAAATATTTCTTGTAATCTTCTATATCTTCAAATGGAACAACAAAATCATCAGTTGAACCTAAAATAGTTATTTTATCAGAAATATTAGATAATTTTTTAAATTCTAAATTTTTAAAATTAAAACTTCATATTTTTTCTAATTCACTATCTTTGAAAGGTGGAGCAATTAATATTATTTTTTTTATCTTTTCTAATAATTCTTTATTATTTTCTTCTTCAAAATATTTACCTAAAAATATACCTCACATTGAATGTCATACAAAAATTACATCATTTTTTAAAAATGGAAAAACTTTTTCAAACATTATTTTCCAAGTTTTATATTCAGCAAAATATTTATCAAAAATAGGTATTTCTAAAACTTCATAATCTTCTCATAAAGTTTTTCACAAATCTCTATTCCATCTTTTTTTAACTTCTTTATAAGGATTAAATTCTTGTTTTTCTAGAAAATCATAAAAATCTTTATAATTTTCTTTGGCTTCTCATCCTTTTAGTAAAACTACTTGTTTTTTCATATTTTATTAAGTTAATCAAATAACTCTTTGAACATAAGGTAACCTTAGATTGTTTAATTCAGATACAAACATTTCTACTTCTTTTCTTTTCAGAATAAAAACATAAATCAATTCTTTATCTGTTTCTACAATCTTATCTGGATCTCTTGAAATCTTTTTAAGAGTTTTTTTACAATTACAATTAACATTAAACATATATTTAATTTGTTTTTTATTTTCAGCCATATCTATAACTTCTTTTACATCAAAAAGTTTATAAATTTGAGCAATTATTTGTGACACATCTTCTCAATCTTTTAATTCTAATCAAATAAGAATATGACCATATCATTCTTGATCAAATGCAGCACTAAAAGCTTCTATAGAATAATTTCTTTTTCTAAGAAGGTTACTTAATCTATTTATAACTCAAATAGAATTATTTGTAACAACATTTATATAATTTAATTTCATAATTTATTAATTAATTATTATCAACTTTTCTTTCTCTTGAAAAGAGAGAGATGCCTGAAAGGCAGAGAGAGTTATTTTAAACATTCTCTACACCACATAGTTTCTGATAAATTCATTCCAGGAGCAACCATTGGAAATATATTATCTTCATCTATTATTTTCCTAACTTCTATTATAGAAGGACCTTCTTTATTAAATTCTTCTTTTAATATTTTTTCTAATTCTTCTTCACTTTCTGCCCTATGTCATCTTATTGAATATGCATCAGCTACTTTCATATAATCTGGAGAAGTTATTGGTGTTGAAGCATAATTTTTATCAAAGAATAAATCTTGCCATTGTCTTACCATTCACAAGAAATTATTATTCATAATAATTACATTTACTGATAAATTATGTTCAGCTAAAACTTGAAATTCTTGTATATTCATTTGAATTCATCAATCTCAAACAATTACTACAATTTGTTTTTCAGGATTTACAAATGCTGCTCACATAGCAGTTGGTAAACCAAATCACATTGTTCATGCTCAACCTGAAGTTAACCAAGACTTTGTATTAGCAACTTTTAAAACTTGTGAACTCCACATTTGATGTTGTCATACATCTGTTACAAAAACATATTTATCTAAATCTGAAGCAGTAACATTATTTATAGAATTAATTGCATTTTTAGTAGAAAAAGCATCTGTTTTATCTTGAAAAGGATGACTTTCATCCCAAGATTTTATTTCTTCTCTCCAAGATTGAATATCTAGTGAAGTTAATTCTTCATAACAAGCAGTAGCTAAAAAATCTTTAGCATCAGCATGAATAGCTAAATCAGTTTTTACAACTTTTCATAATTCACTATTATCTATATCAACATGAATTACTTTAGCTTTTTTAGCAAAAGTTTCATAAGTTCAAACAATTCTATCATCAAATCTTGAACCAATAGAAATAATTAAATCAGCATTAGCAATTGCCATATTTGCATCATAAAATCAGTGCATTCAAAGCATTCCTAAATAATGAATATTATCTTCTCTCAAAACTCATTTTCAAAGTAAAGTTGAAACAGTTGGAATACCTAGAGAGTTTACAAAATTTCTCAATTCATATTCAGCTTTTGCAACTTTTATTCATTGACCTATTAATAAAACTGGTCTTTCAGCTTTTTTAATCATTTTGATTGCCTCTAAAACTTTTTCTTCTTTTAATTCTATCTTTGGTTGTCTATTATAATGAAGAGCTAAATCAAAATCATCATTTTTCACATATTTAGTTAATTGAATATCTTTTGGAAAATCTATTAAAACTGGTCCTGGTCTACCAGAAGTAGCAATTTTAATGGCTTCATCTATTATTTCAGGAATTGTTGAAACATCAGTAATTACAAAACTATGTTTTGTACAACTCATTGTTGCACCAATAATATCTACTTCTTGAAAAACATCATTTCACATAAGACATGATGCAACTTGTCCAGTTATAAAAAGACTAGGAATTGAATCCATATAAGCATCCATAATACCTGTAATCAAGTTAGTTGCACCTGGTCCTGAAGTTCCAATAGCAACTCATAATTTATCTGAACTTCTTGAAACACCTTGAGCAGCAAAAGCAGCACCTTGTTCATTTCTAACAAGAATATGTTTTATTTTTTTAAAATGTTCTATTTTGTCATAAAGTGGCATAATTGCTCCACCTGGATAACCAAAAATCAAATCAATCCCATTTTTAGCTAGACTTTCTAGCATTATATCTGTTCATAGTTTCATAATCTCAAAATTAAATAGTATCTATTTTTACAAAAAAACTCTCTAGTAAATAGAGAGTTTTGCTTGTTTTAAATTTATATTTTTAAACATCAAAATTAACCCTATTTATTATTTAATAAGGACTAATACTAATAAGATGTTTATAATTTTTTTCATTATTTTTAAATCTTTTATATAAGATATATTTTTATTATATGTTTTTTTGAAATTTGTCAAAAAAAATAAATTTAACAAATATCTTTTTTTTATTATAATTAAATAAAACTTCTATAGAAATCAAAATTTAAAATAATAACTCTATCTTTAATTCTTTCTCTTTTCAAGAGAAAGAAAGTTGATATTTTTATTTCCATACAAGTTTATTAAATAAATATTTTTCTAAAAACAATTTATGGCAAACTGGGACAAAATAAAAGAAAGGTGAAATGTAGAAGATAGAAGAGGCTCAAAAATGGCAACTAGTGTTAGTTGAATCTGAATTGGAACAATTGCAATAGCACTAGCCATTGGTTATTTCAACTGAGCAGATTCTGCAATAAATTTCTTATGAGAAAGTATTCAAAATACTCAAGTTCAAGAAAGACAAATAGAAACAACTGAATTTGATTGAGAAGATGAATATGAAGTTTTTGTATCAAAAATAATGGGTTCAAATGATAAACTATGGAAAAATTCTTTTGCATCTATTTGAATAGAATACAAACAACCTAAACTTGTACTTTTCAGATGAGCAACTCAATCTGTTTGCTGATGAGCAACTTCACAATCAGGTCCTCATTATTGTTCAGGAGATAACACTATATATTTAGATGAAACATTTTTTGAAGAAATGGAAGAAAAATTCTGAGCAAAATGATGAGATGTTGCAGAAGCATATGTAGTTTCTCATGAATATTGACACCATATTCAAAATTTACTCTGAATAACACAAAAAGTTAGAACAAATTCTGACTCAATAAAACTAGAGCTTCAAGCAGATTGTTTAGCCTGAATTTGGGCTTCAACTCTTAAGTGAAAAAATATATTAGAAGTTGGAGAAATAAATGAAGCAATAGATGCAGCTGCTTCAGTATGAGATGACAGAATTCAAAAGAAAATGACTTGATATGTTAATCCAGATAGCTGGACTCATGGTTCTTCAGCACAAAGAAAAAAATATTTTCAAATTGGTTATAAATATTGAGATTTTGAAAAGTGTAATACTTTTAAATAAAAAAAGCTAGAAATTTCTAGCTTTTTTATAGTTTAAGATTGCCACATCTGACAAAAATCTACTATTTCTTTTACTTAAAGTACACTAAATTAAGCATTTTATCAGAAGAAACAAAATGGTTTTCTGGCTTTGTTCAGCTATTTTTACAAGCTATTTTAGCTTTTTCTATAACTCAATTAAATTTTCTCCACTCTTTATATCAAAGAGCTTTCATCAATTCTCTTGCACTCTAAAATTTAAATCAAGTTTCATCTTCTATCTTTATTTGTTTGTTCAAAAGTTTTTTGAACTGTTTTTATTAAATTAAACATAGGTTTTAATTAAATTTAGAAATATTTTTTATACTCTTTTTTTCTTCAGATTTTATTTTTCTTTCAACTTTTTTTAAATCTTCTTCAGGTAAGACATTTTCAGGTTTAATTCCTCTTTCAATTAAAGTTTTTCTAATACTTCTATTATTTACTATATGTTCATTTGAAATTTCTTTTTCTGTCTTCATATTCTTTTCTTTTGCATTATAGATTGTAATTTCAGTTGCAAAATCTTTAGCTTTTAAAAGAATTGTTGGCATAAAATCAGCTAATGGTTTAGTTCAAGTAATTCACCATTTATTTTTCATTTCAGCAGTAGTTCTTCCAAAAAGTGCTTTATCTCATTTACTTCTAATAATTCAAAAATTTCTATCATTTCAAGTTTGTTCATAAATAACTTGTGAAAGTTCTTTTTCTGTTCAAGCTAATTTTTTTCTTGCACTAATTCTTTCATATTCCAAAATTCTTTTTTCAATTACTTCTGCCTTTCTAGTTTGTAAAACAAAATACTGTTGAGCAAATGCAATTTCTTCTTTTGAGCTATCTCAATTCATTGCAATTAGATAACAAGCCTTTCTTGTAAGCATAATATCTTTAATTTCTCTTTGGCTTCCTAATCACAACTTTACCATTTTCCTGACATCAGCAAAATGGTCTTCAATTTTCTCTTCTGATGTTTCAATTGATGTTTTTGCTTTTCAAATTACATTTAAAAAATTATCCCATTTAGTATATCAAAGCAAATGTTGTAAATCTCTAGCAAACCAAAATTCAATTCAATTTTCCATTTTATTCACAAAAGACTCAAAATTTCAAGTCAATTCTTTTACAAGTTGTTTTTCCATAGTTTTAAATTTATATTTTTTTTATATAATTAGTATATAAAAAATTTTTATTTTTACAAGAAAAATATGAGAAATTTTTAGAAAAAAATTCAAAGAACTAAAGCCCTCTTTTGACAGAAAAAATTATCTTTTAATCAATAACTCTTACTACTTTTTCCCCTTTCTCTTCAACTAATTCAATTTTATTTTTATAAGAAATTCCATTTTTATCTCAAATTTCAGAATAATCAAAATTTCTTATATTAAATTCTTCCCTTATATCAGCTAAATATTCAGCTCTTGCACTTGTCCATCAAGAATTTCAGACTTCTTTATTAAATACTTTAATTAATTCATCATCTGAATAATTTTTAAATTTTGTCATACATTTTTAATTATTTTATAATTTTTAAAATGGTAAATCATCAACTGAAATATCATCATCATTATTATTTTCTTTTTGTATTTTTTTCTATTTCATCTCTTTAATCATACTCTCTATAAATTCTATTTCTTCATTAGTTAAATTATATTTTTTATATAATTGATTATCAATTTCTTTTATTGATTTTGACCAATCAATATCAGATTCAGATGTAAAATCTTGAAGAGGAACAAATTTATAAGTTTTTGATGTAGCATTTTGATTTGATTTGAGAATACTATGTAAAAATCTAGCAAATTTTGTTTTAAAATATTTTCTTAAATTATTAGAAGATGATAAATTTAAATTTAATTTATCTCATAAAATTATATAAGTTTCCGTACAAATTGTTTTAGGTTTTCAAATAAAAGTATTTAGATTATCATCATTTAATTCAGTACCAATATTATTAGCAAAAGAAGTAAATACTTTATAACTATTTAATCTATCATTATCAAAATCAAATTTACTTCAATCAACATAACCTATTGATTGCCTTTTAGCATAACAAATTAAAGGTTTCTTTAATCCTTTCTTTGTTTCATTAAAATCATTACTTCTATTAAATTTACTATCTAATCAAAATGGTTTTCTAGATGAAACATAATTACTAAAAGATATAAAATCCTTATTAGATTTTACTTTTTTAAATATATCTACAGCAATTTTATGACGTATAAATATATTAAAATCTTCTATTTTTAAATCACGAATATTTATTTGAGGTATTAATGTTTCATTGTATGTAAAAACTTTTGTTCAATCTTTTTTATTATTATATTTTTTATTCCATAAAAAATAACAAATTCATCATCTTAAATTTATATTTGGAAAAATTAAATCAGGTTTTAAAAAATCATGTAATTCAACAATATGAATATCATTTAGCATTTCATCTCTAAAATCATCTAATCCTTTACCTCAAGCATACCATCTTGTTGGCATAATTATAGATATATAAGTAGGATCTAACTCTTTTGCTATATTTACAAATTTTTGATAAATAGGTTTTGCACTTGAACCTAATCAACCTCATCAATCACTTTCTTGATAAGGAGGATTACCAATAATTATATCAAATTTCATAGTTTTGTTATTTATTGTTATATTATTATTTTTAATTATTTCCTTTTCTTCTATCAAATTATAAGATGTGTATTTTTCTTCTATATTACTAATGTCTAATTCCAAAAATTTATAAACCTTTCTTGTAAATTCATAAGCAATTTTTGATGTAGGTATTGAATAAAAATTATTTGCAATATTTTTACCAAATTTTTTATAAATAGCATATACAAATTCTCATTGTTTAGTAGCAATATCTAAAAACTTTGTAGAATTATTAATTTCACTTTCAGGTATTGAATCAATAACTTTATCAGCTACTAATTCAGGTGTTATTATTTCAGAATCAGATAAACGACTAAATTTTTTCATTGCATTACTTGCTCTATCTATTGGTGTAATACTTAAGTCATTTGCCAAAGAATTAATATTATATATTTTATAATCTAACTCACTTAATATAAAAGGATTAATATGTTTTTCAAATAATTGTAATATTTTTTTATCCAAATTTAAATTTGAAGCTATTCTAAAATTATCATTATTAGAGTCAATTTGATGTATTATTTCATTAAGAGATTTTAAATTAGAATCTGTAAGAAAAGCAAAAAATAATATTCTTGCATAATACATAGCAAATTGTCATTTATAATCTTTTTCTTTTTCTTCTTCTGAAATATTAGATTTTTTTTCAGTTCATTCCTCATTTCCTCATTCTTTTTCCTCTACATCAATTTCATCACCTTCACCTTTTGAGGCTTTTATTTCAATTCATTGTTTTGAACCAATTTTTCACTGTTTTTCAATTTCTGCTTTTATTTCTTCTATATCTAGTAATCAGTAATCTATAGAAATAGTTGTAGCTTCATCAAATACACTTCTATTACTTGAATATTCTCTTACAGCATTTAAAATATCAGATGGTTCTACTTGTACAATTTTGTTTTTATTTAATGTAATAATTGGTGAAATTTCTAATTCTTTTTTTATTCTATCTTCTAAATTAATATTACCATTTGATTGAACATTTACATTATAAATTTGTGCTTTTTGTTCTTGCATATGAAACATTCTATTTGGATTGAAATCAACCAATAAAGTTTGAGGTTTCATATTATATTTTACAACATCACCATTTGGTTCTTTAAAAACTTTTATAAATTGATTTTGTAAACGAAAAATTGCTTGATCATATTCTTGAGGAGAAGTTGTTTCTTTAAAATATAACATAGTATCCCATTGAGGAACAGTTGTACCTGTTAGCATTCTATTAACTGTCAAAGTTATTGTTTTTATATTTTTATTTTCAAACTCTTTAATTTCATTTTGTACAAAACTAATATTTTTATATTTTTTTTCATTTTCAACTCAAGAAATATTAATAATTTTATAAGAACTTAAATTTTTAAATTTATTTTCAATAATTAATTTTTCAAATGCATCACAAGAAGCACGATATGGTAAAACACAAACAATATGATTACACATTTTACCTTCTTTTAATTTATCATAATCTAAAAAACTTAATAAATTATCATCTTGCTCTGTTCAATCAATTATATTTAATAAATCAAGTATTTCTTGTTTATGTTTAAATTCTTTATGTAAATTATTTTTAGTATCTTTTATTAAAGATTTTGGTCTTAATAATTCTGAAAAAGCATATGTAATACCATTTTTCTTTAAATGTTCCATTTTCTTCCTAGAAGATTCATTTGGATTAAATGCAAATCTAATCATTTGAGGAAAACCATAATATGGATTATCCCATTCTCTAATTTCATCTTTTAAAAGATTTTCCTTATCCCATTTTTCTTGATCATCAAAAATATCAGAAAATTGATAAAATGCAATTATATCATCTTTTGTAAACTCACTATTCATTAAAATACGATAAGGTGTTCCAGAAAGATGAAGACGTATTTTAGAATTAATAACTTTAGTTATATTATCTAAATCATCAATAGAATTATCATTTAATTTTAACTCATTTTTATATTCTTTTTTGTTAATTTTTTCTTCTTTTAAAACTTTTCAATATTCTTTTGCTCTTGCTCAAAAATGTGTTTCATCAACAATCAATAAATCAATTTCACTACTAAAAATTTCTTTATGTTTAGTTTTTATTTCATCTCATTGTAAATCCTGTAAAGTAAGAAATAAGACAATATTTTTATTTTTATCTTGATTTTCTTTTATTATTGAATTATTTTCTAATAATGAATTACTATCTATAAAACAATATTTTTCAAATTTAATATGACTTTCTACAGTTTTTTTCCATTCATCTTTTACATCAGCTTTAGCAGAAACAACTAAAACAATTTTTGCTTTCATTTCTACAGCACAACACATAGAAGTAAAAGATTTTCCAAACCTCATAACAGCATACATAAGTAAATTAGTTCTTCATTTTTTTATAGCATTGTTAAAATTTTCTATTGTTTTTTGCTGATTTGGTCTTGGTTCATAGTTTTCAGTTCTTTTATAAGTATGAATAATTTTGTTATGACTTTCATTAAAACTATAATATTGATATTTTGAATTATTATTCCTAAAATTATTTTTTATATCTAAAATAGCATTATCTAAATTTTCTTTATTAGTATCTTTAAAAAATTCATTTGAATAATATGGTATATTTTTTATAACATTTGGTTTTAAACGAGATTTATTAATATTATTCTCAAGATAATAATGAACTGAATAATCTCTAAAATATGTTTCATTATCTACTTTTGCAATACTTTCAAATTGTTTTTTTAAATCCGGAAAATATTTTTTCCATTCATTTAGCCTTTTTTCAATTGGACGATAAGTATCTCCTACCTTTAAATAATTAGGTATTGTTTCTGTACTAAATGCATAAATTTTAGGTTCAACTCTACCTATTATTATTTTATCTAATATATCTAAATTTATTTTACTTTTATTTAACATTATTTTTTTGAATTAGATCTATAAACTTTTTTTTAATTCAATATCTTTTTGAAATTTTATCCTTTTCTTTCCAATCTTTTATTATACAAAATATTTCATCATTATTAGGTATAGTAAATTTTAATCAGTCCATTTGCCATATATTCCAAGATATAATTCTTGCAATTTTTTTTATATCTAATAATTTTGGTTTTTCTTTAAATTTTTTGAAATAATTTTCAATATATGTATAAAGAAGAGCTTCTCTAGCTAACAATAAACTATCACCATGATATTCATAAGCATAAATACTTTTGTATGCTATTTCAGCATTTTTTATCCAATCTTTTTTATTATTGGTATTTTCATTTATTATACATAATTTTCTATCTAAAATTCAAATTCTGTCTTTTATTGGTATATACTTACCAGTTGTTACATCATACCTACTTGTTAAATAAGGGGCTTCTCAACATGATATTTCAAGTATAGTATTTGAAATATAATCTAACCATGTCTTATCATTTAAAAATTCAATTTTATTTTTATTTGTTTTCCAACTTACTGAACCATTATTTTTTATATATCTTATATTAAAATAATTTTTTTCATCTAACCATTTATTATCTATTGAATTAATTTGATCATTACAAACCCAAGCAGGTGTATAAACTTCTCCCATATCTTTAACTCTTGTATTCTGTATATCTTTATTTTTTAAAATTCTAGGCATTATTATATTTTTATTAACACCTGTAATTAATTTAATTTTTATAGGTTCATCAAAACAATATTTTTCTCAAAGTTTTTTATAATTATCTGTAGCCCAAATAATATTTTTTTTAGTTGTTTTATCACATAAAAGAATATCAAGTACCTTAGGATACTGATTTAATATATTATCTTCTATAATATCAACTTCTTTATTTATCTTTTTCATTATTATGCTCTTTTTTTAAAATTAATTTTAAACTAAAACTATTTTACTTATTTTTCAAATATAACAAAGTTTTTAACTCAATAATTCTATAAATCTGGGATAAAAATTAATTTATCTTAAAAAAGCAAATAAATATGACATTTATTAGATATTTTGTCATATGAAAAGAAATATGTGTCATTAGTGTTATATACTCTTATTATACATAAATAAAAAATTAATCAACAAAAAAAAGTATATATTTACTTATATACTTTAATCTTTTTTAATTTGGTGGAGATAGACGGATTTGAACCGACGTCCCTAGAGGCTGTTGAAATATTTCTACTATCATAGTTTATTTTAATAATTAATTAGATAAAAAATAAACAAAAATTCTAATTAATAATTAAATCTGTTAATATTTAATAAAAGAAGATTAAATCATTGCACTTTTATTAAAAATCTTAATTTATAATTTTATAGAGCTTATAAGATTAAAAATCTCTATAAAATTTGTAGCAGGCCAATCGGCACTCATCTCTTTGGAAGGCTACTGTCAGTTCCCTATTATGTGGGAGTGACTACGCAACTTTAGCAAAAGCTAAAGTATTATTAAATGCTTTAACAGCACCAGTAGCGTAAGCTTTTAAAGAAGCTATTCTTTTATTTGTGTTAGCAGTTATGCTTGTTTGTGTTGATTATGGAAGCCACAAACACCTCCCAGATAGCATAGATCACCAGCGATTCTCCAGGTAGAAACCAAGATTATCCCCAAAACTCAACTATTCTTTCTCTTATAAAGAGAGAGATGCCTGAAAAGCAGAGAGAGTTATTTTAATTATACTCAAAAAAAAAGAAAGTAAAGACTAATTGCTTAATTTTCACTTTCATAAAACCTCTTTTGATTTTTCTAAACTAAATCATCAATTTTCTCATAAAATTCATAATTGTAGCATTCTTTTTTCAACTATTGTTGGTCATATCAAACCTCATACTGTTCAAACTTTTTTATTAGCAATATTTCATGTTGAATTTATTTCTGAAAAAACATTTATTGCTGATATTATTCAATCAAATTCTCATAATTCTCACTTCTCTGCCATATATTTTTCTGGAATTCATATCAAATTTCAGATTATAGTCAATGCCTTTAAAGTATGAAATTCTCAAAATCATTCTCAAGTTTTATAATTTAGTCATCCTAATTTAGTTGTTAAAAATTGCATAAAACCTGACTTATATTTATTTTCTAATAAAAAATCAAGTTTAGTTTGTCTTAAAATTTTAATAAAATTAATATAATTTTCTAAACTTTTTTCATTAAATTCATCAAACTCTTGTTTTGAAATTTCTATTTTTTGATTTTCTCATAAATCTATTTCATAATTATTTCAAATCTCTGAAAGCAAACATCAAGGATAACAAAAATCTAAAAAACTAGAATCTCATAAAAATTCATCTTCTTCTATCTTTTCTGTACTACCTCTTCCCTTTTCAAGGGAAGATTGAGATGGGTTATTTTGTTGATTTTCCTCTACTTCCTCAACCTTTTTATTTATTTCAATTAAATCAATAAGTGATTTAATAAATATTTTTAGGTCATTATTTTTTATATTTTCTTCAGAAAAATTAAAATATTTTAATAAAAATAAAAATATTTTTTCTTTGTCTTTTAATTCTTTTTCATCTAATTTTTCATTGATTTCTTTATTAATATTTTTTAAAATATCTTTATTTAAAATTCATGATTTATCAACTATTTTTGAAGAAATAATTATATTTAATACTTCTTTATCTTTTATATTATAAAAATATTTTTGTGAATCTCTCATCATATATTTTGATCTTTTTTCAAGTAATTCTGAAAATATATTTTCTAATTTTTCCTTTTTTATAATATCTTCTCAAGCAATTTCAGAAATAAAATTATCTATTTCTTCTTTTTTAACATCTGATTTAATATAATTTTTTAATACAAAAAAAGCTAGATTTTTATTTTTATTAAAATCTTTTTTTAATTTTTCTTTAATAATTAATTTTATTTTATAATTATCACTAAAAATATTTGGTTTGTAATTTAATAATAATTCTAAATTTTCATTATTATTAAATATTTTTTTATTAGCCTGATTTATTGTATTTGTAACAAAACTAGAAACTGTTTGTCTATTTTTTAAAACTTCTTTTGATTCTTTTTCTGATAAATTAGCAGCTTCTAAAATTTTAATTGAAAAATCATCTAATCATTCTAAAACAGAAGAAGACACATCTGGCTTTTCTTCTTCTTGATTTTTTTTATTTATAAATGGAAATGTCATATTTTTTAAATTTTGAAAATTAGTTTTTATTATTATACTATTTATAATATATATTAGCAAATTTTTATGATTTATTTATTCACATGAAATTCTGATTTTTTGGTTAGAGAAAAAACTCTTAACTGGAAGAAACTTTTTAGTGAAAAAAATTGAGATTTTAATCTTATTCATTTTAAAGATTTACTTGATAGTGATAATAATCAAATCTCTGAAAATCTACTTTCTGAAGGTTTTATGTGAGAAAAAAAATTGATAATTATTGATAATTTCCCAATAAATTCAGAAAATAAAAATTCTAAAGCAAAAGAAAAAGAGGATTTCCTAGATTCTATTATTGATAGAATTCCTGAAAATAATATTGTTATTTTTTCATCAGCAAATATTGATAAAAGAGCAAAATTTTATAAGCATATCAAAAAAATAGCTACAAAAATTGAAGAATTTAATACAAAATCAGAACAAGACATTTATGCAATTCTTGAAAATAAATATAGATGAAAAATAGATTTTGCAGCAATTAGTTTATTAGTGAGATATAAATGATGAAATCTGGAAAAAGCTATTTCTGAAATAGAAAAGCTTCTTATTACTAGAGAAAAAATTAATCAGTGAGATATAAAACAATTTATTGCTCCAGAGCTAGAAGAGTCAATTTTTCAAGTAATTGATGATATTCTAAACAGAGATAAAGTTTCAGCTTTGACTAAAATAAAACATATTTTAGCTGACACAAATATTTATGCTTTTTATAACAATTTATTAGCAAATCTAAGAACAAGTGTTTATATTTCAAAATTGAAATCAATAAATACAAGAACTCCAGAGATTACTCATGCTTTAAATTTATGAAACAGATGATTTTTGGTAAATAAAAACTATAAAATTTCACATAAACATTTAGAAAATTTATATATTTCTCTAGTTAATCTAGACAAAAAAATGAAAAGTTGAAAATTAATGTGAACAGAAGAAAAAGACTTCATCTTTGAAGTTGAAAAATGTATTTTGGAAAGTTAAAAAAAGTAGTGTATGAAATTTTCATACACTACTTTTTTATCTCAAATCAATAGTTCCCTCTTCTAAAATAACATCTTCTTCATATTCTACTTTTTTTCTTCTTGTAACTTTTCTGTTTCTGTTTAAAACAGCTTTTCAATCTAAACCTTTTTCTTCTAAATATTCATCAACTACTCCTCATAAAGCTTCTATAATAAGCTCAAATTTTGTTCTATCTGTATCTTCTTTTTCAGCCATAGCTTCAGCTTTTATTTCATTTGAAATTCTTTCAATTTCATTAAGTGCTGCATATGGAACTTTTGCATCAACTAATCTAAATTCATCATCTCAGATTTTATTTATAATAATATCTCATTTATTTAAAATCTTGTCCCAAATTCAAAATTGTTCTACTCAAATTCATTCTATATTTTCATAAGCCACACTATTTGAACTTGTCTTGAATAATGCCCAATCTAAATCAACTACTCATTGTTCTGTGATAATCCAAACATCATTATACCAATTGAAAATATCATAAACTAGCTTCAAATAAATAACAATTAAATATATTTCAAAATACATAAAATTAACACTTTCCTGAAGAGAATATGAATTATAAAGCAAAAAAGTTGGAACAAAAGTAAAAAGTCCTAGCCGAAGAAGCATATTATCAACAATTTTAATCCAATGTTCATGGATTACTCATTTTACTTCTTGTCCTTCTGGAATATATTTTTTAAAAAATGTCTTTTCAAAATTGTTCATAAAAGCCCTCACCTAGCCTCTCCCAAAGGGAGAGGAATAATAGGATTTTTTTATTAAATAATATAATTTATAATTTCAAAAGTTTCTTTCAATTTATCTATAGTAATTGCTGGAAAGTTTGCAATTCTAAAAGTAGATTTTTTTAGTTTTCCATAACCTCATCATAATACAATTCCATTTTTTTTCAATTCTTCTTTAATTTTAGCAATATTTTCTTCTTCACATTTAATTACATAAACTGATTTTGATTTATATTTTTCATCTTTTACATAATCTGATAAAAGTGGATGATTTTTAACTTGCCCTGAAATATATTCATATTTTTCTTGAGTTTGCTTTTCAATTTCTTTAGAACCAATTTCATTATATCTTTCAAGCTGATTAGCAAGCAGATAAATAGCAAAAACATTTGGTGTTTCATTTGTTTGAAAAATATCATATTTTTTTAGCATATTTGGTATAGAATGAACTGAACCAATATCTTTTAATTTTTCTTTAACTATTTTAGATTTTTCAATAGCTTTTTCATTTACTATCAAAAAACCTAAACCAGCAGGAAGCCCTAATCATTTTTGTACAGAAAAAAACCAAATATCAGCTAAGCTAATATCCTCAAAAGTCATTCAAATAGAAGAAGTTATATCAACTGCAATTAATTTATCTTGATTTTGCTGTCTCAATTCTTCTAAAAAATCATCTCTTAATCTAACTCAAGTACTAGTTTCATTATTTGTTACTCAAATTAATTCAACATCATCAGAAATATTTTTCAAACTATAATCTCATTTTCACCACTCAAGAGTTTGAGTTTCCACATTCTTATTTAAATCTTTTGCAGTATTTAAAAATTTAGAAGAAAAAGCTCAATTCTGAAAAAAATAACAATTAGAAAGCACAAAACTTCTAATAATTATTTCCATAGATTCAGTAGAAGAACCAGTATAAAAAATCTTATAATTATTAGGAATATTTAACAATTCCCTTAAATTATTATGTAATTTTTCAGATATTTCACTAAACTCTTTACTTCTATGAGACATTGAACCAATATCTTGTTTAGCAAAATTTATAATGTCATTTTTTACTTCTTCATTCATCTGTGATGGCCCTGGATTAAGTGTAAACATATTTCTAAAATATTATTTTAATAATCTAACTTTTATTGTATTTTCTATATTTTCTAATTTTTTTATAATTTCATCATCTATTTTTGAAACATCTAAAACTACTACTCAAGTATCCTTTTTAGTATTTAGATATTGTGAAATAATTTGAATATTATTTTCAGCAAAAATATTATTTATTTGGGCCAAAATTCAAGGAACATTTTGGTGAATATGCTCTATTCTAATTGTTTCATCTTTTGCTTTTTTAAGTGAAATCTCAGGTAAATTTACTGAGCCAATTGTACTTCAAAAAGAAAAATAATTAAATAATTTTTCAGAAACTTCTAATCAAATATTATTTTGTGCTTCTATTGTACTTCATCCAATATGTGGAGTTAAAATAACATTATAAATTCATTGTAATGGTGAAACAAATTTTTCATCTTTTGATTTTGGTTCTTCTGGAAAAACATCAAGAGCAGCTCATAGTATTTTACCTGATTCTAAATTCTTTTTCAAAGCATAAATATCTACAACTTTTCATCTACTTAGATTAATTAAATAGCTTCAATCTTTCATTATATCAAATTCTTTATCAGAAATCATATTTCTAGTAGAAGGTAGATCTGGAACATGAAGAGTTATAAAATCTGCCTCTTTTAAAACTTCTTCTTGAGTATCTTTTTTAACAGCACTTCAAATTCATAAAACTGGGAATGGGTCAAAAAATATAACATTCATTCACATATTTTCAGCCATAACTGAAATTTGTTTTCAAATATTTCAATAACCAATAATTCAAAGAGTTTTTCATTTTACTTCAAAACTATTAACAGCACTTTTTAACCATTCTCAATTATGAGCAGCTACAGATTTTTCAAAAATTCATCTAGCAAGCATTACAATATCACCAATAATTAATTCAGCAACTGATCTAGTATTTGAAAAAGGTGCATTAAAAACATTTATTCAAAGTCTTTTACATTCTTCTAAATCAACTTGATTTGTACCTATACAAAAACAACCAATTGTTTTTAAATTAGGTAATTTTGCAAGAACTTCTTTTGTAATATTTGTTCTTGATCTTATTCAAATAATCTCAGCATCACCTATTTTTTCAATTAATTCTTCATCATCAAATGAAGTAGAATAATTAACAACATTTGTAAAACCTAATTTTTTGAAATTATCAGTAGCTGTTTGAGCTAATCACTCAAGCAATACAATTTTTGGATTTTTATTCATATTTTTGAATTATTATTTTAAAATTAATTTAACAGGACAATGGTCACTTCCCATAACATCAGTCATATATTCTATATCTTCTAAGTTATCAACAAACTCTTTATTAACTACAAAATAGTCAATTCTCCATCAAACATTATTCCCTCTTGCACCAGCTCTATAACTCCACCAAGAATAAGTATCTAATTGCTCAGGGTAAAAATGTCTAAAAACATCAACATTTCAATCATTAATAAATGCTCAAATTTTTTCTCTTTCAATTGGTAAAAATCAAATGGAATTTTGATTTTGTTTTGGTCTAGCAATATCAATTTCTGTATGACAGATATTAAAATCTCAAGTAATAATTATTTCTTTTCATTCAGCTTTTAGTTTTCTAGTATAATCTTGTAAATGTGTATAAAAATCTAATTTATAACTTACCATTTCAGTTCAATCTGCTCTTGTTCCACCATTTGGAAAATAACCATTCATCAAAACTATATTTTTTCATTTATAAGAAAATTCAATTTCAGTAAATCTTCAATCAGTATGAAAATGTTCAATTTCTTCAAAATTATTTTTTTTTGATATAATTTCTATTTCTTTTTTATAAAAAATAACAGTTCCAGCATAACCTGCTCTTTCACCAGAATGCCAAATATATTTATATCATTCTATTTCCCCAAGATTTTTATCTTTCAAAAATTGGTCTTCAAAAGCTTTAGGTTCCTGAATACACAAGATATCAGGATTTTGCTCTTTTACAAAGTCTTTAAATCATTTTTTTGCAACTGCTCTTATTCAGTTTACATTCCAAGTTATTATTTTCATTATTTTTATTTTTAAATTTTAAATTTGACTTTTTTAGTAAATTTAGATATAATATCTATACATAAGTAAGAAGTTTTCTTCTTCAGCCCTCTAGACTATAGGTTTAGAGGTTCTTTTTTTATTATAATTTTTATATAGTTTTCTTGAATTTCTGATATTTTTTCTTTAGAAACCTTTTGTTTTCAAGACTTTGTTGAGTTTAATAATCTTGTTAATCTTTTTAAACTTATAATTTTAAATTGATTTAAAACTAAATAACTTTTTTTGTTTAATCAATATTTTTCAAAATCTTCTAATTCTAATAAATATTTACTATAATTAGAATTAAATTGTGTTGTAAAAGGAATTATTCAAACTAAATCTCATCACAAGAAATTAGAAATAATTAATACTGGTCTTGTAAAACATCAATCCTTAGAAATCTCACTTCAAATATTTACTCATATTTTTATTATCCATATTTCTCAGATATTTACAAATTTTCTTTTCTTTTTATATTTTTCTATAAAAAATTTTTCTTTATTCCATTTTTCAAATATTTCTTTTGTTTTCTCCATAATTTATTTAAAATAATACTTTATTTTTATTTTATAAGTTTAGATAAAAAAGTAAAGTTTAAAATTTGACATATTAAATAAAATAAATAATATATTAGCACATAGATATATATTGTGCTAATTATAAAAAGTTGTAAAATATTTTTAAAATATATAATTAAAAGAAGTTTAATTTTTAAAATAAATAAATAAATATGGCAAAACATAAAGATAGAGAAAACCTGGAAGAAAAAGATTTGGTAGAACAAATCAATGAAGAGATAAGTGAAATTGAAAATAATGATTGAGAAATTGATGAAAGAGAACTTGAAAAAGCTCAATGAGATAAAGATCCTATTTTCAATGAACTAAAGGAAGCATTAGCTAAATCTCAGGCTGATTATGAAAATTTCAAAAGAAGAACTGAAAGAGATAAAGATGAAATGGTATTTTTTATCAAATCAAAAATTATCAACCCTATTTTAAAAAGAGTTGATGATATTGAAAGAATTATTAAAAATACTCCAGAAGAAGAAAAAGAAACTCCAATTTTTAAAGCTGTTTTAGCTTTAGAAAAATCTCTTAAAAAAGATCTAGCTGATATGTGAGTTAAGGAATTTGTTTCACTTTGAGAAGAAGTAGACCCAAATAAACATGATGTTATGACTCAAGTTCCATGAAAACCAGAGAATATAATTTGTGATGAATTTGAAAAAGGCTATGAACTTAATTGAAAAGTTCTAAGAATTGCAAAAGTAGTTGTTGGAGCTGGAGAATAAAAATCTTAAACTAAAGTTTAAGATTTTTTTGTTTTTAAATATAATAAAGAAAATATTTTAATAAAAAATAATTATGGATCTAAAAAAATATATTTCTGAAATTCCAGATTTCCCAAAGACTTGAATAAGTTTTAAAGATATGAGTCCTATTTTAGAAAATAGTGAAGCTCTAGATTTTGTAATTAATTCTTTTGAAATAGCTAATGCCTGAAAAATAAATAAAATAGTTTGATTAGATGCAAGAGGTTTTATTTTTGGTAGTATACTAGCCTACAAAATGAAATTACCTTTTATAATGCTTAGAAAAGCTTGAAAATTACCTTGAGAATGTGAATCATTAAGTTATGATTTAGAATATGGAAGTAATACTTTTGAAATACAAAAATCAGCAATAAATTCTTGAGATAAAATTGCAATAGTTGATGATTTATTAGCAACTGGTTGATCTGCAAAAGCAGCAATTGATTTAATTGAAAATTTATGATGAATAATTGAAAGTTTAAATTTTGTTATAGAACTTGAATTTTTAAACTGAAAAGAAAAGTTTGAAGATAAAAAAGTTATTAGTTTAATTAAATATTAAAAATGAAAAAATTAAAAAAAAGTAGTAAATTGTTGTTATTAACTAATTCATTTGTATTAGTTTCAGCTTGAATGATTGCACCAATATATGCAATTTATGTTGAAAAAATTGGTTGAGATTTGATGGATGCAAGTATTGCTCTTGGACTTTTTGCATTAACTGCCTGAGTAGTTACTTTATTTTCTTGAAAAATCACAGATGCAATTAAAAATAAAATCTTAGTTATTGTATTTTGATATATTTTAATTTGAATTGGTTTTTTTCTTTATACTATTGTTGATAGTATAGCTTTTCTTTTTGCAGTTCAAGTACTAATCTGAATATGAGAAGCCATTTATTCTCCACCTTTTGATGCATTATATTGAGAAAGTCTTAGAGAATGAGAAAGATGATTTGGTTGGTGAATGTGGGAGTTTATAAATTACTTCACAATAGCAATATGAGCATTTACAGGTTGATTAATGGTAACCTATTTAGGTTTTAATTCAATTTTTATAATGATGTGATTATTATGTTTCTTCAGTGCTGGATACTTATACTTTATTTCTAAAAAATAAAAATGGAAAATTATTGGATTCTTTATTCTCTTTGAGGACTCTTAGTTCTTGGATTATGAGATTTTATTAAAAAAGTTATTATTCAAAGATGAGCAAATAAAGAAGTATTTTTATTTGTATGTTTTTTATTTTATCTACTTTTTCTTTGAATTAATTTTTTTATAAATTGAAATTTTAATTTCACACAAAATGAAATAAAATCTGCAATAATTATCTGACTTTTTGATTCAATGATTCCTCTTTGAGTTTTAACTGCTTTCAAATATTTAGATATTTCTTTTGCACTTATTTTTATGAGAATAATATCATCAGTAGTGATTTTATTTATATGAATGCAAATATTATGAGATAATTTAAATATTGCCAATATTATATGATTTATAATGTGAATTATTGCAATTTATTTATTATCTTGATTTAAATTATCAGAAAAACACAAAATTTCTAGAAAATGAATTATAGCATTAGTAATTACAACTATTGCAATTATTTGAAGTCATAGTTACTTTAAATATGTAGTTTCTGATATAAATATTGATAATTTTATGATTTTAAAATTTTTAGTAAGCTTTATCACAATAACAATATATATGTTAATAAGATGAAAATTTAGTGAATTTAACAAAAAACAAATTAAATTAGTCTGGCCATTAGCTCTTATTACTTGAATAATATTTACTGCACAATTTTTATATTTTCTACCAAATATATACCTAAACTGACCACTTTCATTAAGTTACAAAATACTTTCATACTCCCTAATTGTACCAATAGTTTTGTCAATTATTTTTTATAAAGATAAAATTACAAAGAAAAAAATTATAGCATTTATTTTAACATTGATTAGTTTAGGATTATTTATAATATAAAAATATGAATATAAAAAACCACATTAAATTTGAAAATAATATCTGATTAGCTAAAATAAAAGTAACTCCAAAAGCTAATAAGTCAGAGTTTTTTAGTGTCCTTAGTGATTGAACTTTAAAGATAAGAATAAAAGCTATTCCAGAAAATTGAAAAGCAAACAAAGAATTGATTAGTTATTTATCAAAAGAATTTTGAGTTAATAAAAATAATATAGAAATATTAGGTTGTAAAACTGAACAAGTTAAAAGAATTAAAATAACCTTAAATTAAATTATGCAGATAAAAATATATTCAAAGTCAAAACAAGAAAAAAATCCTGATTTTCTTAAAAATGTAATTATTCCAAATCAAACTCACTCAGATAATATCATTGAAATAATTACTTGAAATGAAGATTTAACTGATTGTGATTGAATTTATACAAGTAGAAATAATAATTTTAAATTAGGTATTAGAACTGCTGATTGTTCAGCAATAGTTTTTTATGATAAAAAAAAATATTGAATAGTCCATGCAGGCTGGAGAGGGTTAGTAAATTGAATTATAGAAAAAACGATAGATAAATTTGAAAATCCAGAAATTTTTGTAGCACCTTTTTTAAAAAAGTTTGAAATACAAAAAGATTTTTGTTATGATTTAATTTATGAAAAATTTTGAGATAAATATTTTGAAATTTCAGAAAATAAAATTATTTTTAATTTTGAAAATGCTTTAAAATCAGTATTATGAAAGTGAGTAATTTTTGATAAAAGAGATACTTTAGAAGATTTAGATTTTTATTCTTATAGAAGAAATAAAACAGAGAGAAGAAATTATACAATTTTAGAAAATAAATAAGTAATTATGTTAGATATAATAGCAATAGTCCTAGTATCAGTCGTTTTTTGAACACTTTTTCAAGAAAAAATAGGTTTACCTAGTACAATATTTTATATAGTTGTATGACTTTTATTTGCACATTTTTCTCCTGAAATATTACAATTTGATGCTGAAAATTTTCATTATCTAGTTTTAATAACTCTACCTTTTTTAATTGCAAGTGATACTTTCTGAATCACCTGGAAATCAGTTAAAAAAAATTACATTTCTATATTATTACTAGCAGTTGTAAATGTTGTTGTAACAGTTTGAGCAATAGTAGCTTTCTGAGATATAATTCTTCCCTGATTATGAGTATTAATGCTGATTTTATTAGCAGCAACAATAAGTCCAACTGATCCAGTTTGAGTAAATGCAGCATTATCTAATTTCAAAGTTCCACATAAACTTTCTTTCAAACTAGAAAGTGAGTCTTTAGCTAATGATGTAGTTGCCTTAAGTGTCTTTTCAATAGCAATATGAGTATTATTATGAACAACTACTCTTCATCCTTGAATGATAGCAACAGAAGTTTTTAAACTTTTATGAGAATCACTTCTTGTCTGAGTAATAATTGGTTATATATGAGTATTTTTCTTATCTCAAACTAAAGATGCTTATATAGAAACTTTCATAGTTTTAACAGCTATTTTTACTAGTTTTTTAGTTACTGATCATTATCTTCATGTATCAGGTATCTTTGCAGTAATTGTTGTAATGCTTTTAATGAATGAAAAGATAAAGGAACTTTGGGAAAAAGATAAAAAATCAAAAAATAATGATATAGTCCATCCAGAAAATCATAATTTTGTAGGAAAAGTTTTATATTTTATAGCAATGCTTTGTAATGCATTTTTATTTATAGCTTTATGAAGTTTGGTTGATTTCTTTAATCTTGATAGTTTTGTATGGAAATATGCTGAAGTTTCACTTTATATATTCTTATTTCTAACATTTATCAGATGACTGTTTATGTATTTTTATTCAAGTTTATCAACTAAAACTAAAAAAATAGAAAATATTGATAGTATAAGGTGGTGGGCAGTTTTAACTTTTGGTTGAATGAGATGAGGATTATCTGTTCTAATGATTTTTATTTTAGCATCAGCTATTCCTGATTATGAATATATGCAAGAACTTGAAGCTATAGTCTTTAATGTAGTATTTTTGATAACTTTTATTTATACTCCAATTTTGATTTATATATTTAAAAAATGGGAAAAAGATTTTCAAAAAGAATATGAATATGAAAAAAAACATGAACTATAAAATTTAAAATAAATAATATAATAAATGAACAAAAAAATCTATTTGTGATTTATAGTTTTTCTTAGTTTAGAAGGGTTATTTCCAATATTTACATATTTTGCTTTAGAAAATATTTCTACTTTATGGTTAGTAGCTTTTTCAGTTACTATATCATTTTTCTTTGGGTTAATAATTTTATTTAAAGAAAAACTTTATAAACAATTTAAGAAAAAAGAATTATATTTTCCAGTATTTATGGCATCATTATTTATGTGAATTTGATGAATATTATATTTCTTTTGAATAAAATATTCTTCTCCTTCAATTGCTGCTATATTTTTATTATTACAAAGTTTATTTGCATTTATTGCATTTAACTTAATTTGAAAAGAAAATTATAATTATAAACAGATTATATGAGCAATATTAATGTTTTTATGATGAGTTATAATTTTATATAATGGAGAAAGTTTTATAAACTTATGAGCCTTAATAATGATAATTGCTTGTATATCTTGGACAATATGAAATTTTTTTACAAAAAAAGCCAGTTTAAAATGAGCAAATCCATTTTTCATTCTTATTAATAGAAATTTTTTAATGGCAATAATAATATCTATTTTAGCATATATATTTATTTGAGAACCTGATATTGACTTAATAAAACAAAATTTTATTTGGATATTTTTAATATGATTCTTAATTTTCTTTTTATCAAAAGTTATATGGATATCTATTCTATCAAAAGTTAACTGATTTATAGCAATTTCAACTTTTCCATTAATTCCACTATTTGTTATGATTTTTTCATATTTTATTTTATGACAAATCCCAACAACTCAACAAATTATATGATTTATACCAATATTTATTGGCTCTTATATGTTAATTAAATAACTATGAAAATTTGAAAATATAAACATTATAAATGAAAAAATTATAAAGTTTTTTGAATTGCTTTGCATTCAGAAACAAGAGAAAAACTTGTAGTTTATAAATGCCTTTATGATACACCTCAGCTCAATGAAAAATTTTGAGAAAATCCTTTTTTTGTAAGACCTTATAAAATGTTTAATGAAGAAATTGAATATGAAGGTAAAAAAGTAAAAAGATTTAAATATATTTGATAAAAAAATAAATGTTAGAACAATTAAAAGAAATATTCTTAGAAAATCCTATAGCACAAATTGTAGGAATTTTTGCTTTAATTATAAATATTTTTGCTACTATTTATCTAAAAAATAGAAAGTTTTTATATTGAATAATTTTAGTTTCAATAATTTGGTGAATTCATTTTTCATTAATGTGATTATACTCTTGAGCAATAATAAATTTTATAGATATAATTAAAAATTATGCTTCAATTAGATTCAAGAAAAATAAAAAAATAATGTATTTATTTTTAGTCTTGTATTTGATTATATGAGTATTTCTGTATACTGATATATATTCACTTTTACCAGTAATTGCTTCATTTATCTGAATTTATAGTTTTTTCTTATTAAAATGAATTAAATTAAAAATATGATACTTCTTTGTAGTAGTCTGTTGGTTTATTTATTGATATGTCTGAAATTCAATATGATGAGCAACTGCTGATTGATTTTTGATGATATCAAGTTTTATTTGAATATTTAAAGATCTAAATATTAAAATAAACAAAAAGTGTAAAAATAAAAAGAAATGTGATAGAAGTAAAATAAATTATTTAAAGAAAAAATATAAATAATGTACAAAGTTTATATATTAAAATGCTCTGATTGAACACTCTATACTTGAATTACAACTGATTTAGAAAAAAGACTAAAACAACATAATTGAGAAATTTTAGGATGAGCAAAATATACTCTTGCTAGAAAACCTGTTGAACTTTTATATAATGAAGAAGCAGAAAATAGAAGTGAAGCAAGTAAAAGAGAATGTGTTATCAAAAAAATGACTAGAAAAAATAAATTAGAATTAATAAAAAAGAATAATGAAAAATAAATTAAAAAATATATTTAAAATTTTAGTAATATTATTTATAATATTTTGATTAAATATTAGTCTTTTTGCTACTGAAGAATCTGCAAATATTAATTGGGAAAAAGCAAAAATTTCTAAGGTTTATAATAAAAGTACTAAAAAACTTATTTTTTTAGTTCAATTTAAAACTACAAAAAAACCTAATATAGATTATGATTATTACTTTAAAATATTAACAAATAAAAGAAAAAGAACTTGTGAATGAAAATTTATTTATAATTGAGCTAAAACAATATATGCAACTTGTTCTGTTATAATAGGTGATATTAAAACTTTAGATAAAAAAATTAGCTTAAATTTTGAAGTTGAAGATCCAGAAAATCATGAAAATCAGATTGTAGTAAATAGAAATTATAATATTTTTGATAATATTTATAGTTTTGATTGGATTTTGGATACTGATAATATTTCAGAAATAAAAACTCCTGCTCAAGTTGTAGATTTAGATGTTTTAGATACTCCAAAAACAACTGTAGAAAAATTAAAAAAACAATGAAAAATTGTTATTTGATATATAAATGTTTGAGCAATAGAAAATTATAGAGATGACTATGAAAAATTTCCAAAAAATGTAATTTGAAAAACTTATAGCTGATGGGAAGATGAAAAATATTTAGATATAAGAAAATATGAAAAATTTCAAAAGTTTATTTTAAACAGATTAGATATAGCTAAAGAAAAAGGTTTTGATTGAATAGAACCTGATAATATGGACACTTATGATAATTTTGAAGAAACTTGATTTGAAATTTTACAATGAGATATGAAAGAATATTTAACTTGGTTAAATATTGAAACAAATAAAAGATGAATGTTTTTAATTCAAAAAAATGCTCCAGAATTATCACAAAAAATGGAGAAAAATTTTGATGCTGCTCTTCTTGAATGAGCTTTTTACAATAATTTTGAAGATGATTTTCAAAATTATGTAAAAAATTGAAAAAAAGTTTTTAATGTTGAATATACAGACAATACTTCTAAAAAATATTTTTTAGAAAATATTTGTCCAAAATCAAAAAAAATATGATTTATAAGTATTTTAAAAAATAGAAATTTAGATAAATTTATTGTAAATTGTCCAGAAAAAAATTTAGAAAAAAAAGAAAATAAAAATTATTCAGAAAAAGTTCATAAATTAACTAAAATTGAAATAAAATTAAAAAATATTTTAGAAAAATTTTATTCAAAATTAGATAAAAAATATTCTGATAAAAATAAAAAAATAAAAATTTTAGAAAAAATTAAATCTAAAATTAAAAAAATAAAATTAAAAAAACAAAATAATAAAAAATTATTAAATATATTAAATTATATAGAATATAGTATTTGAGAAAAAATTTTTGTTTATAAATATCAATTATTTGAAGAAACTGAAGATAAAAAGTTACAAAATAAAAATATTTTATTAAAAACAGATTTTAGTAATGTTTTTTTAGATAAAAAAATTTCAGATCCTGATTGAGTTTGGTGGCAAAGAATTTCTGGAAAAAATATGAATTTAATGTGATATGATACACAATTACAATTTATTGTTGATTGAGAAAAAGACATAAATAAATATGCAAAAACTGAAATAATTTCAACTATTTGAAAGGATAATAAACAAACAAAAGCTTTGCATTTAGAAATTATAAAAAAAGAACAAGAAGATACTCAAATCCCTTTAATTACATATACAGACTGAAAAGAAATAGAAGAATTAAATATAAAATATTCTCTAAAATTTCCTAAAAATCTGTCAGATAAACTTTGAAAAGATGGTTGGGCTGTGATTAGTGAATATAAAACAACTTGAGATTTTAGGCTAGCAATTTATGTTTATTCTGATGAAAATAAAAAACTTTATTGGTATATACACTGAGATAATGTAGTTGATGAACCAAAAAATTATAAAGAATTTTGGTTTAAACAAAATAAGCAAATTGAAATTCCTGTTTGAGAATGGTTTGATGTTGATATTTTTTGGAAAAGATGAATTTCTGATTGAGAGGTTGTTTTTAAAATAGATAATAAAAAAGTTTTAGAATATTACTGAAAAACAAAAATAAAAGACAATATAAATGCAATTATGTATTTTACAAATTATGCCTCAAGCCCAATTGATATTTGGATTGATAATTTTGAAGTTTCTTGAAAAAATGCTAAACAAAAATTAATCCCTAAAAAAGATAAAATTTATTTTTGAGCTTTTCAAGAATTTGGATGATGAGAAACTGAAGTTTCAAAAGAAAAATTAGAAAATTTTGAAAAATTAATTTGAAAAAAACCTGCTTGGGCATATTTTTCTCAAGATTTTGCAGAAGAGGGAATAAAATTTCCAAAACAAAGTGTAGAAAAAATTATTAGTTTTTGAGAAATCCCTTTTATTAGGCTTATGCCTTCAATGGTCTATGAACATAATAAAAAAACTTATAATTTAAAAGCTATTTCTTCTTGAGAATATGATAAAGAATTAAGAACTTGGGCAAAAGAAGCTAAAAAAATAAATAGTCCTTTATTTTTAGATTTTGCAGTTGAGATGAATTGAAATTGGTTTTTTTACTCTTGAAATCCAGAACTTTATAAAAAAGCATATAGACATATTATTGATATTTTTAGAGAAGAAAATGTAAATAATGTAACTTGGTTTTTTCATGTAAATATGCAAAGTTTTCCAAATAGTTCAAATAATAAACCAAAAAATTATTATCCTTGAGATGAATATATTGATTGGATAGGTTTTAGCCTTTATTGAACACAAAATCCAATTGAAAAAAACATTGATTTTAAAGAAAAATTAAAAGAAAATTATAAAGATATTTTAGATATTTCTGATAAGAAACCAATTGCTTTACTTGAATTTTGAGTTGCAGATTTTAATACAAATTTTAAAAAAGAAATCTGGTTAGAAAATACTTTCAAAACAATTTTGGGTAATCCATATATTAAATTTTCAGCAATTTCTATGTGGAGTGAAAAATGGGAAGAAGAAGCTTATTACTCAGATTTAAGAATTCAATCAAGTGAAAAATCTTTAGAAATTTATAAAAAATATTTAAATAAAAATATTTTTGAAAATAATTTATTATTTAGTAAATAAAATATCATGACAAAAATAATCTTTCTATTACCACCTAGTGAATGAAAAAATTCTGAAAATAAATATAATTCAGAAGAACTAAGTTTTGAGTTTGAAAAACCTTTAGAAATTTCTGTAAAAGTAGATGAAAAAGATCTAAAATGCAAGTGAGATAGATTTTCAGAGGGAGTAGAATTAAATGAAAACATTAAAAAATCTAAAACTATAGAAGCTATAAATAGGTATTCTTGAGTTATGTATAATGCTATAAATTATTCTGAAATGAATGATATTTGAAAAAAATATTTTGAAAATAATTTTTTAATTTTATCAGGAATGTATTGAATAGTAAAACCACTTGATAAAATAGGAAATTATAAATTACCTATTGATTCAAAATGACTTTTTGATTTTTGGGGAGAAAAAATTGTTAAAAAAACTGCTGAATTAAAACCAGATTTTATAGTAAACTTACTTCCAATTTCATATTCAAAACTACTATGATTAGCAAAATGTAGAAGACATATTCATAAAAGAGATTTTTTACTTGATGCTTGAATTAAAATAGTTAACATTAATTTTTTAAAAGAAAACTGAGACAAAGTTTCTCATTGAGTTAAAAAAATTAAAGGAGAATGGATAAAAAATATTTGTGAAAATAATATAACAAATTATAAAAAATTTGGATGAAAAATTATAGAAAATTGAAATATTATAGATGTTAATATTATAGTAAAATAAAAAATCAGCTAAATTGCTGATTTTTCATTTTATAACTCAATTGTTTTTTCTTCTTCTTTATTCTCTTCTTTTAAACTTTTAAATTTATAAGCAATAACTGGATACATTATAAATGGTATAAAAAATAAACCAAAAGTTGTCCAACCACCTCTTCATGTTCTTTTAGAAGTTGCAGATAAAATTTGTATATACCTTACTATATAATATATATATGCTACTATATATGCTATTCATACAATCATTCCTAAAGCTAGAAAAACATTTTCTCAACCAAATGCCATTCATACTCATCCAACAATTGCAATTCCAATTATTATTAATATTGGATATAGAATATATTTTTTAAAATCTAGGCCTGCAACTTGAGTCATTGTATACATTTGTAATAATGGAACCCAACCCATCCAAGCATTTTTAATGTTCATTTTTTTAGCAAGTGTATAAAGTCCATATCACATTCAAATAAATGAAATTAACATAAAAATATTTATTGCTGTATCAACTCATGCCATAGTATTAGCATAATCACCATACATAGCCATATCATTTCAATATTGCATTGTATTATTTTCTAAACCTAATTCATTAAGAGCTTCTAATCAAGTATTTTCTCACATAATATTTATTTTAACAATTAAATTTACTTTTTAAGTAACATATATATAATATTCTTAATTGAGTAAAAATCAAATAATTTTATATTCTTAAAGCTAAAAAATGAAAATAATTAAACCTGAAGAAAATATTCTTGATAGAATTGGACAAACATTTGAATTATTTAAAGATAATTTTCTGAAATTATTAATTCCTATATTCTTATATACATTTTTAACCATAAATCTTTTTATTAGTATATTTACCTTTTTTCTAATAAGATATTCTAAAAATTTATCAGAAACTTTTTTAGATAAATCAAATATAGAAAATTTAAGTTTTCTTAGTTATAGTCCTGAAATAATGATCTGAATTTTAATTTGAGTTATTTTAATAATTTTATATGTAACTTTCTATATTCCTTTTTTACTTACAACTATAAAATGAATAAAACAAGCATACAATTGAGAAGAAATAAAAATAAAAGAAAATATAATTTATTGATTTAAAAATATTTTAAAATCTTTTCAAACTTATTGGTACATTTTTGCATATATAGCTTTAATACCAGCTATAATTTGAATTATATGAGGTTTTTTAGCCATTTATGGCTTATCATATAATGAACAAAATTATATTCTAATATGAACAGTTATTATATGATTAGCATTATTTCTTTTTTTAATTTTTTCTATTTATAGGTGAATAAAAGCAACATTTGCTTTATATTCTGCTGTTGATAAAGAACAATATACAAAAGAAAATTTTAACAACTCATTAGAAATTACAAAAAATAAATGGTGGAGAATATTGTGAAATATTATATTAACTTCTATTATAACATGATTATTTACTTGAACAATTCAAAAAGCACTTAATTCATTACTACCTTCTTCATTTGATACTAGTGGAATTTGATTAAAAGAAATTATGGATGCAAAAGAAACATGAAATTTTGAAATTGAAGAGATTTATAAAATATTAGATTCATATTCACCAATTGCAAATTTTATAAATAATAGTTTAAATTGAATATTAAATACAACTATAACAATTTTTATAATGATATTTATTTATATCTTATACAAAAGACTTGAGATAGAGAATAAAACAAAAAATACAGAAAAAATAGAATTATAAAAAACAGCTATATAGCTGTTTTTTATAATTCCTCAATAATTTCAACCAAAACTTTTTCTATAATAAAATATAGGTTTTCTTGCTTTGGTGTTAAATTTTTTGTTTTTTCTTTTTTTACAACAATCTTTTTTAAAACTAAATTAAAAATAAGTTTTTGCTTTTCTTTTCATAAAGATTCTATTTTTTCAGAATTTTTAAATTTTAAAAGTTTATTTTTTATTTTAATTTCAAGTAAAGTATTTAATTTTTCTTGTTGTTTTTTATTATTTTCTTCAATTTTATCCTTAATTGTAGAAACTTTTTTTTCTATTTGTTTTTTATTATCTTTTATTTCTGTTTTGATTTCATCTTCTTTCTTGATTGTAGAGATACTCTTTTGAACAAAAATATTATATAAATTAAGTTTTTCTTTATCTATATAAGGCAAAAGAGAATTATACAATTTTTTCTCTAAATCAAGTAATTTATTAATTTTATCATTAGATTCAGAATCAATTACTTTTTTATTTGTTTTGTAATTTGTAAGAATTTTTTCTATTTCTGAGAAATCCTCAGAAATTAAATTTTTAGAAAAATAATTCTGTAATTCTCAGTGTTCTATTTTAAATTTTTCAAATATAGAAAAATTTATAACCTTTTTAGATTTTAATACTTCAATATTTTCTTCTAATTGTTTTATTGTTTTTGGTTTTTCTTTTTCAATAGATTCTCAAGAATCTGCAAAAGAAAAGTTTCATAAAAATCAAATAAACACAAAAAATATAAAAATATTAAATACTAATTTAAATATTTTTTTCATTATTAATTTTTAACATGTTTTTTATTAAAAGTAGAGAAGATTTTGAAAATTAATTTTTTTAGTTTTTTTAGGCTTTAACTGAAATTATTATTTCCAAAATACTCTCCTACAATTAAGTAATAACATACTACTCACTTTTTTTATTATTTCAAAAATACAATGTGAAAATTACGTGAAGAGATTTATTCCTTATTTAAAAGTAAATTTTAAAGCTAAATCATTCTCAAATGTCTGAATTTATTTTAAAACTCCAATTATGTTCTAATATTATTTTTCAAACAATACTAAGACCAACTCATATTCATCTTTGTTTTACATCTTCTGATTTTGAAGAATCTCCTTGATAAAATTTTTCCATTAAATAAGGTATTTCTGATCTTTTAATTCACTCTCAATCATCAGAGAAATCTATGTATTTTTTTGTAATATTAATATTCATTTTAGTATTTTTTCATGAATATTTCAAAAAATTTCAAATTAAGTTATGAACAAGTTGAATAAAAGAATTTTCATCTAATTTTATATTTAAATCAAAATCTCATGATATTTTAATTTTTTGATGCTTCTCTTTTAATCTTTTTTTATGTGTTTCTACAACTACTTTTAAAATATTATATATATTTTTCTCTTTCAAATCTAATTCAAGAGATTTATTTTCAAATTTTTCAAAATCCATTATTTTATTAACAAGTTCAATAAGTCTTTTCATTTCATCTGTAATAGATTCAAGATTTTTTTCATCTAATTTTATAACTCAATCAATAATTCATTCCAGATAACATTGAATTGAAGTAATTGGTGTTTTTAATTCATGTGAAATATCAGCTAATAATTTATTTCTAATAGATTCTTGTATTATAATTCTTTTATTTAATAAATTAATAGAATTAACTAAAAGTCATATTTCATCTTTTCATTTATAAATAATTTTTTTAGCTCTTTTTCAAGGTTTTAAGTCAGTAATTTGCTTAGTTGCTTTTTTAATAGGAACTAATGTTTTTTTAATAAATAAAAATATTATCATTCAAACTATTGCAATAGCTAGAACATTTAATAAAATCTGACTCATAAATAAATTTGTAACAAATCTATATTCTGGAGAATCTTTATTTTCAAATGCTTTTAAAACCTTTCAAAAGTTATTTGTTGGAACTATTTCCTCAATATATTTAGGAGCAACTCAAGACTTAACTAAATAATTTACTACAATATCTACATTCTCTTCCTTATCTAAAGTAATTTTATTATCATCTCAAAGTTTCTCAAAAAAGGTAATTGATGCATCATTAAATAAATCATCAATTTCATTTGCCTGTTTTTCAAGTTTACTCTTTAACACAATATCATTAATATAATCTAGAGTAATTTCAGAATTAGTTTTAATTTTTTCTGCCAAAAATACTTTTAAATATGCACTATAAAAAATATAGAAACCTAAAATATTAGTAATTGCTATAAATAAAATACTTGAAAGTACTACAACTATAAATTTTTTTGCTAATGACATTTTTTATTTATTTAATCTATATCCTTCTCATCTAACAGTCAATATTAAATTCTTATTATTTATTTTTTTTCTAAGATTTTTAATATGAGTATCTAGTGTTCTATCATAAACATATTTTTCATATCAAATAACATCTATCATAAGACTTTCTCTACTAACAACATTTCAATTTTCTTCACAAATTCTAACTAAAATATCATATTCATTTTTTGTAAAGGTAACTTCATTACTATCTACAAGAACTATTTTCTTATCTTTATTGATTTCTATATTATCAACCCTTATAATATTTTCATCTGCTTCTTCTTCTTTTCTAATACTTCTCCTTAAAACAACATTTATTCTTGCTAAAAGTTCTCTTGGAGAAAAAGGTTTTTCTATATAATCATCTGCTCAAATCTCTAAACCCTTAATTTTATCCATTTCTGAAGTCCTTGCTGTAAGCATAATAATAGCAATATCTGATTGTTCTCTCACATTTTTACAGATTTCTATTCAATCCATTCCAGGTAAATTCACATCCAAAATAATAGCAGAATAATCTCATTCTACTATTTTTTTAACAGCTCATGTTCCTGTATGAAAAAGTTCTACTTCTAAATTAGAGTTTTCAAGATATAACTTTAAAGATTTAGAAATACCCTTATCATCTTCTACTATTAATAATTTATGCATAGATTTTTATTAACTAAATAAATTTATTTTTTAATATTTCTATTGTTTTTGTAATCTCTAAATGATTTAATTTTATAAATTCAAAATTATCTTTTGAATAATAATCTGAATAAACATGACTCATTTGATTTCTAATATCTAAAAATTCTTCCCATAATTCTAATTTTTCTAAAAAACCCAATTTATAAGATTCTCTAATAATCTCTTTTGGTGCTGGTATAAAATCTAATTTAGAATATTCTAATACTTTTTTTAAAGTTTTCCATCAAATTTCTACTGTATATTCAAATCTTTGAATTACTCAATCCTTTTCTAATTCAGAAAATTTTTCTTGTTCTAGAAATACTTTTTGTAAACTTTTATTTGCTTTTTCAAAAAGTAAAATTTGTTTTTGTAATCTTTTTAATTCCATTTTATTATTTTATTAAGTGCTATTTCACTAAATTCTTTATCAACTGTTTTAAAATCAACCAAATCAATTAAATATGGTAATTCTCTCAATTTATTTTTTATCTTCATTAATTCTTGAAAACTCAATCTTTTTTCTCAAATAATCCCAATATCATAATCAGAATTTTTTCTATAATTCCCCATTGCTCTACTACCAAACAAAAAAGCCTTGAATTTATTTTTATCAATATTTTCAAAAAGAACCTTCTTAATTCTTTCTTCAGGAGATTTTTTTTCTAAAACTTTCATAATTTTTTATTTAAAATTAATCTCAACAAACATATTATACATAAAAAATAAAAAAACTAAAAATAAAATTTTAGTTTTTTTATTTTACAAATATCTGTGTAGGCCTAACTCTATTTTCCCGAAAATCTCAATCTCATGGTATAGGTCAATATCAAAAAGTAGAATAATTCATAAACATAGTATCTGCTGCATTAAAACCTCAGAGTTCCCAATCAAAAATATCACTATTACAAAAATTTAACCCTAGCCAAAAATATGTTTTTGTTTCATCTGTTATATCTATGTTACTTAAATCATTATCAGGATATTCATATTGTCTCATAACAGTCATATATTCAGTTCATCATCTACATCTCCGTTTTCCCTGTGAAGTTCTATTTATTTCACTAGGATAATTATTAGAAAACTTTTTAGTCCATTTATTCCAAGTTCAGTTTCAGTCATCTTGAGTATTTTGTTTTACCATATACTCTGAAACTATAAAATTAAGTCTATTTGGATTAAAACATTCTATTGTTCAACTTCAATTAGTCCAATTACTTTTTGATAACCAACATTTTTTAGCATCATCAAAACTATAATTTCATCTTATATCTACATATCTTGTCCAACCTCAACCATTTGTTGTCATATCACAATATACTTTTGTTGGTGCTTCTTGATTAATTAAATAATATCAGTTTTTATTTCTAAATTTTGTATTTTTTTCTAATATTATTTTACAACTATTTCTTACTCATCATGCCCAAGCAGTTCAAGCTAACATTTTTAATGTGGATCATGTTCAAATTAGGTCATAACCATTTTCAAGTATTGCTTTATATGTATCATTTGCTGTTTCTATATTTATATATCAACTTCCTGTTATAACTTCTATTTCTTGTATTGGTGTGTTAGTTCAAGTTCATACTAATATTCATAATTTTTTTCATTTTACAAATGGGTATCTACCTAAATAATCTTCAGCATTAGTTTTATTAAAACTATTTAGTGCTACTACATCTGTATTTGATTCTTCTAAAAAGGCTAGTAATTGAAAATATTTTTTATTTTTGGTCAAATAATATGAAAAATATGTTTTATCTTTTGGATCTAATCAACTTTCTGTGTATTCTATTGTTTCTAGTACATTTTTTCATATATAACCTTGATATGCTATAATTTCTGAATTAGTTTTCACATCAACTTTATCATCTGGTATTGGTAAATCTTTTTTTGTTCTGTATAGTTCTAATGCATCACTCATTGATTTTAATTGTGCTATTCTATTAGTATCTCTTGTTCAAGCTAGATATCAAGAAAATGATACAAAACCTATTGTTGCTAGAATTGCTAATATTGTTATTACTACTATTAATTCTACTAATGTGAATCAACTTTTTGTTCATTTTATGAAACCATTCTCAAGTTCTAAATTAGTGTCATTAGAGACTAGTCTCATAAAATTTTGTTTATTTTCTTTTTTCATAAGAATTTAATTAATTGTTAAAAACTTTCTCTTATTCCCATAATATCAAAAAAAAAAAAACTAAAGTTTTTTTTTTGAGAAACTTTCACTTTTTTAATTTTTTTATTTCCAATTATTAACTCAATCTAAACTTGTCACCTCCCTATTTGTTATTTTTTGTTTATTTGATTCTTCCTTATTTTTCTTTTTTTTCTTATCCTTAAAATTCTTTAATTCTTCTTTTTTAACTTCCTCTTCTTCTAATTCTTTTTTCTTTAGTTCAACAGTTTTTGTAAAAAATCACATAATTTTTCTTTCAATTCTTTTATTTAAAACATCATCTGCTTTCCAAGTAAAAGTAATTTCAATTCTTCAAAATCTATCAAATCACATACTTGTTCTAAAACTTTCTTCATTTCAAGCAAGAGTATTAAGTCTAAAATGCAAATGCTTAGTTAAAATATTATTTTCAATATCTTCAACTAATTTTATTGTATCAAGTCATAAATCAAGAGAAAACTTCAAAATATAACTATGAATAATTTTTTCAGGTGCTTGATCTCTAATAACTTCCTCTTTTAATAATCTATAATTTGGAATAATAATTGGTTTATTAGAAAAAATTCACTGTTCAGTCATTGGTAACAAAACTGTATTAATAGTTGTTATTCTAATAATTTGTCATCTAAATTCTCAAAATTTTATAACATTTCAAATTTTATATTTTTCTAAAATAATTATACTTCATACAAATGATGCAATTAAATGTGCATTAATTGCTAATAAGTAACCTGAAATAAAAATAAGAAAAATTGATAATTCTGGATATAAATAAAAGAAAAACCATATTAAAAAAAGTGTATATCAAAAAATTAAAAAGAATTTTATATAAACTCATTTTTCTCTTTTTATTTTGTTATATTTCAATAAAACTATTACTAAAATATGAATTAAAAATAAAAATAATGTAAAACCAAAAAATATATAATATTTTTTATAATCTTGTTTTTTCTTTTTTAAATCTTCTACTTGTTTTTGTTTAGATAATTTTTGTAATAAAATATCATTTTTTTCTTTAGATATTTTATTTTCTTCAATTTGAGTATTTAGTTTATCAACTAAATGATTTTTTATTTCAATTGATTTTTTTGCTTCATCTAAAAATATTTCTAAATCTTTTTTATCTATATCTTTTAATTTTATATTTTCTTCAATTTTTTCTTCTAAAATCTTAATTTCTTGGCTAATTTTTTTCTTTACTTCTTCATCTAAACTTTGAGAAGCTTCTAGTTTATTAACTTCTATTTTTAAATTATTAATTTCTTGAGATAATTCTCCTCAATTAATTATTTCAAAAAGTTTTTCTTTCCTTTCATTAAATGCTTTCAATAAAATATTATCATCAGATATAACCTGCCCCTCAGCAAAACTTAAATTTGAAAAACTAATAAAACTTATCAAAATTAAAACTAAATATGTAATTACCTTTTTTATCATTTTTTATTTATTATTATTTTCTTTAATTTTAACATTAAAGTTGAAAAATAACAAATTTTTGATAGTATTATTTTAATAAAAATAATTAAATTATATGCAAGAAAAAATTGAACAATTAAAAAATGAAATAAATAAAGCTAAAAACATAGTTTTATTCACTCATATTAGAATGGATCCTGATACATTTTGAAGTGCAACTGCTCTTTACTATATTTTAGAAAAAATATGAAAAAAAGTTATTTTATTAAATGATGAAAAAGCTCCAGATGATTTTTCTTTTTTATGAGCAAATGAAATAATCTCAACTAATTATGATTTAACAAAGTTTAATCCTGATTTAGCAATAAGCTTAGATGCATCAAGTCTAGACCAATTAGCTGAAAGTTATGAAAAAAATAAAAAAATTATAAATAATATTCCATTTTTTGTAATTGACCATCATATAACAAATAATTGATTTTGAAAAGTAAATATTATAGATATTAATTCAAGTTCAACTTGTGAATTATTATTTAATATTTTAAAAGAAATTAATTTAATAAAATATATTGATAAAAAAATATCTACTTTATTAATGGCTTGAATCTTAACTGATACAAATGTTTTTTATAATACAAATGTAACTCCTCAAACTCACAAAATAACTGCTGAATTATTAGAATTATGAGCAGATTCAAGATTATGAATTTTTAATTTCTTCAAAAAAAGAAGTTTATTAAAAACTAAAGTCTTAGCCAAAGCTTTATCTAAGATAGAAGTTATAGAAAAAAAATTAGAAAACTGAAAAAATATAATTTATACAACTCTAAATAAAAAAGATTTAATAGAATTATGAGCAACTGATAAAGATACAAATTGAGTAATTGAAAGTTTAATAAACATAGAAAAGTGTGAAATTGCATTTATTATTTATCCATTATCTGACTGAAAAAATAAAGTTAGCTTTAGAAGTCATAGTTTTGACATTTCAAAAATTGCTCAATCTTTGTGATGATGATGACATAAACAAGCTGCATGAGCATCAAGTAAAAAAGAAATTAATCTATTTATAAAGGAAATATTAGAAAAAATAACAAAATAAAAAACTATATTTTAAAAATATAGTTTTTTATTTTGTGTAAACAATTAAGCTTGTTCTTCAACTAATTCAATATTTACAGCTTGTTCTTTACCATCTCTACCTTCACCTAATTCAAATCTTAGAGTCATTCCTTCTTCTAAATCATCATATTCAACACCTTCAACTAAATTGTTAGCGTGGAAAAATATATCTCCAGTTTCAGTTTTAATAAAACCAAACCCATTTTTTAACATTTTGATAACACCTTCTTGCATAATACTTTTTGTATTAATAATAAAATTATTAATTTTGTGAAAACTTTACTTTAAACTCAACTAATACTTGAATATTATAAATAAATTTTAAAATTGCAAATCTTTTTATACTTTAATTTTTGCAATTAAATATTTTTCAATTAAACTATTAGTAATATAACTAATTTATCAGACTATTATGCTAAAAAATATAATTATTATAATATTCATTTTTACAATTTTTTGAATAAATAATATTTTTGCAAATACTTTAATTGAAAAAACTGTTTTATGATACAAAGTAAAAATTATAGAATATTCTACTGATTCTAAACTTTATGATATAAAAATTTGAGTACATCCTTGAAATTGATGAAGCCTTAGAAGTATTATGTGAGAAGTTGGCTGAATAACTGGAATTAACTGAGTTTTTGAATGTCCAAAAGATTATTCTGCTTGTTGATGAAAAAATTATACAATTAATGAAAGATATGTAAATTGAGAAAAAAAAGCCACTTATAAATCTACTTGAGATAGAGTAGTTTTTGCTTGGGATAGAAATATTCAACCTTTTTTATTTCAAACAGATAAAATTAATAAAGATAAAGAAAATGAAATCTGGGAAGGTTTTGCTAACCATCCTCTTTTATTGAAAGATTGAATTCCACAAACAGAAAAATATCATGATTTAGGTTTGATTGATTATAAAATGAAATTAAATTGAACAAGAAATTTTATCTGCAGCAATAAATTATGAGATAAAATATACTTTTGATTAGTTTATAATACAGATATTGATAACTTAGCTCTTATTTTAAAAGAGTTCTGATGTTATAATGCTATTAATTTAGATGCCTGATATTCTACAAGTTTTATATACAATTGAGAATATTTAACTTGACCACAAAGAGAAATTCTTGATTGAGTTTTTATAGTTCCAAAAAACATTAACACTAAAAAGATAGACATAAAAGCCAAAAAAATTGCAAAAAATATTTTATCTCAAATAGAAAAATATAATAAAAATAAAAAAATAGACATTTTAAAAAAACTAAATCTACAATTAAATAAATCATCAAAAAATCTATACAAAAAGAATCAAACAAATATATATGAAATTATTGAATGAAATAAAATAAAAATTTGAATTAAAACTGAAATTACAAATGAAAAAACTATTGAAAAAATTTATTTAATAAATTTATTAAAAGAATATATTTCTGAAATAATAAAAATATATGAAGAGATACCTGAATATAAATATATAAAAAAACTTGATATAAAAGTA
>Ga0256843_1000081_pt1 | contig 78757 bp, 71 predicted proteins | sample AlvinellametaG_FD_191572 | JGI IMG/M metagenome (GOLD analysis project Ga0256843, IMG submission 191572) | Pompeii worm associated microbial communities from hydrothermal vent at the East Pacific Rise, Pacific Ocean - Alvinella | ecosystem: Host-associated > Annelida > Integument > Unclassified ... | reverse complement strand
CAACCCTTAATGGAGAGGTGCTCTCTCCACCGATTACGCTAACGTATAACCAAGAGCCCACCGAGGAGTCCTTGGTGGGGTCGGATCTGGATGATGCGTACGAGTCGAGTGGGGACATGAGTGTGGATTTTGGGTTCTTTGGTCCCGCACGTTTGGGTGATTGGGTCTGGTATGACAGCAACAATAACGGTATTCAAGAGTCTGATGAGTTGGGTGTTGAATCGGTTGTGGTCTATCTGGCAGATGAGAATGGTACCTATCTTGTTGATGCAGAGGGGATGCCATGTTCAACTCAGACGGATGATCAGGGTTACTATCTCTTTGATGATTTAGTCTCAGGGGTCTATCGGGTAATTTTTGATCTAGAGACTCTTCCTAAGGGGTATGGCGTGACCCTAATGGGAGAGGGAGAAGATAGTGAGAACTCTGATGCTGATCGTACAACGGGGATCTCACCACGGCTTTATCTCTCTTCAGGTGATGAGAATCTTAGTGTGGACATGGGTATTGTTCAGGTGGGATCGATTCAAGGTCAGGTGAGCTATGAAGGAGAAGGTGACCTTAGTGGTTTGGCAGGGGTCGAGTTGATTCTTTATGATCTTAATGGTACAGAAGTTGCGAGAACAACTACGGATGAATCGGGTTATTATCAATTTGATAATCTTGTACCTGCTCCCTATATTATTCGAGAGGTTCAACCGGATGGTTATCTGGATCTCTTTGAGAATGAAGGGGGGGGTGAAGCTGAGGAGAATGCAACAACGACCGCAGTAAATGAAATCTTTGCTCTGGTTGGAGATGGTGAAATTGATGGAGGCAATGACTTTGTGGAGCAACTGGCATTGGAGAGTACACCAGTGGTGGTAACCACGCCTCCACCCCCACCGGTGGTGACGCTACCTCAAGCTGAAACATCTGAACCGGAACCTGAAGAAGAGATTGAAGAGGAGGTGCTCCCTGAGTATGCCTGTGTGGGGAATTATATTTGGGAAGATAGTAACCGAAACGGTATTCAAGATGAAGTTGCTTCAGGGGTTGAAGGTATTGAGGTGACCCTGTATGAATCGGATTGTCAGACCATCGTAGGGTATACGCAGAGCAGTGCCCAAGGTTATTATCAGTTTGGTGAGTTAGAACCCCAAACGTATTGTTTAGAGTTTGCGGGAATGGATCGTTTGAACTATCAGGTGACGGTACCCAATCGTGGAGAGAGTGATCTTCTTGATTCTGATGTTGATCCCAGCACTGCTCAGATTCATACCTTAGCACTTGAGGCGACCTTTGAGTGTGATAATCGATGGGACATGGGGCTCTATGAGGATACGCCAGTAGAGGCATTACGGGTCTATGATGATTTGGTCCCAGCCAATCCGGATGATCCTACCACGCGTATTGCGATTTTGGATAATGATGATATTGTGGAAGGGGTCTATGTCGAGTTGGTAGATCTCCAAGCGGGTGAGATTCTAGAGACACAAGAGGGTGATCGTGTGGTGGCAGGAACCACCCTTATGACCGTGACGGAGATCTATGTTCCCAATGAAGGAACATGGCGAGTGGAAGCCGATGGTACGGTAACCTTTACGGCAGATCCTAACTTTGATGGAATTCCTACGCCGATCTATTACGTGGTCAAAGATGAGAATGGAAACCAGAGTAACATTGCTCAGTTGGCGATTGTAACGGAGTGTGTCTGTGAGACCTATACCAGTAAGAGTTCTGTTGGCATGGACAACAAGCTCGGATGGGGCTTTTTCGTACTTTTGATGCTCTTGACGCTCTTTTGGGCAAAGCGAGAGCTTTAAGGGGAGAGGGACCCCTCTTTAGGAAGGGCTCCCTGTTTTAGATGTGTTCATTGCCTAGCCATGAAAGAAGCAGATAAAAGAGTAGGGTCGCTACCGGTGCCAAAGAGAGATACCAGTAAAATCGTTCTCGAAGGATGTAGAGCAGTACGCCAAGATAACCAGCACTTAGTGCAACCAGATGGGTTAAAAAGAGAGGTGTAATGGAACGCATCATATTGCCGACTATTCCCAATGAGATCACCACGCCTAGTAGTAGACCTGAGAGAAGGAGTTGTTCCAGATCATGGGAACGTCGGTATTTCATAATAATTAAGCCACCTGCGATAAGGATGGCAACCACAATGAATAGTTTTGTCATGATTATATCCTCTCCACAACCTCAATGCCTAGTATCGCTAACCCTTTACGAATGACTTGACCGGTGAGCTGTGCAAGACGTAGGCGACTTTGACGGGTTTTCTCATCAACCTCCTCTTTGAGGATGGGGTTTTGTTCATAAAACTTCATAAAAAGCGTCACCAACTCATAGAGATAGCCAGTAATGGTATGGGGAGTTGCCTCAATAGCCGTTTTGGTCAGAGTGTCCTCAAATTTGAGGATCATGACCGCTAGGCGATGCTCCAGTGCGTCACCGATGTGAATGGCTCCTGTAATCTCTTGATCATATTTGCGGAAGATCGATTGAATACGGGCATAGGCATACTGTAAATAGAGTGCGGTATTGCCTTCAAAACTGAGCATCTTTTCCCATGAGAAGATATAGTTTGATTCGCGATGAATGCTCAAGTCGGCATATTTAATCGCCCCAATACCAATCGCTTTGGCAATGCGATCAAGCTCCTCTTGGCTGTGGATGTCTCGATCTTTGATGGTAGCTTTGGCACGGGTGATGGCTTCATCCAAAAGATCAACCAGTTTGACCGTACCACCATCACGGGTCTTAAAGGGCTTGCCACTCTTGTCCATCATTGTACCAAAGCCAATGTGTTCAAGTTTGACTTCAGGGCGTACGAGTTTGGCCATCTTGGCAATGGTAAAGACCTGCTTGAAGTGTTGGGCTTGACGGGCATCGACCACGTAGCAGATACGGTCAGCTTTGAGGACCTTATCTCGATACGCAAGGGCAGCAAGGTCGGTGGTGGCGTAGAGATAACCCCCATCACTCTTTTGGATAATGATAGGATTCTCATCGCCTTCTAAAAAGACACACTGGGCACCGTTAGAGGTGATGGCAATGTTTTGGGCTTTTAGTTGTTGTACGATCTGGGGGAGTTGATCATTGTAAAAACTCTCCGCTCGTACATCCTCTCGTTTGAGATTGACCCCCAACTTATCATAGACCTCTTCGCAGTGACGTAATGAGGCATCAATGAAGCTCTGCCAAAGCATTAGGCAATGGGGATCGCCACTTTGAATCTTGACCACATACTCACGGGCTTTGTTGGCAAACTCAGGAGAGGCATCAAAACGAACTTTGGCATCTTTATAAAACTGTTCGAGATCTTTGAGCTCTTGGGTGTTCCCATCGGTCTGTTGCTCTTCGAGGTAGGCAATCAGCATACCAAATTGTGTTCCCCAATCTCCAATATGGTTTTGACGGATGACTTCGTCGCCCAAAAATTCTAAAAGCGTTGCTAGGGTATCACCAATGATACTGGAGCGAAGGTGCCCCACGTGCATCTGTTTTGCCATATTGGGACCGGAGTAGTCTAGCACAACCCGTTGGGGGGCTTCCACGTGACCAACGCCTACGCGGGGATCATCAACGATTCCATTGGTCTGCTGTGCTAACCATGCGTTGTCAAGCCAAATATTGATAAAACCAGGTCCTGCCACCTCCACACGATCAATCAGAGTGGTGGTATCAATATGGGGGACCAATTCCGTGGCGATCTCTCTAGGGTTGCGTTTGAGCCTTTTTGCAAGTCTCATTACCCCATTGTATTGATAGTCTCCAAATTCAGGCTTTGTAGCATCGGAGACAACGACCTCTTCTGTGGTGATGTTGGCACGTTCAAGTGCGTTTTGTATAAGTTGATTCAGTTGCGATTTGATTTTCATGTATGTTCCATCAGGGGAGTTCCACCCAAGTGGGGGAACGAAGTTTTTAGTATTTTGTATACGATTACGCTTTTTTAGCGGTATCTTTTGCCTCAGTTACGCTCTCTTTAGCGTCTTCTTTAATCTCTTTGACACTCTCTTTTGCATCCGCGACGGTGGTTTCGTCATCCTCTTTGATCGCTTTCTTGAAGTCTTTGATCCCTTTGCCGACCCCTTTGGCTAGGTCCGGTATTTTTTTGGCTCCAAAAAGTAGTACGACGATCGCTAAGATAATCAGTAACTCTGGCATACTTGGCATTCCCATTTATGTATCCTTTGATAAGTTTTCTCAATAAATTGAGATTCGTTTAAGAGATTATACTTATTTTTTGTTAATTTATAGTTTATGCTTGGGAATTTTGCCAATGAACGATTAGATTTTCAATTGCTTTGTCACTTAGTTTGAGTCGGGATGCCTTGGCGATGGTGACAAACTGTTGGGATGCCTTCTCAACAATATCATTGATAATCACAAAGTCAAATTCACCAATGGCTTTGATCTCCTCTTGTGCGTTACGAATTCGTTGAGCAATAATCTCTGCTTGGTCTGTGGATCGTGCATAGAGTCGATGCTTAAGTTCAGCAAGGGTAGGCGGGGTGATAAAGGCGGAGGTGACGAGTGGACCCATTTTGGCACGAACCAGACGATGCCCTTGGACATCGATATCAAAAATAACCAGCTTCCCTGCTTCAAGCGCTTCATGGACCGGTTTAAGTGAGGTGCCATAATAGTTACCATGAACCGTGGCGTACTCCAAAAAGTTTCCAGCTTTAATGTCCTCTTCAAACGCCTCTTTGCTAACAAAATAGTAATCAACCCCATCTACCTCTCCTTCACGTGGTGGACGGGTGGTGGTAGAGATGGAGAAATAGTATTCTCCTAGCTGTTCACTGGCATGATGAATAATGGTACTTTTACCCGCCCCACTGGGTCCAGAGAGGACCAATATTGCCCCCGCCATTAGAGCTCATTGGGGAATTGAATGGAGATATTTACGGTAGCACCGCGGAGCAGTTCTCGAAGCTCATGCACAGGAAGTTTTCCCAAGGTCTGAGCGAGAATCTCAGAGGTATTTCGCTCCTCTGTGGGAACAACCGCATTGCTCTTATGAGAACTCTTCTCTTGAAGAGCAGGCTCTTGGGAAGGTTTGGGTTCATCGGTTTGGGTTTCAGGAGAAATGGTCGGGGTGATAATATCATCAAGGGTGAGGTTCTCATCGGTTAGTTTGGTATCATCTTCCAAGAGACTCTTGATGCTTGAGATCTCATCTTGATCAAGAATTTTGGTGGTCTTGTTTTGAGATTCCTTTTCGTGTTCACTGCTTTTTATGGTTTTGGTAGGGGGCGTTGTTGGGGCCTCATCAAAATTGACTTCGTGCGTACTCTCTAGGTCAATAGCAAGTGTATCATCCCCTAAAATATTCTCTTTGATCTCTTGATCAACGCTAAAGAGTTGATCCTCATCCACCTGCACAGCAGGGGGAGTGGTATCGGATTCAAAGAGTTTCAAATCAAGAGGATCCACGCTCTCTTTTATCTCGTTATTGGTCTCTTTCTTTTGTTCGCTATTCTCTACGGAGGATGCTTTGATGGGCTCCTTCTCTTGGGGTGAGGAGTCCTCTTTGGCGGATAGGGGGAATGCCTCTTCAAGTTTAAGATCAAAGCTATCTTGGGATGGGGATTCTGTTTTGTTCTCCTCCTTGGGCATTTCGTGAGCTTTGGTGGCGGGGCTATTGAGAGGTTGAGAGGTTGTGGAAGTAGTTGGCTCCTTGAGTTCTAGATTAAGTGAAGGATTTTGGGCAACTTGGCTATCGATGAGCTCCTCAAAGTTAACCGAAGGGGTTGCGTTTTCGGTGTGGGATTGATCGATTGTTGGGGTTCCATTGATTACCTCTTGATGACGTGCAATTTTGGTCTCCCTAAGAATAGCCGAGACTTCGGAGGGCAAAAATGGTTTAAGAATGGTATGGCTAAAGAGCTCTTGATGCTCCTCTTCCCCTTGCGCATAAAAAAAGACCGACGTGCGAATTTTTAGCGCATTGAGTTTATCGGCAATGGGGTTGCTGTAGGATTCGGAGTCAACAAAAACAATATCATACTCCTCCTTCTCCTCCCATGCTGAGATATCTTTAATTTCATCAAGTTCTACTTTCTCTTTTTTGGCACTTAGAGAGGTTAATCTGGATACTACAGGATTATGGTTTATTAATAAAATTTTCATTTTTTCTCCAAAGTTTATAATTCGGCGATTATTTTAGTATAATTCGCGTTTAATATAGTTTAATCAATAGCCCCTGTTATGTTGTCTATAAAGATAGAAACTATACAAACAATTTTAATGTTCTATAAAGAGAAATGGAGTTTTAGCATGTTGGATCTTATCGTTGATGGGGTATTTGAGTTGGGCTATGTGGGATTTTTCTTCTACATGGTTGTGGTGGGAACCTTTATTCCGTTGCCCACGCAGTTGGTGTTGATTCCTGCAGGTTATCTGGCTTCTCAAGGGCGACTTGATTTTGCAACCGTGGTGTTGGTTACGGCGATGGGTACCACCACGGGTGCGTTGATTAACTATCACCTCTCTAACTACCTTGCCCAACGATGGCTCGGGGAGGAGAAGGGGCATCGGTTGAGACGCTTTTTTGATAAATATGGTAAGGTTGCTGTCTTTTTGGCTCCATTAACCTTTGGGTTGGGGCAGTATATCTCGATTCCTGCAGGGATGGCAAAGATGGAGTTGAAGTGGTTTGTTCCCATTATTTTTTTCTCCAATGCGTTATGGAATAGTGCTATGATGTTGTTGGGCTATATGTTTGGAGAGGAGGCAAACCATGAGGCGACCTATCTTGTAGTGGGTGGAGTACTCCTTGCGGTTGGGGTGATCTCTATTTTAGTCTATCGGGAGTTTCGTCGGGTTTAATGGTGTTGATGTTGAGTGAAAACTCCAAGGGGTAAAGTAACAATAAAGTAACAAAATTAATTTATACTGTTCCTATGAATCAAAAATAGGAGATGTGATGATGAGTAATTATCGCTTGGTATTTTCAGGATTGTTACTTTTGAGTGGTTCCCTCTACGCAACACCGAATTTTGCACGGGAGTACAGTGCTGATTGTACCACATGTCATACCATGGTACCTGTACTCAATGAGACAGGAGAGAGCTTTTTACGGAATGGTTTTCGCTTCTCCTCGGGAGAGCGTTCAACCCTTCAGAAACTTATTGACCCCCAAAAAGATGAATCACGTCCTATCCCGTTGGCAGTAATGCTCAATGCCAACTACGATACCGACCGAGAGGATGTGCAAGAGAAGGTAAAACTCTATACAGGGGGGACTTTGAATGAGAATCTCTCCTTCTTTGGAATGACCAAAGAGAATTTTGATGGCAACAGCGATAATCAAAACTTTTTTGAGCGTAGCTCATCGCGTGCCTACGCACAACTTAACCTCAAAGAGGCTCAACACGTCGTGCGTGTGGGCTTAATTTCTCCATTAACACAGTTTGGAAATATTCAGAAAGCATCAGCCGATGCAGGACTCAAAGGGCACAACAGTAACAGTGATGGTAATGGTGGCAACGGTGCTGATCAGGGGGCGGCTTATGGGCGTGTGGATAAGTATGGTCCACCCACGACCACTACCACAACAACCGGAGGTATGAGTGATTCCCATGGTGCGGATGCGATGCAAGGAGGCAGTCACTATCAAACTCCCTTACAAAATGTTCGAGTCGGTACGATCAAAGGAGCCGAATACTCCTACCTTGCGGATAATCGCTGGATGGTGCTTGTTTCGTATGGAGAGAGTGTGGAGAAGGGGGGTGGATCGGACAACGGAAACAGCGATGGACAGAACATAAGCGTAAATGGAGATGATGACTATCAGATGATGGGTGGCGTGCGTTATTTGAGTGAGGGTGGTTATCGTGTGGGGTTGATCTACAATCAATTTGAACAGAATGGGGTAGAGAACTTTTCAGCCCTTTTACCCATTGAGAAACGATTTGAGAAGTTGCATCTTACCTCCACCTTGGTTTACAAAGATAGTACCACTAATGAGGAGCCCTATTATGGTTGGGAGAATGCACTGATTTATCCCTTAAGTGAGAGTGATTACCTACGGGGTGTGGTAGATCTTGATCAACAAGATGGTGACTCAGCGTATGGTCTCTCATTGGGATACAGTAAATGGTATAAGTTTGCACTTTTTCATCTTACAGGCGTACGAAAAAGTACACCCGAAGAGGATGACAATATGCTTGTAGGTTCGGTTAGTCTGCTCTTTTAGGAGGGGTGTTGGTGATTGGCTTTGAGTTTGGCAGAGTGTCATAACATTATGATACTCTGCCAAACTTTGGCAAAAACAAATTAAGGAAAAAGGATCAATGATGAAAACAATGATAAAATTTTTAGCATGTTTGTTGGTGGGAAGCAGTCTATTAGTTGCAGGTGGACTCTCTTCATGTACAGGATGTCATGGTAGCCATTTTGAAAAGGTTGCGTTGGGAAAATCCAAAGTGGTGAAAGATATGTCCCAAGAGGAGATTGTTGCCACGCTCAAAGGGTATCGTGATGGTACCTATGGAGGAAGCATGAAGGGGGTTATGAAAAATGCGGTAAGCTCTTTGAGTGATGCCCAGATTGAACAGATGGCACAAGAGATCAAAGCCATCAACTAAAACTCTCCTCCATCTCCCCACCTTGATGGTGGGGATGGCTTCTGCCTTAATAGGGGAAACTAGTACTACCATCAACCTCAATGTACTCTTTATCCAGAAGTCTTCCATACTCATCCTCTTGGTAGTATCCTGCGGGTGTTGAGACAAAGAAGTGTCGTGGAACCACAGGGAATTCAAAGGAGGCGATCTGATCGGATGCCTTAGTGCTATAAGGAAGTGCCCAGAGATCCAGATAGTCTCTAAAATCTGCACCACTTACATAAGAGTAGACAATAGCAAGCCAATCATTATTACTGATTGCCTTTGCTTCTTCAAGGCTATAGGTACTAAACCCTAAAGACTCTTTTTTCTCTTCCCAGAGATCTTCATTGGTTAAGGCACGGTTAAATTCACGCTCAAGCATCTGTTGACGCGTCAAGAGGTGCCAACCACTCTCAAGTTTATGGGCATCATCGATAATATCCTCTTTACTCATCTGTTGAGCATTCATCATGCACTGAAGGTTAAAGAGGAACTGATTATCCCATGCCCCAGGCCAGAGGTTCTCATTGAGATACGCAGTGGCATTCTCTTCGTTGATTGATTGATTAAGGGTTTCAAAGACCTCTTTAAAGGGGAGAGGTTTATACTCTCCATTGGGATCGGTATAGCCAAAGATCTCAAAGAACTTGCTACGCACATAAAAGGCATAAGGGTTGGTGATGGCATGAAGCTCCCACCCCTCAAAGAGATAACGACCACGGCTCTCTAGGTCATGTCCAATTTCATGAATGTCCCCATGTCCAATGGGATTAAATGACCAGTAGGCATCGTAGGGGTTACCCGAACAGCCATACCCACAGCTGGCTTGATCGGCGTTCATGTGCTTGACAAAGTTAATGGTATCAATGCTCCACTCATGGTCATTGGCAAAGGTGACTGCCTCATCAATAACCTCTAAGCCCTCGGCTTGGAATCCTGCCAGTGCAAAGGGGTATTTATATGTAAAGTCCAGAATAGCATTGGCAAGATCAGCGCCTGTGGGGTTACTAATGCCCGCATCATCCCCCCAACGTACGATGGACTCTTGCATCTTATCAATACGGGAGTGTACCTCAAACGCTTTGGTTGAGATCTCTGCCCAGTCGTACTCATTGGCATCGAGCGCTGTTTGGAAGGCATCATTATCTTCAGGGGAGTCCCAATAGGGGTGCTCCCCTACATTTTCAAAGACCAACGAAGTGTTGATATCGTCTTGGGTAAATTCAGCTTGAATGGGACCACCATAGGGTGAGGTAAAGGAGATACTCTCTCCACAGGCAATGGGAAGATGCACGCTTTGTAGGTATTTGGGACGTGCATAGGCGGGATAAACATTCTCTCCCAAGAACTCGTGGGTGGCACTGGATTTTAGGGAGTTGACAAAGATCTTGACCTCAAGATCACAGTTCTCATCGCTTCGAGTAACCTTAACGGTTTGACCAGGAAGGGCATAGGCACCGGTGGATCGGAAAGGATCTTTGGAGGTAAGCGTAACCGTTCGGGTGGTGGGGGTAATGTGTGAGAAATCACTCCGTCCAAAGTTTCCAAGGTCTGGCTGAGCAGGATTGATTGTGCGTGAGTTAAAGACCACATGGTCGCTGTAGTAGGAGTACATAAACTCATTATCATCGGTAGTGGTCTTCATCATGGGATAGGTGACAGATTGGCGGATCTTATCTCCTGTTAGGATTAGCAGTCGTTGGAATCGATAGTTGGTACTAGTGCCATCAAAGATGGTGCGTTTGTTCTCATCGTAAAATTGGACAATCTTTTGCGCCTCAAGCATGCCATCAATGGCATCACTCTCAAGCCCTTCGACCTCCTCACAATCTTCATAGTCCACGCCATAGGTATCGCCCGATTTACAGCGACTCCAGTCAAAGGCATAATCTTGATCTCGAAGATGGGTAAATAGGGTCTCAATGCTTGCAATCTCAGGAGCAAGGGAGTTATCAAAGAGATACTCCAATGGATTGTAATCTTCTAAGGCAAGGTGGAACCAGTAGTTGTGCCAGATATAACTAACATCAAAGACTTGACTAAAGAGTGTTTTACCTAGATCAGTAAGTATCCCATCAAAATGGAGATAAAGTACAGGGGTGCCGTTGAGTAGGGCTTGGTTAACGGTCTGTGCAATCGCCTCAAGATCATCGTTTTCATCTTCTGAGACCTGAGAGAGGATCAAAAGATCAGGATGCTCATCGAGACACCCTTGGAGCGCACTACCATCACACGTATTCTCTTCATTGTAGGAGATGTTGCTGTAGTGATTATCCAACCAATCGCGTGTGGCACTCTCATCGGGAAAGCTGGAGCTTTCATTTAAATGGGCAATCACAACGGAGAAGCCACTCTCATTGAGATCCTCGCGTCCTGTAAGGTAACGGATGGTGTTTTCAACAAATTGGTTCATCTGGTCGTTCCCTTCATTTCGCAAGGGGTTTCCTGCAAATACCATATAGGGAGCGACCTTTTCTCCCAAGATGGCAACACTGCGTTGATAGAGTTGATGATCACTATCCGTCACGCTATTGGTGTATAAGAGGGTTGTATTGATTCCAAAGCTGTCGCCTAAGAGTGCTGAGTAGAGTGTGGGATCCCAATCAATACTCGTAAGGGAGCTTCCATCAGACTTTTCACTTCCATCACTGTTGAGGTTAAAGATTGAGATTTTGGCATCAAGTAGAAGATTTTTGCTGTTTTCAATCTCCTCGAGGGTTGCTTCAATGAGCTCTTTTTCTGTGACAGGTGTGGCAAGGACATCCCCTGAGATTAAGAGCTGATCTACTGCATTTTCTGCGGTTACATTGATCTCAATGGGAAGGGTTGCTTCATTGATCCCATCACTTACCATAATGGTAAGGTTGTAGTTGCTCCCCGCGACTAGGGCATCTTCAATATGAATCTCTCCACTGCGTGGATCAATAGTAAAGGGAACATCAGCCTCTAAAATTTGGTAGGTGAGTTCATCCTCTTGGGTATCGATCGCTTTAATGGTTGCTACAATATCCTCTGTACTGCTGGCATACGGGATGAGGTAGCTCTGCTCAGTGGTGGTAAAAATAGGTTGATCGGGAGCAGTACCATAAACAACAATCTCTTGGATGTGGAGATTTTTATTCTCTTCATCGGCTCCTTTAATAACCAGCCATGATCCGGTTTGGTTCTCTTCATTGTTCCAGATCTGAGCTTCATCAATCCCCTCAAGACTCATTACCTCGTTGTTTAGCAAAGAGGTATTCTCTTCCATATTATTATTGCGTAGATAGAGTTTGGCACCCTCTAAACGGCTAGGGTAGTCACTGCGGTTATAGATAATGACTTGATGGATCACCGTTCCTTGAGGCAGTTCAAGTTGCAACCAGTTGAGTGGAGCATCTTGGGTATGATTGTAGGTACTCTGGTTGTTATCAATTGCCAAAGAGGGTTCAAGATAGTACGCATAATCATCTCTTGGAGGTTGAGTTGCTTTGGCATAGAGATTTGCTAGATTACGGGGTGCTAAGATCTCAATATCAAAAGGTTCAAGTGTCACATTCTGTTCGCCGTTGGTAATACCAATGGTAATATTGGTCTCATTACCCTCTTGAAGGGGAATACCATAGAGTAAGCCGGTGGTTGTCTCAAATGTTGCCCATGTGGGTTTATTGAGAATAAAGTAGCTTAAGTTGCTCTCGTTATTGTCTTCTAGAGTAGGTTGGAATTGATAGATGTCGTATAGATGTACGCTCGTGGGTGCTTCACCCATGAGTTGAACGGTGAGGTTCTCTTCCGTTGAGATATTTTCATCTTCTACCGTGGTTAGATTCTCTTCCGTTGAGATATTTTCATCTTCTACTGTTGTTAAATTCTCCTCCGTTGAGATATTCTCATCTTCTACCGTGGTTAGATTCTCTTCCGTTGAGATATTTTCATCTTCTACTGTTGTTAAATTCTCTTCGGTTGAGATATTCTCATCTTCTACGGTTGTTAAATTCTCTTCGGTTGAGATATTCTCATCTTCTGTTGTTGTTAAGTTCTCTTCGGTTGAGATATTTTCATCTTCTACTGTTGTTAAATTCTCTTCGGTTGAGATATTCTCATCTTCTGTTGTTGTTAAGTTCTCTTCAGTTGAGATATTTTCATCTTCTACTGTTGTTAAATTCTCTTCGGTTGAGATATTTTCATCTTCTACCGTGGTTAGATTTACTTCGATTGAGATATTTTGATTCGCTTCAGTTGTAGAGAGATTTTCTTCTTCAACAATAAATACTTCTTGAGTTGAGAGGCTCCCTTCTTCAACAAGAAGAGAGTTTTCTGTGTTAATAATATTCTCCTCTTCAATAGGGGAAGTTTCAGTAGTAGTAATATTCTCCTCTTCAACAGAGAGAGTTTCGGTAGTAGTAATATTCTGTTCTTCAATAGGAGAGTTTTCTATCGCAGTACTATTTTCTTCCTCTACCGTGGTTAGATTCTCTTCGGTTGAGATATTGTCGTCTGTACAGAGTGTAACCGTAAGAAGGTTGTTGGTTTGATAGGTTTGATTGGGGTCAAAGCCGTTGAGAACCACAATGGTACTTTTCCATCCCTCGTAATAGCTGTATTGGTCTCCCTCGATTAAACCAAAGCCAATGACTCCTTCGGTTCCAACTTGATCATGGTTGTCATTGAGTCCCGATGCCAAGGCAAATTTTCGGTGACCATAGTTGGATCCTTGATCATTGTAGATCCAGTTATAGATTGCTTGTGCGATGGGTTCGGGGGTGTAGGAAGCACTTCCTGCAGTTGCGTAGAGGTTTTCTGCGTAGGGGAAAAAGTCTCGATTATTTTTGATGGCATCAATGCGATCAAGACGCTCCCATGGGGTACCATCCTCTTCATGACCAAAGGTTCCTGTATCATAGAGCAGTTGTGCATACGTTTGAGCGGTATTGATAACATTGTCATCTGCCCCTTCATAGGGTTTAATACCTCGATCGTATCGCTCTTTATTAAGAAGATAGAGCCCTTTTTCTTGATTACTCATTGCATCCCATGTGGCTTGAGTTGGGAGTGTAAGGGGAAGGTTGATGGTTGGATCATTGGCACGTGCCGCATTAAAGATAGCCTCAATATCTTCCACACCAAATGCACTGCCCTCCCATGGTATGTCTGTGAGATTGTTGGTAATGAAGCTATCCTCAAATTCACTATCATCAAGGATTGTATCGAGGTTACAGCTCTCAGGAGAGAGATTATTCTCATCGTTGTCATTCTCCTCCGTTTGGGTCGGTGTGGTTGTTGTGAGGGGGATGGTAGTTAGGGGTGTTGTCGTAGTGGTTTCAGGCGTGGTCTCCTCAGGAAGAGGAGAGGCAAAATCCGTCTCTTCAGGAAGTCCATCTCCGTCGGTATCGGCTTGTGCAATGGTACTCTCAATGCTTTGCATCTCCTCTTGAATCTCAACAAAAGGTTGCTCCTCTTGGAGGGCTTGCATAATGGCATCGCGATTGCTCTCCCAACTTTTATCGAGCTCTTCAAGTGCGTAGGTGGTAACGGCTTTTATAACGGGCACTACCTCAGGATTAAAGAGGTCGGGTGCCACTTCAGCAATATAGTCAAGGGCATCGCTTAGAAGATCATCCCCCTCATTGGCAGCTTTTTGTGCTTCATTAAGGGCTTTGGTGAGGGTCTTATAGCTCTCTATTGCCTCTTTAGCACTCTCTTGGACCTCTGAGACAATGGCTTTTTTCATCTCTTTGACCACTTGATTAACCCGCATGTTGGTCTGAAGAAGATCCAAGTTACCCGTAAGTGCAACCTCAATGGGATCTTGCGTCAAGAGGGCAATGTCAAGTGTAAAAATTGTTGCAATTTTCGCTTGACTCTCAGCGATAAGAGCAAAAAGCTCATCCACCGTGGGTTTTAGGAGAGATTTTTGAGATTTCTCTTGTGCAGAGAGCTGTTGAAGCGTATCTTGGGTAACAAGCGTAGAGAGAGGGGTAATGATGATGGGGCGTGAGTCATTACGATCCCGAAATGCCATAAGCACCTCTTCAAAGTCACGGTTGAGTCGGATATCTCTTCCACCCATAGTGACCAGTGGGGCTGTGTAGTCGTTGGCTTGGTCACTGGGGACTTTTAGTTGGTAGTAGCCTTTGGCATCGGTGGTGGTGGAGGGTTCATTGCTATCTTGATAACCATTTTGATTAAGGTCTAGAAAGACCTGTGCCCCATCAATTTCACCATCAACTACCCGTCCTTTGAGGGTAATGGATTCAGTGGTGGATAGGGTGGTGTTAATATCAGAGATACTAGAGGGGGGGGATGAGGTTAGAGTTTGGGGGGCGGTGCTGTTATCATCCGAACAGCCAATCAGTCCATACCCCATCAAGAGTACGAGCAGTATATTTTTCATGGTAAAGGATTCTCCTATGTATTTAAAGAAGATAATAATCTTTTTGCTTTTAAATAAAAATTATATTTAAAGTTTTTCTTTAAAAAAGTGATCTTTTTGTCTTTTTCTTATCAAAATGACTCATTATATTAATAAAAAATATTTATTTTTGTTTTTAAAATTAAATAAAAGTGTGATCGTTTTGATGCGCTATGTGGACGATGCCTCAAGGCATCGTTTAAGTATCCTACGCTTGGTCCGTAAGACTCAAAAGTGCAGGCAGTAAGAGCAGGTCAACCACCAAGGCAATGATCAAGGCAAAGGCGGTAACAATACCAAAGTTTTGATTGGGGGTAAAGTCTGAAAAAGCAAAGATAGCAAAGGAACTGCTTAAAATAATGGTGGTAAAGAGAATCGCTTTTCCTGCGTATTGAAGCACCTCATCAAAGGTCTCTTCTATTTTAAGTCCTCGTTGGCGTGCTTCAAAGTATTTGACCAAGAAGTGAATGGTATCATCTACGGCAACGCCAATAATAATGGCACCCGCTATTGCAACTCCTAAATCAATGGAGATATCAAGCCACCCCATAAGTCCTACAACCAAGACAACCGGTAGTATATTGGGCAAGAGAAAGACCCAAAGCAGTTTTGGACGCTTAAAAATAAGAAGCATGACCAGTGAAACCAATAAGATAGCCAGTGAGAGGGAGTAGATAAGGGTATTGGTCACATCATGTTGCATGTAGGCGAACATGGCAGTTTGCCCCTGTACCGAAGCGGTGTAGGGGGTTTGGCTCCACCATCTTTTGATGTAATCGATCATGGCAAGATCTTTAGAGGTATCGACAATATTGACCTGAGCAGTGATGCGTAGTTGCTGTTCATTGATGTCCATCTTATCATTGATCTCCATCCCTTGGGGGAGTGAGAGGGAGTAGAGTAGGAGGTATTGGGCGATGAGATTAGGGTTATTGGGGATGGCATCTTGATGGTTGACCACCTTATTAAAGCGTTTAACAATATCCATCAGGGAGCTTAGATGACGAACATCAGGATATTGGGCTTGAAACTCTTGATAAAAGAGCTCCACGGTTTTTAAAAAATCGGGGTCTTTAATACCATCTTTGTGGTGAGTATCCACAACAATCTCATAGCTCATGGGTCCTGTAAGGTGGTTCATAATAAAATTGGTCGATTGTCGGATGGGAACCTCTTGATCAAAATAGCGAATGGTATTGCTATCAACACGCACGTGCCAGAGACCCAGAGAGAGCACAAGAAAGAGGAGGGTGGTAATGCCTAAAATCTTGGTATTGTTACGAAGAATAAAAGCACCATAGCCCCATGATTTTTGCTGAAGTAGGGGGTGGGTGTTGGATTGGGGAACCTCTCGTGTTAGGATCAAGAGGACTGCTGGCATCCAGAGTACAGAGATAATAAATGCCAAGATGGCACCACTGGCTGTGGCAACTCCTAAGGTAAAGACCGGTACCACATCCGAAATGGTCAAGGTAGCAAAACCAATGGCAGTGGTAAGGGAGGTGAGAAAGATGGGTAAAAAGTTCTTCTCCATGCTTTGGGTGACGGCTTGAAGGTTGGGTGTTCCCTCTTGTCGCAGTTGAAGCCAAACACTGTAGATATGGACCGCATCAGCAATCCCAATGGCGATAATAAAGACGGGGAGGTTGATGGTGAAGTTGTTGAGTTTATAGCCCAAAAGAACCTGTATTGCAAGGACGCTCAAAAAGGTGAAACTCACCACCCCAATGGGAATCAAGGCCCCACTAGCACGTCGAAAAAGTCCATAAAGCAACAGCATAGCCACAAGCAGAATAATGGGCACAAAGATCATATCGGCAGTAGCAATGGTCACAAAGGCTTTGTTGAGTGGGGGACCACCATGCAACCAGTAGTGATAACCGGTGCGTTGATGCTCTTGGGCGAGGATTTTTTCTACCCGTTGCATGATCTCCATGCTCTTATCACTTTTGTCATTGACCTTGGGAATAAGGCGTACGGCAATCATGGTGGTGGTTGCATCTGGAGAGATAAAAGCATTTTGAAGTAATGGATCAGCGACTGCAATACGACGACGATTTTCCAGATACTCAGGGGTACTTTGATTGATATCTTGAATAAAGTCTTCGACCACAATATCATCGGGCTCTTGGGGATTGGTATGGATGTATTGGTAGTTGCTTAGGGAGTCAACACGGGCGACGTAGGGCATGGTCCAAAATATTTGGGTAAGACGATCAATGCTTGAGAGGGCTTTAGGGGTAAAGATCCCATTGGGGTCTTTAAAGGCGACAATTAGGGTGTCATCGTTTCCAAAAGTTTGACGAAAACGATCATAATCGGTAAGAATCTTTGACTCTTTTCCAAACCAGATTCGGTAGCTTCCATCTATGGCAAGATCTTTAAGACTATAAGCAAGGATCAGGACAAGAAGTGGAATACCAAGGGCAATAAACCAGCGAAAACGTTGAACAAAAGTAAGATAGCGTTGCATAAAAGGAACTCCTAGAAATAGTATCCAAAACTGAGACTTGATCGATCCTCCTTGGGAAAGAGTGAGTCACGTTTGGGGGTGAAGTGTTCAAAAGTAAGTTTGAGTTTGTAGTGATCTTTAAGGCGAGTGTTGTACTCTAGGGCATAGATCTTTTCATGGTTGTCTTGATCCATGATCACACCACCTAAAAGATCAGAGTCCCCATCATCATTGAGGGTCATTCGAAAGCCCAGTGCCAGATCATTATCAAAGAGTTGACCAAAATCATCTGCATCAAGTTTTTTATTTTCTTGGGTTTGGTAGCGATAGTACTCTGCGATAAGTCCTAGATCAATGGAATGGATAACTCCATAGAGGGTATGTTCTAGACCAATACTTCCTTGAGCATAATCTGCAACGTGATGGTCATCGCTGAGGGTGTAGGCAAGTTCTGTTTTGTAGAGGGTCTCACCTGAAATGAGGGTTGCATAGCCCATTACTTTGTTTACAAGGTAAGCGTATTGATGCAGTTGCTCTTTTGTCGCTACCAAATAGCGTTGGCCATCGTATCCATTTTGGTAGATAAGGGCATAGTCGAGTTGAATCTCCTCGCCACTGCCGGCATACTTGAGGTAGAGGGTGGGGCGATCTTGATCTGCTTGGGTCTCAAGGTCAGCGTGGTAGTTGTTTGGGAGGAGGTTATCAATGGCATGTTGATCTTGAACCCGTTGCTCCTCTTCATGGAGTTTGGTAATGAGGCTCAGATCGGCGTTATCAAAGTAGTAGGTATACGCAAGATTCCATGCACCAATTTTACGATCGTAGTCAAACGGGTTGTCTCGCCAATCTTTGGTATTGAAGAGGTCACTTTGGTTATAAAACTCCATGGCTCCCCAAAATCGAGTGGTTCGACCGATGAGAAGGTCGCTGTTATCAAAAGCGTGTTTGTAGTAGAGGTCATGCAGGTTAAGATAGCGACGCTTTGAATCTTTGGTATCGTAGAGCCCTTGAGCATTGAGGAGAAGTTCGCCTTGAGTGAGTGGTTGTTTGAGTTCCATCTCAAGGCGTAGAGCATTTTGGCTGTGCCATTTGTCCGGAAGATCATGATCTATGTAGGCAGTATCAAGTGTTAGGTTTCCTTTGTACTCCAAGGGTTCCGCTCCTAGCCAGCTCCCCCAGCAAAGCAGTAGTAGCGACGTTCGTATCATGGTTTAAGTACCCGTTTGCTAAAATCTTTGGCATCTAATCCGGCATGAATGGTATCTTTTTCCCAGATTAAAATGGTGCGTTTATCGTTTTGGTGATTGATCATCTCAATTTTTCCAACTCGCCAGATGCCATCAACTTGTTGATAGTTATAAAAGCGTGCAGTTTTGAGCAACGCCCCTTTTCGGTCATAGTAATCGATCTTTTGAAGCAGAAAATGAGTGGTATCGATCCAGCTCACTTGTTTGGTATAGCCTGAGTAGTTATCTTTGGGAATACGTACCCCTTTGTAACATCTTACTCCGTCAAGTTCGACCTCTTGAACCCCATCCTCATAGGTAAATTTATCATAGTGTTGGTTTCCAATATCTTCATAGCTAAACTCACTGCCCATAAATGAGCCCGATTTGTTGCGTGAAGCGATCCGTTTGATGCGTTTGAGGGCAGGAAGGTAGAGCCACTGATCATCGTCTCGATTGGTGTGTTCATGGGTTAGAGTTTTGGTACCTTTTATATCCGCGGGGGTTAAGAAGGTGGAGAGGGTTTTATCTCCCTCCTTCCCTTCGAGTGTCTTCATCTCCATTTTGCGAATCCGCTTTTCCCCTGAACCATTAATCAAAATCATCTCCATCTGGGCAATGGAGCTTCCAAATCCATCACTGGTTTGGTCCGATCTCTGGGCAATCTCTAGATTGCTTAGTGCCATTAGGCTTGTGAAGCTAAAAAGGGTGGTAATTAGAATCTTTTTCATCATGTCTGCTCCTTGGTTGTTGAGATAAAATGCTACGCTTTAGAATAGCTCATGGGGCACACTATAGTCAAAATTGGCTTGGGGTTTGATGAGGGGAGAGCAGATTTGTTCAGTAAGGGTGTTTCTCTCCCTCAAGGTGAGGGGAGAAAAGATTGGTTATTTAATCAAGAGATTAAAGTCTCCATTGGGTAGTACGTAGAGACCTTGATTTGCCAAGATGGTTTGGCTACCATCCGCCGGTGTCCATGTGTTCCAGCCCTCTTTATAATAGTAAACGCTTTGGATGGGTTGATTGTTGAAAATCTCATTAAGATCCACATCGATATTGAATCCCACAAATTGATAAACGCCATTAACAAAGTTTATGTAGTTGCTTCGGTTTTCTCCGGAAGCAATGGTTTTGCTGATATTATTTTTTGCAACCAGCCAGAAACCATCACCAGTCTCAAGGGTAATCTCATCCACCACGGTTACGTTGCAAGACAATCCTTCAAGCCACGCTTTGGCACGGGCATCTGCGGTGGCATAGACCAGTTGACCATCCACCATTTTGGCAATAATAGTATCATCAAAACCTGGTACTCTGAGGTTATCGCATTTGGAGCGTTGCATGGTCCAGTTGGTGGTATAGTTAAAAGTTTGGGTACAGGAGGTAGTTAGGTTTCCTTCTCCAATTTCATAAATTTCATAGCCACCACCCATCCAAAAGTGATTATTGGGACCATACCCCATCCCTTCAACTACGGGGCTAGCGGTATAGCTATAGGTTCCAAGGGGGGTTAGGTTGGCATCACCGGTGGTTTTGTCCAATTGGTAGGCGATAATCTGATCACTGGTCATATCTGAGAGATAGAGTACATTGTTGACAATCTCCATTCCATCATGATGGCTTCCCGCTAAATTGGGATAGGTGAATTGATAGACCCATTGATTATCTTTATAGCGATAGACTTCTCTGTTCCAAGTACTTGTCCACCACTCATGGGTTGTTTTGTTATAGGCTAGGGTCTCAGACCATATATTTCCATTGGTGATAATATTGGTCTCATTGCTCCAATTAAAATCCCAATGTTTGATGTAGTCTCCAGAACCAAAGTAGATCCCACTCTCATCGACATAGAACTCATCCGCACCACCCCATGAGGGGAGAGAGAAGGGGGATTTACTAACAAAGGTAAAGGTTCGTTCAGCAATGGGACCAGTTGCTAGGGGGTTATCGGGGTGCATATTGGGGTCCCCGTTGACCTGAACTTGATAGATGTACCCAACTCCCCCGCTGTTGAAAATAACATATTCATTATTGGGAGTTCCCAGTTTCCCTTCGGTATCGATGTATCCTTCAACATCATAAAAGGATGAAAGGTTATCAATATTCCACTCGCCATAGAGGTGATAATCATCCTCTGCTAAAAGGTTTTGACCTAACGTCATAACAATGACGGTACTTAATAGTATGTGTTTTAACATAATCGCTCTCCTAATCAAATTCGGGTATTAGGGTTGTTGGGTCAATGCATTCAGGCACAGGACTCTCTTCCCCCTCATCATCACGGCTATCATTGATGGTAATGGTAACCACATCGGCAAGACTATCAACTTTTCCATCATTGACAATAAGTTGAACACGGTACTCCCCTGCAAGATCAGTACTCAAGGTAGGATTGACAAGGGTTGGATCACTCAATGTTGCACTGCTTTGATCGGGGGTGGAGAGAAGAAGCCACGTATAGGTTAAAGGATCCCCATCGGCATCGTTACTGTTGCTTGCATCAAGCTGAACGGTAACACCACCCTCTTGGAATGGAAGAGTCAAGTTACTGCCCGCATCAGCAATGGGGGCACTGTTTCCATCACAAGGAATGGCAAAGGTAGTATTGATATTAAATGTCCGTACAGGAGTAGGGATAGATTCAACCCCATCTTTGATTGCTACGGCCTGCAGGGTATAGAGGGTAGTGCAATCTAATCCTGTGAGGTTGGTATAGACGTAGGGGTGTTGACTCTCATCATTGGCAGGAAGGGTAATGTTGATACCATCATTACCAAAGATTCTAAAGCCATCTTCATTATCGGAGTTATCCTTTAGACTAACTCGAACTGAGGAGGTACTTTGGTTGAGCGATGTAACCCCAATGTAGGGTCCTGGTTGATTGGGAGTTGTATTGATATCATCTGGGCATTTTGCATTGAAGGTTCGTGCAATATTGAACGTTGCCCAGTCACTTTGAGAGGAGTTCCCATCGGTATTGTACGCTACGGCAATGGCTTTGTAGGTAGCATTACAGGTTAAGCCAGTTAGATTGGCGTAAACATACTCCTCATCACTGGCAGGAATGGCAATGGTGGCAAAGGGGGTTTGGTCAAGGTTGTAAACCGAGAGATAGAACCCATCCTCATTGTTTGAATTGTCTTTAAGTGAGAAACGAACCGAGGTATTGGTATCGTCAAGTTTGGAGACACCAAGATAGCTTCCTGGTGCATTGGGTACGGTTGCATGAACCATGGAGATGGTTCCTATGCATACCAAAAGCATTTTGATTTTATTCTTTTTATCTTTAAACATATGAACTTCCCTTTTTTATATGTTTCATGATAGATTGAATTAGTTTAAAGAATAAACTAAAAAAAGTATTCAAGTTCTTTCCTATTTCTTCTTGAACATTGACACTATAGCATAGATTTAATAATTCCGTTATAAAATAATTTTATTAGTTTATAAAAATTTTTTTATATTATGTTATAAATAAAAATATTTTTTATTGTTATTTTTTTAGCTATTTTTACCTTCAAAGATAGGTTATAAATGGTGTAATGGTACTTAAAAAAGAAGAAAGTTAAAAAGATGGTATAGAGGCAGAAGGGTGAGTTGCTTAGAACTCATCCTCTTTTTTGTTGCTTAATTCAGTGAGGAACTCCTCAAGAGAGTATTTTTGTCGGTAGGTGGTGCTCATAATATGGATAAGAATATCGCCCATATCAATGACTACCCAATCTTCGGTATCGTCAATGTGTAAAAACTCTTCGCCCAATGGTTTAAGTTCGGTTTTGAGGTGATCGGCAAGTGCAGCGGCGTGTTTGCCCCCTAGAGAGTTGGCAAGTACCACGCGTTTGGCAATGTATTCGACCTTTTCAAGATCAAAGACCTCAATATCTTCGGCTTTTTTGGTATCAAGAAGGGTAACGATCCGTTCTATTCTTTCATCTAAGTTCATGCGGTTTTTCTGTCCTTTTGTTTGTTGTTTGCGTATGGCTGTAGAGCTGATATCTACATTGACCTCCAAGATCTTAAAGGATCGTAATTGTGAGGTCTTAAGTGGGTAACCGTTGCGTGTGGCAATAAGCCATGTAATCTCTTGGTTAAGCCATTCGAAATTATACCATCTATCAATACCATTTAGATTGTCAGCCCCTATAATAAGGTAGCGAACATCATAAAGGGATTGAAAATATTTGAGGGTGGTGGCTGTTTTGGTTGGCTGATTCTGTTGTACCTCAAAATCACTGACGCTTACCCTTGGGTCCCCTTCAAAGAGTTTCCGTGTCATGGCGAGACGCTCTTGCGGTGAGGCGAAAGAGCGTTTTTTAAAGGGGTTCAAAAAGGTTGGTACCAAAATGACCCGCTGGATATCTTCGAGCAAAAGCGCTTGCTGTACGACCGATTTGTGTCCAATGTGTGGCGGGTCGAAACTTCCCCCAAAAAGAGCAACACTCTCTTGTTTATCTTTAAACAATCAATAACCTCTATTTATGTAATATATAAAGAATTTTATCATAAAACACTTAGTTTCAAACAAAAGGGATGTATAGATGGCAGTTAAAGTTGCGATAAATGGATTGGGTCGAATTGGTCGATGTGTGGCGAGAATCATTGCAGATCGAGAGGATATAGAGCTTGTAGCGGTCAATGCTAGCGGGGCAGAGCATATTATTGAGTATGGGTTAAAGTATGACTCCGTGCATGGAACGCGAAAAGATGTCTCTGTGGCAGATGGGTATGTTTATATTGGTGAGACCAAAGCCAAGCTTTTTGCCGAGCGAGATCCTGCCAAGATCGATTTTGCAGGGTGTGGTGCTGAGGTGGTACTTGAGTGTACGGGAGCCTTTTTGACCCAAGCGTCGGTACAACCCTATTTGGATAATGGCATTAAAAAGGTGGTCTTTTCCGCACCTGCCAAAGACGATACCGCGACCTTTGTTATTGGTGCGAATGAAGAGACTTATGCAGGGCAAGCGGTGGTCTCTAATGCGTCGTGTACTACCAATGGTTTGGCTCCTGTTGCGAAGGTGCTTGATGATGCGTTTGGGATTGAGTCAGGACTCATGACCACCATTCATAGCTACACAGGCTCTCAACCCATTTTAGATGCCAAGCACAAAAAAGATCCTCGCAAAGGGCGAAGTGGTGCAACCAACCTTGTGCCTACTACCACCGGAGCGGCCAAAGCGATCTCCAAAGTATTGCCACAACTTGAAGGTAAGCTCAATGGTCAAGCCATTCGTGTTCCAACCCCTGATGTCTCCATGGTAGATTTGACCGTGAATCTTGCCAAAGAGGTGACCTTAGAGGAGGTTCAATCTGCATTTAGAGTAGCAAGTGAGGGATCACACAAGGGTATTTTGGGGATTGATGAAGAGTATCGTGTTTCCCAAGATTTTGTGGGTGAAGAGCAGAGTACGGTAGTAGCGATGGATACCATTCAAGTGATTGGTGGGAAGATGGTCAAGGTGCTTTCATGGTACGACAATGAGTGGGGATACTCCTGCAGGCTTGTGGACATGGCGGTACATATTAGTAAATAGAAAGGGATAATGACGTGAAGAAGATAAAAGATATAGACATTGATGGCAAGCGGGTATTTATTCGGTGTGATTTTAATGTGCCCAAAGATGAAGATGGAAACATTACCGATGATCGACGAATTCGAGGGGCACTGCAGACGATTCGTTACTGCATTGATCGCAACTGTAAGATTATTTTAGCCTCACACTATGAGCGTCCTGAACCAGGGAAGTATGAAGAGAAATACTCCCTAAGAACCGTAGCAACACGATTGCAAACATTATTAAAGATCGCTACGGGAGTAACGTTGGCAAATGATGTTGTGGGAGAGGATGCCAAAGCCAAAGCAGTTGCCTTGCAAGCGGGTGAGGTGCTCTTGCTTGAAAATCTACGGTATGAAGCGGGAGAGACCAAAAATGATGAAGCCTTTGCTCGTGAGCTTGCAAGCATGGTCGATGTCTATATCAACGATGCCTTTGGGGCGTGTCACCGTGCCCATGCCTCTATTGATGCGATGCCACGACTCTTTGACCGAGAGCATCGTGCTGCGGGTTTCTTATTGGCAAAGGAGGTGAACTTCTTTGATAAGACCCTCAAAGATCCGATTCGTCCCTTTGTAGCAGTAGTTGGGGGATCAAAGGTCTCCGGAAAGCTTGAAGCCCTACGTCAACTGCTCGATAAAGTAGACAAAGTTATTATTGGTGGAGGAATGGCATTTACCTTCCTCAAAGCTCAAGGGTATGAGATTGGAAAATCATTGGTCGAAGATCACCTGCTTGATGAGGCTCGAACGGTTATGATCAAAGCCCGTAAAAAAGGGGTAAAGTTCTATCTTCCTGTCGATGTGATTGTCGCTCCTGAGTTCTCGGATACGGTGCCTGCAAAGTATGTAACCACCCAAGAGATCCCCGATGGATGGATGGGACTTGATATTGGACCCGCCTCTTCTCGACTCTTTAGAGAGGTGCTCAATGATGCTCAGACCATTATCTGGAATGGACCCATGGGGGTCTATGAGATGGATAAATATGCCAAAGGGAGCCTCAAGATGTCGCACAACATTGCCGATGCCAATGCGACCACCATTGTCGGAGGTGGAGATACCGCGGATGTGGCACAAAAAGCAGGCGATGTGGAAGAGATGACCTTTGTGAGTACAGGAGGGGGTGCAAGCCTTAACCTGATCGAAGGCAAAGCCCTACCAGGGATTGAAGCACTTAAAGCTTAATATTGAATTTAATAAAACTAGATAATAAAGAGAAAAAGGGGAACCATGATATACGCAGCGAACTTTAAAACCAACCATACACGCAAATCGACACGGGAGTATTTAACCTCGTTACAACTGCAACTGTTTAAAAAACGACCCGAGGATCGCATTTATGTCTTTCCTCCATTGACGGCGTTGGACTACTGTGACAGTAGCAGTGTGACCATTGGTGCACAAAATGCTTATCCTGTTGAGCAGGGTGCTTTTACCGGTGAGGTGGGCTTAGAACAGTTAGCCGAGTTTAACATCAAAACCATTCTTATTGGGCACAGTGAACGACGGGAGATCTTGGGAGAAGACCAAGCGATGGTCGCTAAAAAGTTTGCTTTTTTCAAAGAGCAAGGGTTTGAGATTATCTACTGTATTGGTGAGTCCTTAGAGATTCGCGAGCAAGGCTTTGATGCGGTTATGGAGCATCTTCTTTCTCAGTTTGAGGGAATTGATACCAGTTATGAGCACTTTATGGTTGCCTATGAGCCCATTTGGGCGATTGGAACAGGACGCACCGCTTCGGTTGAGGAGATTACACAGACTCATGAGGCACTTAAAAAAGTGGTGAATCGTCCACTTCTTTATGGAGGGAGCGTTAAAGGGAGCAATATTGCAGAGATTGCAGCCATTGAGCATGTCGATGGGGTACTGGTTGGGGGTGCATCGCTTAAGACCGATACCTTTTTGGAGTTGGTGTTGCACGATCAGTAGTGGTTATTCGTCCAAGTAAAGTGTTTTTCATTTTACTTGGGGATAAAAGGTTTATTCCTTAAAAATTAATAAAAAATATAAAGTAATTATAAATATTAAGATAATTGGTGTTATACTCCTTCTTTGAGAAAAGATAAAAGGATTTTCAATGCTTACTATCACACCGTTTACCTTAATTATTCCCCTTCTTATTATCGGTTGTGGTGCACCTTCTGAGGAGACGGTACTGCTCTCTCAAGCAAAAGTAGAGACGACCGCTCCGTTAAATATTTCAAATAGTGATATACTTTTGGCAATTAATAAGATACGTGCTATGGCGAGAGATTGTCATGATGGTTTAGGAGTGGTTGGACCCGTCGCCCCTTTACGTTGGAGCGAGACACTCTACGCTGCCGCGTATGAACACAGCAATGATTTAGCGCAGAGCAATACTTTTGCCCATGAAGGCTCCGGTACCATTTGGGACATTACCGGAAGCAATAATGGTGCACCTAGCCTTTTTAATGAGCGGATTGAAGCCAACGGTTATGGAGAGTTTTATGTGGTGGGTGAAAACATTGCTGGAGGACAAGAGAGTATTGAAGTTGCCATTCAAGCATGGTTAGACTCTCCGGCACACTGCACCAACCTGATGAGCGATAAATATCATGAAGTTGGTGTGGCGGTGGTGGTCAATCCCGATGCCGATTATGAGATCTACTGGACCCAAAATTTTGGTAATCGTGATGGATTATAGTTAAGGGTTTATGAAGTTGATGACTCTTTCTTGGGTAAGAATTTCCCACATCCTTTGGATGGAGTTCCTCCAAATTGTTTAACCTCTCGTGCGGTTCCATTTTCAAAAATTACCGTGCGTTGACAATTAGGTGCCTCAACACACTGATCATTACTGCAACCTACATCTTCGGGTACTTGTGCCATTTTCTATTCCTTACATTTTTTGATTTTTATAGTTTCGAATCATATCAGATTTATTCTTTACTTTTCAGTAACGCGATCAAGAAGCATCTATTTATTGGATTTCGTTTATAAATATTAAGTTATGTTAAAGCATGTTTAGGTTATACTTTTCTCATGTAAGTTTTACAGCCGATTTTTTACAACCTTACAATCTGTGATGAATATATGAGATGTCTCCTCCTTTATTTATGCCTCGGATGTAAAACTTATGGTTCTTCTACTCGATATCAAAATCAAAATATTTCGTTTTATACGGCTCCTTTTTAAGCGTAAAGTGCCACCACTCCTCGTTGAGTGCTTTAAAGCCATGTTGAGTCATAACTTGATGCAAGAGCATGCGATTGGCACGTTGTTGGGGGGTGAGGTTGTGTTGGTAGACCCATGAGCGTGGAGAGAAGAGATCAAATGGGGAACCCATGTCGAGCTCTTGGTGGGTGGCAAGATCGATCAGGGTAAGATCCACCGTACTGCCTCGGCTGTGTCCTGAGCGTTTGGCAATGTAGCCCTCCTTGAAGAGTTGGCGTTTATCGACGGTGGGATAGTAGCGGGATTTCATGGTAATATCTTTTAGGTCTTTACCCCACCGTACAAAGTGATCGACCGCCTTTTGGGGGCGATAGGCATCAAAGATCTTGATACCTAGTCCAAAGGGTTTGAGGGTTTGTTGAACGGATTTAAGGGCGAGGGTTGCTTGATTAGTAAGAATTGCTTTGGGGGCAAGATAGCCCTCAATGGGTTGACCGACAAAATTATCACGACCATAGTAACGCATCTCTAGCACCACAGAGGGGATGAGAGATTTTACCTCACAAAAGCCTTGGGGGAGCCCCTTGGCATGGAGTGACGTGAGCAGGAGAAGGGGGAGAAGGTATCGACTATTCACTGAAGTATCCTTGAGAGAGAAAGAGGGGGGTTTGAATGTAGCTTTTAAACATCTCCAACGCTTCGGGGGAAGAGTCCAGACGCAGGGTTGCACTATCTCCACTTTCCTCTTGCCAGTTCTCGTGCCAATAGGAGACTCCTTTGAACTCGATGTACTCTTTTGCCAAGATGGTCTCAAAGGCATTCTCAATCCAGAGGGCTTTGTCGCCATCGGGGTGTTGATCGGTTACCCCAAACTCTAAGAGAGCAAAGGGCTTTTCTGTTGAGATATCCAAAATGGTACGGTAGTTTTTGGCAAGTGTCTCATCAAACAACTCCCACGTTTCACTTGCTGGACTCATGGCACCGTAGAGACTGATACCAATCCAATCGATATAGCTGTCCCCTGGATAATAGAGCTTGGGTTGATTCCACGGCTCATCTGGTGTGGTGTGGATATCGGGATGGAAAAACCATGTGATGTGGGTAACCTCCTCCTCATCAAAAAGCTCGATAATGTGCCGATAAGCATCACGGTAGCGTTCGGGACCATCGTAGTAGTTGGGGTCTCCATACTCCTCTTTGGTATCGGCACCGTTAAAGATACCACTCCATCCAAACCAGTTGCCATTGGGCTCAATAGCAAAGTCCACCAGTAGGGGAATATTGTCCGCTTTGGCTGCCCTTGCCCATGCCCGTAACTGAGGATCAAAGAGCCCATCAATGATCTTTTGCAGTGAGAATTGTGTCTCGGGGACAAACTCATCTTGAGTGCTTCGGGGCATAAGACGCACGAATGGAATGGATCCTGCATCGTGGATGGTGTGAATGGTAGTATAGGGGTAGGTGATACCATTGTACCAATTTTGTGAGAAGGTTGCCCACGCAATCTTTTTTTCCACAAGATCTTCAAAAGCTTGAATCTTCTCTGCAGAGACTTGATCTTCGGTACTACCAAAGTCGGGAAACGCACCAAAATAGATCTCATCGCCTGTGGGGATAAGCAGTTTGATCTCTTGATCTTCAATGGGGTTGTTGCACCCTGTAAGGAGCAGAAGGCTTGTCAATAGATGATGAATGGTTTTTTTGGGTGACATAATCGTAATTCCTTATGATTCTTAATACAAGTATGGCTACTATTCATGCAGTAAATTAGAGTTTCTGTATGGTATAGGTCTGCAATGATGATCTTTGCCGATAACGGGATTATATCCAATGAAAATTAGAAATTTGTGGAGATTTGGTTATACTTTCACTTAAATAAAATTGAATAATAGAGTATAAAATGAAAGATTGGTTGAAAAAAAAGTTAGAAAAGATTAAATCAAGCCAACCCTATCAACGATGGATTGCATGGTTGCGTCAACCCTCTCGACGGTTGCTGTTACGTGAAAAGATTTTATTAGGAATCATGGTGGTGATGAGCATTGACATGACCCTTTATCTCATTTCGTTGCAACAAGGAGAGGAGAGCGAGCTCGCACGTTTGAGTAAAGAGGTGGAGGAGTTGAAATACTCCGACATGAACAACTCGGCATTAACTCAACTGCTCCACGCCCAAAAGGTCTATCTTGTGGTGGATCGGGATCTCAATGTCAAGGTGATTTTTCAAGAGGAAAATGTGACCAAAGGGATCCATGATATTCCTATCTATAGCATTACTAGAAACCTAGAGCAGGAGCTGATCAAGCACCATATCAACTACCAGTGGGTGCGTGCCGAGGAGCCCATGTCTGGTTTGGTGATTTTACCCTTTATTGCCCGTCATTTTGTGGAGATTGCCTTGATTGGGTTGATCTTTTTTATGTTGCAGAGTTCAGGGATGATGCTCAATGGCAATAAATTTACCATCTATCGCCCCAAAGAGATCAAAGGGAGCATGGAGGATATTATTGGGTACGAAGACATCAAAGAGGAGATCCGCCATCTCGTCAAGATGCTAAAAAACCTCAACCTCTATGCCACCTATGGAATTGAAGAGTTTTTTAATATCATGTTCTCAGGAACACAGGGCACGGGAAAAACCACCATGGCGGTACAGATTGCCAAGGAGTTGGAGGTGCCAATTCTGGTCACCACGGGCAATGTGGAGACGGGATTTGTGGGTGGAGGGGCGAAGGTGATCAAGAGCATCTACGCCAAAGCTGAACAACTTGCACGTGACAATCGTCACCACACCTGTTTGGTCTTTATCGATGAGGCACAAAATCTTCTGATGAAGCGGGGACAATCGAGAGAAAAGTGGGCAGACGATAGCCCCAATGAACTGCTCACGCACCTAGAGGGGGTCAAAACCATTCATGAGGTACGCATTATCACCATTGTTGCGTCCAATTTTGATGAGAGCAACATGGCACTCGATGAAGCGATGGCCGCACGCTTTAAAAAGAAGATCCATTTTCGTCTCCCCAACGAGGAGGAGCGAGAGGCATTGATTGAACACTTCTTAAAAAGGGTACAAAAACGTGCCCAAGAGATCAATATCCCCCGCCTTGCCAAGACGTTTGCAGGGACTAGCCCCCGTACGATCTCTACCATCGTCCAAGAGGCATCCCTACTTGCATTAGCCGAGCAAAAGGAGGTAGCCGAGTCGCACTTGATGAAAGCCTTTGAGGTGGTGATGATTGGAAAATCGAACCGAAAAACCACCAAAAATCGTGAGAAAGAGCGAAAGATTATTGCCATTCATGAGATTGGACACTTTATGAGTGATCTCAAACAGACCCTAGCCGAAACCAATAATGATCTCACCCAAGCCCAAGCCAAGATGAAGATGATTAAGATCTCTTCTGAGAATATCTCACGGGTCAATGCGTTGGGGTATGTTTTGCATGAGTCAGAGGATATTTTATTGCGAAGCGTTTATGAGTTGGAGAAAGAGGTACGGATTCTCTACGGAGGTGTCGCCGCGGAGGAGCTGATCTTTGGCAAGGAGCATACCACCACGGGGGCAACCAATGACATTGAGAAGATCACCACAATCTTGCACCATCTCTTTATTGAGAGTGGGGCGTACTCCCCTAGCAAACTGCGACTCGATAATATCGAACCGCTTAAAAAAGAGGCATATATCGCCATGCAAACTAAAGCCCAAACCCTCTATCATGAGACTTTGGAACTCCTGCGAGAGGATCGTGAGACAATTCTCTATTTGGCGGATGTTCTAATCGAGCAATGGGTGATCTCCAAAGAGGAGATTTTTGCCCTTTTAAACGAGCGTCACTACGCTACAACGTTGGTTTGAGTATCGCTTTTAAGCCTGCTAAGCCTCCTTGTGCTATTCCCACTCCAAGGTGAGGAGGGATCTCTGGTTCACGAGGATTGATCCGCACGGCAAACCCATCAAGATCAAGGGCTCGCTGTTCACTCTCATGGCGTACGGTTGGGATATGTGTCCCTGCACCAATCTCAAGAATAACCAGTCGAAGCTTTTTGTGGTGAACTTCCTTTAAAAAGGCTTCATAACGTAACGTTTGTTGGTGGGTTCGCTCACTCTTCCACCCCCAATCTTGAAACATCAAAATATTGGGGCGTGCCACCGCCCCACAACGTGGACAGCGTGGAGTCTCCTTGGCGTAAAAACATTTCATCTCAATCTTGATGGGATGAGGTGGTGCATCGTAGATAGGTGCGTCGCACTGGGTGCATTGAAAGTGATGAATCGAGCCATGACACTCAAGAATTTGCTCCTCTAAAAAGCCCGCCTTTTGAAACTGCCCATCAACATTGGAGGTAAAGACAAAGTGCGCTTGCTTGTGTTGGGCAAGTTCCAAGAGCCATGAAAAGCCCTGATGCGGAGTGGTCGCACGGTAGAGATTGAGCCGATGCCCATAAAATGCCCACGCCAATTGAGGATCCCGATCAAACCACGCAGGGTTCGCCATCTCCACGAAGCTATACCCTAGATGAGCAATCGCAGGATAGGCTTTCCAAAACCCCTCATTTCCTCGAAAATCAGGTAGACCACTGTCCACCCCCATCCCCGCTCCCGCGGTAATAAGCAGGGCATCCGCTTTGGCAACAGCCTCTTGGGCTTTTTCTATGCTCTCGATGAGGTGATGATCCATGGATGATGTCTCCTTTTTTTGAATGGATTATAGGATGTTTTGGCTTAACTAGGAAATGTGGCTTTAGCTTAGTACCATTGAAGTAAGGATTTTTATGGAAATGTGACTTTAGTCTCATCCCCCTTTTGTGGAGTTAAAGAGTAACATCATTAATATCTTATCGTTTGGACGCATAATGAATACTTCTTATAAAACTTCTCTTACCTATGGTTGCGGTCTATTTTTGTCTCTGTATAACACTTATGTGTTATACTTCATCGTTATTTTCATCTCTTAGAAACTCTTTCATCTTCTATCCTTTAGGTATTGAATATCAAAGAGTAACCGAACTATTTTGGATATTTTAGACGGTTTGATTCTTGGAGATTAAAATATGAGTAAAGGAGATAGCCTCATGGTCGTTCAACCATTATTGATATTTATTGCACTATTTTTTATGGGATGTCATAAGCCTTTAGAGCCGATTGGAACCTATCAACCCTTAACTACCCTTGTGGCAAAGCATGGAAAAGCTCTTGATGAGGAAAAGATTAAACGCCTAGAAGGAAAAGAGGTGCAGGTCTGGGGGTATTTGGATCGTGACAATCTTTTGTTAGAAGAGCGGATTCCTCGATTTGTTCTCAAGCGATACCCTGATGATGCGATCGGTTCAGGGGTAGGAGTACGTCTAATGGGTTCACGGGAGTCTTATCAGAGATTTTTTGAGCCCCTTAAAGATATTGATACAGAACAACCCATTCGTGTATTGGTCAAGGGAAAACTCTATACCTTTGCACGCCCCACCAATTTTAGTACCTCAACAGGTGTTGGGCTACGGGTAGAGAGTGTGGAGGATATTTTGGTATTATGGGATTGATTTTAAGAGAACTAAAATTCGATAATAAAATTTAAAGGAGATTAATAAAAAGTGGTGGCGCCAGACGGAATCGAACCGCCGACACAAGGATTTTCAATCCTTTGCTCTACCAACTGAGCTATGGAGCCACCTTTAAGTAGTACTTCGTATCTGAAGTGGCTGAAATTATAGCCACTTAACCTTAAAATAATATTAAATCAAGAGAGATTTTTGATAAATTTTAAAAACTCTTCACCACGGTGTTGGTAGGAGTTGAATTGATCAAAACTTGCTGCAGCAGGAGAGAGGAGGGCGACGGCATCGGGGGTGAGGTGTTGATCAATGGTTTTAACGGCCTTTTGAAGCGTTTGACAAGCCGTAGCAGGAATCTGAAACGTTTGTGCCAGATGAAGGAGTCTCTCTTGATTGGCGCCAATGGTGTAGAGGTGGATCGTTTTGTCTTGCATCGCTTCAAAGAGGGGGGTGAGGTCTGCCCCTTTGTCTTTGCCCCCGATAATGAGGTGAATGGGGTGATCGGCGTAGCCTTTGATCGCTTGGATGGTGGCATCAAGGTTGGTGGCTTTGGAGTCATTGACCCAGCGTCTGCCTTGAGCGTCGGTGATCTCCTCTTGGCGGTGATGATCGAGTTTAAAGGCGTTGATCGCTTCGTAGTCGACTTCATCAAAGAGGACTTTGGTCACTGCAAGGGCAAGCAGAGCGTCCTCTAAAAAAGCAGCCTTAAAACGAATCTTTGAGGCATCTATTTCAAAGTAGTTTTCCAAAAACTTAGTGGAGTCGTATTCGACCACAAAGGCGTTGGTGGGGGGGATATTGAGCCCTTTGGGGATTAGGGCAAGCTCACCCTCTTTCATGGTACGTAAAGGGCGGAGTTTATCCGCCTCGTACTGCTCAGGCGTGCCGTGCCAATCGAGGTGATCAGGGGTAATGGGCAGAAGCAGGTAGATATTGGGCGAGGCGATGCGGGTATGATGAAGGGTAAAGGAGCTCGATTCAAGTATCCAGATGGGGGCATCAGGGTCAAGGTCGGCTAGGGGGGTGCCAATATTGCCCCCCATAACTGCCCCTCGCTTGGCAAGAAGGTGACCGAGCATCTGCGTGGTGGTGGTTTTGCCGTTGGTGCCACTAATCCAGATGCTGTAGGGCATGATGGGGGCGAAGTAGTCGTATTCGCTTAGTAGATGTTGGGCGGACTCAATCAGGGGGTGATGGGGGGGAAGGCTTGGGGTGGTGACTTCGAGTTGGCTCTTTTGGGGATCAAATTGATCGGAGGGGAGGATACGGTTGTTCTGCTCATCATGGTAGAGGGTGGTGGCATTATCATCAAAAAAGGTGCATCCACCACCGAGTTTTTTGGCAATGGCTCGGGTGGTAAGTCCGTAGCCAAAGAGGGTAGGTTTGGTCATGGTTGACTCCTTGGAGGTTATCGAATTTTTAGGGTAATCAGGGCAAAAAGATTGGAGAGAAAAGCGATCATCCAGAAGCGAACGATGATTTTGTTCTCTGCCCACTTTTTCATCTCAAAATGGTGGTGAATGGGTGCCATCAAAAAGACCCGCTTATTGCGGAGTTTGTAGCTACCTATCTGTAATATTACCGAAACGGTCTCGACCACAAAGATCAATCCAATCAGTACTAATAACGCTTCACTTTTACCAATGATGGCCATGTACGCCAGTACCCCACCAATCGCCAGAGAACCCGTATCCCCCATAAAGATCTCTGCAGGGTAGCAGTTGTACCACAAAAAGCCCAAAAGGGCTCCTGAGAGGGTGGTGGCAAGAATGGCAACCTCTCCCACCCCTTTGATGTTGGGCATCAAGAGATACGCCGAGAAGATGGCATGCCCTGTAATGTAAGTGATAATGCCTAATGTTGCCAGTGAGATAATCGAAGGAACGGTGGCAAGACCATCGAGCCCATCGGTGAGATTAACCGCATTGGTGGTCGCTAAAAAGACAATCACCCAAAAGGGAATCGCAAAGTAACCCATGTCCATAATGGGCTCTTTGATAAAGGGGAGGTAAATTGTGGTAGGAAAGTTGGCATAAAAGATCAAAAAGCTCACCACCACTGCCCCCACAAGGGCTTGAAGGAGTAGTTTTCCTCGACTTGTTAAGCCTTGGAGGTTGTCCCCTGTGAGGATTTTACCCAGATCATCTTGAAAACCTACCAGTCCAAAGCCCACAATGGTTAGAATACCTGCAATCACGTAGGGGTTGGTGATGTCTGAAGTGAGCAGTACCCCAATGAGGGTGGCAACCACAAAGACCGCACCCCCCATGGTGGGAGTATTTTGCTTATTGGCATGATTGGGAACGTATTTATTGATCGGTTGTTGAGCTTTTCGGGCGATGGCCCATGCCATAAAACGGGGCATCAGATAGAGGGTGAGGCAAAACGCAATAAAAAAGCCAAAACCGGCACGCACGGAGATGTATTGGAAGAGATTGATGTGGAAAAGTTCATAAAGAGCATATAACATATTCGATAAATCCTGATTTAAGTTAATAAGTGATATTTTACTTAAAAAATTCTAAGAGATAGGTCGAAAAATCAAGATGAAAGTTCAAAAGACAGTGTTAATTATTACCGATGGGATTGGATGCAAGCCAGATAGCGTCTGCAATGCTTTTAAGGATGCTACCAAGCCCACGTATGATCGTTTGATGCAAGAGGTTCCTAAAACGTTAATCTCCACACATGGGTTGAGCGTGGGATTGCCTGAGGGGCAGATGGGAAACTCTGAAGTGGGACACATGACCATTGGGGCAGGGCGGGTCTTGTACCAAGATCTGGTCAAGATTTCGCTTGCACTCAAGGAGGGAAGCATCAAAGAGAACCCTGCGCTTACTCAGACCCTTGATAAAGGAGAGCGGGTGCATATTATCGGACTGCTCAGTGATGGGGGGGTCCATTCACACATTGAGCACATTATGGGCTTGGCAACCTTGGCAAAAGAGGAGGGAAAAAAGGTCTTTTTGCACCTGATTACTGATGGGCGTGATGTAGCACCCGATTCGGCAAAGCGCTACCTTGATCAGATCGAGTCGTTGGTGGATGAGGAGATTGGGATCGCGACGCTTAGTGGGCGTTTCTTTACCATGGATCGGGACAATCGATGGGAGCGGGTTGAGAGGGGGTATCGTGCCCTTGTGGAGGCAACACCAAGCACCTCGTTAAGTCCCAAAGCCTACGTGGATGCCTCGTATGCCAAGGGGATTTATGATGAGTTTATAGAGCCTGTGGCATTTGCCGGCTACACAGGGATGCACCAAGGGGATGTGGTCCTTATGGCAAACTTTCGCTCGGATCGGGTACGGGAGATTACGACCGCACTAGGAGATCCTGATTTTAATGGGTTTGAGCGGGAGTATCTCCCCTTACATATTGCAACCATGACACAGTATGATGCCTCGTTTCCCTATCCGGTTATGTTTAGCAAAGAGGTTCCCAAACATACCCTTGCTGAGGTAGTCAGCGAGGTACGATTAACGCAACTGCATACCGCAGAGACCGAGAAGTATGCCCATGTGACCTTCTTTTTAAATGGAGGAAAAGAGGAGCCCATGGTAGGAGAGAGTCGAGTACTAATCCCTAGCCCCAATGTTAAAACCTATGATCTCAAGCCTGAGATGTCTGCTCCTGAGGTGGGGGAAGCAGTACGCCATGGCATGGAGGAGGGGTACGATCTGATTGTGGTTAATTTTGCCAATGGGGACATGGTTGGACACACGGGCAACTATGAAGCCGCGTGCCAAGCGGTTAGTGCAGTAGATGCAGAGCTTGGCAAGATTTTTGATAAAGCCCATGAGCAGGATTATGCCATTGTGCTCACGTCTGATCATGGCAACTGTGAAGAGATGAAAGATGCCAAGGGAAATGTGCTGACCAACCACACGGTGGGAGAGGTCTGGTGCTATGTCAAAGCCAAGGGGGTAGATGCGCTTCAATCGGGAGGAGGATTAAATAATATTGCCCCCACGGTACTAAAAATTATGGGATTGTCTATTCCTGAAGAGATGGATGAACCATTATGTTAAAAATTCAATAATTTTATTATATTTTATGGTTTTTTCTGCTATGATTTAGACAAATGGAGTTGTATAAGAGGGAGATACTATGGACAGTGCACTCAAAGAGTCTGTTGCTACACTATTTTGTCATGCCATTAAGTTGGATGACAAAGATATGAAGTTAGAGAAGCGACTTTTTTGTCGTTTTATAGGGGAAGATTTTGACTGTGACAGTCAAGAGGCAGAGGCATTATTGGCAAATATTTTGGAGCGGAATTATGACAACATAGATACCCATGTCTCCATTATCTCCAATGCGCTCTACAATGAGCCCTATAAAAAGATGAACATTTTAAAACAGTTAAACCACATTATTTTTCGAAGTAACATGCGAAGTGAGGATTATGAATTTTTTGATAAGGTCAAAAACGCTTTTTTTAAACGCTAGAGGATCGTCTGCTTCTAGAGCTGTTGATCTGAGATAACTTTTTTATACTTCATGTCCTCTTCAATCACATGTTGAATCAACCATGTGGTCACAAATTCACCAATGTCTTCAATGTGCTTATCGGAGTTGATCAATGCTTTAAGTTTTTGATTAAATGCTTGATGTTGAAGAATATGCTCTTCAAGTCCAGGGAAGTCCTCTCCTTGGATATAGATCTCTTCGTAGATAAAGTGTTCGATGCTGTAGTCATTTAGCGCAATAAAGAGTTTTCGAAAGTGCTCCTTATCATCAATACCTTGTTTGATAAGTTCTTGAATCTCATTGGATAGATCAAACAGACGTTTGTGTTGCTTATCGATCTCTATCTCATGTATCGAGTATTCATCTTTCCATTTTAATTGTTTCATACGCTACTCCAGAAACGAATAGTATATGTTAAGAATACTTACAAAATAATTAAATTGAATAGAATCAAGCCCGATTTTGTGGGCTTTTATCATTTTTGTGTTATGATAAAGAGATTTAGAAATTTCAAAGGAGTTTTTTATGGATAAAATGTTAAAGGAGTCCGTTGCCGCACTTTTTTGTCACGTTATTAAAATGGATAACAAAGATATTGAAAAGGAGAGACCTATTTTTTGCCGTTTTATGAAGCAGGATTTTGATTGTGACTGCGATGAAGCCAATCAACTTCTTGATGAAACGTTGCAAAAGGAGTACAATATTGATACTCAGATCTCCATCATTGGCAATGCCTTGGCAAACAAAACCTATGAAAAGGTTAGTATCCTTAAACAGTTAAATCACATTATTATTAAAGATAACCTTCATGCTGAGAATTATGAGGTGTTTGATAAAGTCAAAAAAGCCTTTTCCTTGATTTAATTCTTTGAGTGGAGGGATTTTTATACCTTTTTAACAACCAATAGACTACAATTACCATATTTTGATATGAAAAGGTAAAGGTATGAAATTTACAGGTAAAAATGTGCTCGTAACAGGATCAAGCAGAGGCATTGGGGCAGCAATTGCTAAGCGTTTGGCAGGGTTTGGGTTAAAGGTTTGGATCAATTATCGTAGTGGGGAAGCTGGTGCTAAAGCGGTTCAAGAGGAGATTATTACGGCGGGTGGTCAAGCTGAAATAATCGGGTTTGATGTGAGTGATGAGACCGCATTTATCGCAGGGATCAAAGAGATTATTGCAACCGATGGAGAGCTGGCGTATCTGGTAAACAATGCAGGAATTACCAAGGATAAGCTTGCCATGCGGATGAAAGCCGATGAGTTTATGGCGGTCATTGATGCCAACCTAAAATCAACCTTTATTGGGTGTCGAGAGGCACTTAAAAACATGCGAAAAAAACGTTTTGGTGCGGTGGTGAATATCGCTTCTATTGTGGGAGAGACCGGTAACGCGGGTCAGACCAATTACGCTGCTTCCAAAGGAGGAACCATTGCCATGACCAAATCGTTTGCCCTTGAGGCGGCGGCAAGTGGGATTCGCTACAATACCATTACTCCTGGGTTTATTGCTACCGAGATGACAGACGTACTCAAAGAGGAGATCAAAGAGGCGTTTACATCGAAAATCCCCATGGGGCGTTTTGGGAATCCTAGTGAAGTAGCGGAAGCCACCGCTTTTTTGTTAAGTGATCACGCCTCATACATTACCGGTGAGACGCTCAAAGTTAATGGTGGGATGTACATGTAGATGTCCTTAAAAATACTCCTTCTTGAAGACGATAAGCTGTTTAATGAGACACTAGAGGATTTTTTGGAGGAGGAGGGTTTTGAGGTGGTAACCGCACTGGACCCCTATTCGGCACTGGACGCAACCTATGAGATGCGCTTTGATCTCTATCTTTTTGATGTGCAGTTACCCTATGAGAGTGGTTTCTCTCTTTTGAAAAATCTTCGTGAGGCAGGGGACCATACCCCCACCATTTTTATGACATCGCGGGAGGATAAATCCTCCATGGTGGAGGGATTTAATGTGGGTGGAGATGACTACATGAAAAAGCCCATTGATCTGGATGAACTCTTGTTACGCATCAAGGCACTGTTACGACGGGAGTATCGTCATGATGAGATCAGTTTGGGGGAGTTTCGGATTGATTGCAGTGCCAAAGAGTTGTACGACAAAGAGGGGCGTTTAATTAAAGTAAGCAATAAGGTGATTGAACTGCTCCTACTCTTGGTGCGAGCCAATGGGGAAGTGGTACGACATGAGGAGATTGAAAAATCACTGTGGCATACCGATGAGGAGATCAGTCTTGGGGCAATTCGTGTCTACATCGCCACGTTAAAAAAATATTTTCCCAATGCCATTACCAACATTCGAGGAATTGGCTATCGCTTTATTCCCAAAAGGAGTTAGATGCGTCAGGAACTTTGGTTGGCGATGTTGCTCTATACCCTCTCAACGGTTACCCTTTTTTTTATCTTTTTTGCCAGTGGTTTTGAGTTGCATCCACTCCTCTCCGGTCTGCTTTTTCTCTTTTTATCGGTCAGTTTTGGGTATATTCTGGGGAGCTATCTCTTAGCCCAAAAACGTGAGGTGGATGAGAAGCTGTTGCATCTTACTCAAGAGATTCTCCATGAACTGAATATCCCTCTTGCTACGATTCAAGCCAACAGTACCCTTTTGAAACGTACCTTGCAAACCGACCCAAAAGGGTTGAAACGTCTCCATCGAATTGATGATGCCCTCTTGCGACTGGAGCGACTCTACAAAGAGTTGGTTTACAGCATTCGCAAAGAGATTCATCCCATTGAAAAAGAGTCATTTCGGCTCGATTGGTTGATTGAGTCACACATTGAGAGTTTTCGTTTGATGGGACGTAACCCTTTTGTTTTGAGGTTAGAACCAACGGTCATTGTGGTGGATAAGATTGGATTTGAGAAGACGTTGGATAACATTATTATGAATGCAATGAAGTACTCATCAAAAACCTCCCCCATTGAGGTTGTGCTCAAACGTGATGAGTTGTGGATTGTTGATCATGGAGTTGGTATGGATGAGACGGAGTTGGTGCGTATTTTTGAGCGCTATTATCAGCTCGATCGTCAACATGCAGGGGAGGGCATTGGGTTAGCACTGGTCAAAAGTTATTGCGATGCAGAAGGGATTGGGATACAGATCGATTCCCAAAAAGGGAAGGGAACCCGAGTGATCTTACATCTTGATCGTGTTTTAGATGTATGATCGATCAAGCTTATACTCATCAAACTTTCTAAGTTTGTTGGTGATGATAAATTTACGAAGTTTTTTGGTGTACTTCTCTTTGAGCTCGCAGTAGTTAATGAGGTATTGAACCAACTGAAGGGGATCTTTGGTGATGTCGCGTTGTTTTCTAAAGTTTTTATACGCACCACGTCCAATTACCTCAAAATAGTGGTCAATGGCTTCAATAAGGGTGTTGTACTTTCGTACATAGATCGCTTTTCCATTGCGGGTCCCTTTGGCACGCATGCGTGGTTCATTCTTGTTGTAAGACCACATACCAAAGATATTTTTTCCCTCTTTAAAGAAGCGAGACTCTCCCCATGCCGACTCAATGGCCGCTTGCGCTAAAATAATACTCACAGGGTGAGTCTGCATTCGAAGCAGTAGCTCTTTGTTGTCACGGGTACGGTAGGTTTTGTACTGCTTCTCTAAGAAGGCAATATCCTCTTGGCTAGGATTGGCGCTATTGATGATGGAGCGAACACGGGTACGCTTAACTTTGAGTTTTTGTTTACTGATCAAAATCGCAGGAAGAATCATGTTAAAAAACTTCTTCTTCTTCTCCGAGACCTGAAGCTTGTTTAAAGAGATGGTATTGACGTAGTTAATGGGTTCAATACTCTTGCTCTTGAAGATCTTAATGTCATCCGGTGAGGAGATATGTTTCTGTACCGTTTTGACGTATTCGGTACAGGACTCTTTGGGTGGCTCATAGCTCGTAATGTTTACGGGTGATTGAACAACTTTATCTGCACGTGTTGCTTGAACATGCGCAGTTTTATCATACTCCTTTACTTGCTCAGCAACTTTGGAGAGGTACGCCTCATCCAACGCACTTGCAAGAAGTGTGACAGCAGTAAATGTTAAAAATTGTTTTATCATGTTACGTAAAGCCTTTTTAAAAAAATTTGGAAATAATACAATAATAAACTTAAAGTAATATAAAAATAGCATTTTTTTTTATTTTTTATACTAAAAATAATAATTAAAAACAAAAATGTTACAATTTAAATCTTTGAGATGACGTGATGGTGGGCATTGCGGAGGAGTTCTATATAATATAAGTAGTCTTAATGAACGCTTTTTAATAAAATTATAAATTTCTGAATCGTAATGAGCTTTTAGCGTTTTTTTTGCTATACTTACGGGCATAAATTTAAACTATACAGGAGAGTGTCATGGCACTATTTGATGATGTAAAAGAAGTAGTTGTAGAGCAACTAAATGTAAGCCCAGATGAGGTAAAAGAAGAGTCTAAGTTTGTTGAAGATTTAGGAGCTGATAGTCTTGATGTTGTTGAACTTGTAATGGCACTTGAAGAGAAATTTGATATTGAAATTCCTGATGAAGATGCAGAAAAAATTGCGACCGTAAGTGATGCGATTAAATTTATTGAGAGTATGAATCAATAACGCTACGTAACCCCGTTTGAGGGGTTATTTTTTAAACTATACCTGAGGATTTAATTTGGTTTGTCCTGACGTATATCTTAAAAGTTAAATAGGAGATCGAGTGAAACGCGTAGTAGTTACTGGCTTAGGAATGATCAACAGTGTGGGGCAAGATAAAGAGACGGCATTTTCCGCCATTTTAGAAGGTAAGTGTGGTATTAAAGAGATTGAACTGTTTGATGCCCAGAAGTTCTCGGTCAAGATTGCAGGTGAGATTGTTGATTTTGATCCAAGTGAAGTAATGGATGCCAAAGAGGTAAAAAAAGCCGATCGATTTATTCAACTAGGAATCAAAGCAGCCAATGAAGCGATGCAGGATGCTAACTTTGGTGAAGAGATTGACATGGAGCGGTTTGGGATCTCTTCCGCTTCAGGAATTGGGGGATTGCCCAATATTGAGAAGAACTCCGTAGTCTGTAATACCCGAGGACCACGCCGTATCTCTCCTTTTTTTATTCCCTCATCATTGGTGAATATGTTGGGTGGATTTATCTCGATTGAGCATGGGATTAAAGGTCCCAATCTCTCGTGCGTAACCGCATGTGCGGCGGGTACCCATGCCATTGCTGAAGCGGCTAAGACCATTATCCTTGATGGTGCTGATCAGATGTTGGTCATTGGTGCAGAGTCAGCCATCTGTGGAGCGGGAATTGGAGGCTTTGCTTCGATGAAGGCGTTAAGCACCAACAATGAAAATCCTCAAGAGGCTTCTCGACCTTTTGATGCCAATCGTAATGGATTTGTTATGGGTGAGGGTGCGGGAGCCCTGATCCTTGAAGAGTATGAGTCTGCCGTAGCACGGGGTGCTAAAATTTATGCGGAGGTGGTTGGATTTGGTGAGAGTGGAGATGCCAACCATATCACCACACCTGTTCCTGAGGGACCTTATCGTGCGATGAAGGCAGCCATGCGTATGGCAAAAGCCAAGGTGGGTGAGGATCTGAAGATTGATTATATTAATGCCCACGGAACGAGTACGCCTGCTAATGACAAAAATGAGACAGCAGCGATCAAAAAGCTCTTTGGTGGTAAAGAGAACTGTCCGCCGGTAAGTTCAACCAAAGGGCAGATTGGACACTGTCTAGGGGCTGCGGGTGCGATTGAAGCGGTGATTTCTATTATGGCGATGCGTGATGGGAAACTCCCACCCACCATCAACTACACCACGCCCGATGAGAACTGTGATCTTGACTATGTCCCCAATGAGGCACGAGATGCCGAGCTTAATGTGGTGATGAGCAACTCGTTTGGTTTTGGTGGAACCAATGGGGTTGTAATCTTCAAAAAAATATAAGGATCTTATGTGGCAACGTATTTAGAGTTTGAGAAAAAAATTGAGCAGATTCAAGAGGACATTGATGCTGCTCGTGCCAGAGAGGATGAATACGCACTGGAGAGTTTTCAAAAAGAGCTGGACAAAGAGGTTGCAAAGACATTTAAATCTCTTAGCGATTATCAAAAACTTCTCTTAGCGCGTCATCCCGATCGCCCCTACGCCTTGGATTATATCCGTTTGATACTTGAAGACGCGTATGAGATTCATGGAGACCGAGCATTTCGTGATGATCCGGCGATTCTTTGTTATCTTGGGTACATCGATGGTCAAAAGACCATGGTTATTGGTGAACAAAAGGGGCGTGGAACCAAACACAAACTCAAACGTAACTTTGGAATGCCCAACCCTGAAGGTTATCGAAAAGCCTTACGTGCGGTAAAATTGGCGGAGAAGTTTAATATCCCTGTCTTAATGCTTATTGACACCCCAGGTGCTTACCCTGGTTTGGGTGCTGAGGAGCGTGGTCAGAGTGAAGCGATTGCCCGTAACCTGTTTGAGTTCACCAATATTAAAGTGCCCATGATCTCCATTGTGATTGGTGAGGGGGGCTCAGGGGGTGCGTTGGCGATTGGGGTAGCGGATCGATTGGCAATGATGCGTTATTCGGTATTCTCGGTGATCTCTCCAGAAGGGTGCGCTGCGATTTTGTGGAACGATCCCAAAAAAGTGGAGCAGGCGAGCGCTGCACTTAAAATTACGCCCGATGATCTTTACGCGCACGCGTTGGTGGACGATATCTTGGATGAGCCCTTGATTGGTGCTCATCGAGAGAAGGCACAAGCTGCTGAAGTGGTAAAGTCCTATTTTCTTGAAAAGGTTAAAGAGCTTAAAGCAATGTCCGTTAATGAGATGCTCAACAAACGTTATGAGCGACTTACCGCAGTGGGTGCTTTTACCGAATAGTCACATACCATACCCCCTTGTTGTTAGACGAGGGGTCTCTTCTACTTTCGCTCTTCATAGTGGAGTTTTAATCCCTCGGAGGTCATCATAAATCCAGAGATCATAATTTTTCCTTCATGTACCAAGCGGTGATGTTTTTTACAGAGGGGAATAAGGTTGGAGTGGTGATTTTTGTCCATCGGACCAATTTTTCCTGCATCATTGGCAAGGTGTTGGGGGAGGATATGGTGTACCTCTTCGACCGCTTGATCGCATAAACCGCATTTGGTTAGGTAGAGCTTACGATTGTAGCGACTTCTTTTCTTGGCTTTGAGTGTTTTGAGTTCGGAGTCTTCTCCTGAGAGTGAGGCACGAATGGTGTAGGCATTTTTGAGAAACTCTGGGTCCATGTGCAGTGACTTGGCAAACTCCAATCCATACAAGGAGCTCCCCATGCCCAGTTGAAGTTGGCGGTTATAGATGAGTCGGTCATTCTCCTCATCGTATTTTACCCCTAGATGCAAAAAGATTAGTGAGGGGATATTCTCTAGGGCTTTGATGTGTTTCAGTTGATGGAGATGGGTCGCAAAGATAAAGGTCGATTGCAAGGAGAGAAGCTTGAGAATGGCACCAGAGACTATGGCAAGTCCTGATTCAGTCTCGGTCCCTTGGGAGATCTCATCTCCCAAAATAAGACTACGTTTGCCGGCTCGATTAAAGATGTTTTTTAGCTCCATCATCTCCACGGCAAAAGTTGAGAGACCTTTGTAGAGATTATCTTGGGAGACAATACGGGTAAAGAGCTTGTCGTACATTCCAAGTTTTAGGGAGACAGCGGGGACAAAAAAACCAGCTTGCGCAAGAATAACACTCAATCCAATACTCTTCATCAGCGAAGATTTCCCTGAAGAGTTAATCCCATAGAGCAATACCCCATGGACCGCGGCCCCTTCGGTGGCATTGAGGGTGATGTGGTTGTGTTGGGTGGGGATTCCTTCTCCTAGATAGATATCATTGGGAATGTAGATACCGGTTTGTTGATTGGCTTCGATAATGGGATGGCGGAGTCCAATGGCTTCATAACCCTGCGCTTCGTCAACAAGGATGGGACGAGTCAACTGCATGGCTTTGGCACACTTAGCATTGGAGATGGCAACATCGATTTTGGCAATAAAGGCGATAAGCTCGTCCAGTAGTCGTGAGAAGCGATGTTCTAGATCGTTTAGGCTCTGTAGATAGCGATCTTTTACCAAGGCGATCAGTTTGACTTGATTGGTCTCATAGTTTAGGGTCACCTCTTCAAAGAGCTTGGCAGTGATTTTAACACTGTTTTTGAGCAGTTTATAGTGAAAATCTTTGAAGAAGTGATGCGTTCCATTGACGGTAACAAAGGAGGATTTAAGATCCTTCTCAATCATGCGAAAGCGATTTTTGGTCAGATTAATGCTGTACCCTTCACTCTCAAGGTACCCAATCTCTGCATAGTGTCCTTTGGTATTTTTAAGAGGCTGGTGTTGTTTGATGAGTTGATCAATGTGTTCAAGCACTTGATGGAGTTTATGCATCTCTTGGTGCTGTTGTTTTAAGAGGTTATCAATGGTGGGGTAGACCCCTTTGGCAAAGATGTTATCATTGATTTGATTGATTCGAAATTTGGCACACACCTCAAGGTTAAAGTGCTCTCCTAAATAGCGTCGAAGTTCCAAGAGATCATGCTTCATCTTTGCTTCATAGGCAATCCCATCACGTGAGGCATCGAGGAGTAGATGATCAATGGCATCAAGGGACATCTTGATATAGGTGAGCTCTACGGGATGAAGTTTTTGAAGCTTAATGCGTCGAGCAATACGTTCAAGATCGTAGATGTTTTTGAGTTGGGTATCATAATGGGCAGTATGTTCCATTAGCTTTTGGCTCAGATCATAGCGAGCCTCAAGTCGCTCTTTATCAAGAATGGGGGAGAGGAGTCGCTCTTTGAGGAGCCGTTTACCAAAAGCAGTGGAGGTCTTATCAATGAGTTTAAGAAGAGTTACCTCAGTGGGGTCACGTGAGATGACTCCGAGCTGTTCAAGGGCATTGTTGCCTAGATAGAGATAACGGTTTGCTCCTAAGAAGCTTGGGCGATTCATTTTGGTAATAATCAGCTCATCGTGTTCAATGATAAACTCAATTAAAATGGCTAATGCCTCAGTAGTATAGGGGTGACGCTCAAGGTCAAGATACTCAATAGCAGAGAGAAACGAGTTGATGGCATAGACCCGTTTAAAGAGCTCATTTTGGTAGTGAATTTTGGCGCGTTTGGTATTAAAAATGGTATGAAAGAGCCCAAGTTCAAGATAGCGTTTGATCCATTCAGGATCGATCTTTGGGTTATCAAGGGTTACAATAACTTCAGCGGTATGGTAGGTCTGTAGAAGGTTAAAGAGTTCATCAAGGGCATAGGTTTTGTCCTCACGGGTGGAGTGCATCTCATTGACAATGGTCTTGCCTGTGGTGACATCAATGGCGGCGTATCCCACTGAGTAGATCCCTTGGTTTTCATCAATCAAAATGGAGACAATATTGTTCTCTTTGGCTTCGGTTTGGTACTCAAAATTGGTTCCTGGTGAGATAATGTTGGCAATGTAGCGTTTTATATGGGGTGGCTCCCCTTTTTGTTTGACAAGAACAATGGTATACTTTTTGGTGGCAATCAGTCGAGCAATGTAACGTTCAATTGAAACGGTAGGGACACCGGCAAGTAGAGGGTTTTTGATGGAGTTTTGGGCGATGGCTTTGTTTTTTCGGGTGAGTTGGATATTGAGCAGTTCGGCAACCTCTTTGGCTTTACCAATTTTCATCTCATCGTTATTCACTTCATAGAGTTCAAAAAAACTACCAATCTCCATCAAGATGAGCGTATCGGGTCCATATTTGGCTTCAAAATGGCGTTGCAGATCAAAATAGATCTCACTCAAAAGCCGATTTTTGGCGTTTAATATCTCTGTTGCTTGTTTCACCGTGGAGTATCCTACTTTACGCGTTTTTTGGAGGGAATTCTATCGGGTTGTGGGTTACAGTTGCGTTAATTGATGATTTAACTTAAAATTTTAAATAATTAAGTTAAAATTAAACTATTAATTCTATACAAAAGGATAACCCTCATGCGTCTCTATGCACTTTTAATGATCTCTTGGATACTCCTAATGGGGGGATGTCAAGAGAGTAGTACCACTTCCGATACCCAAAAAGTTACCGAGGAGGTGAGTCTTGTCAAGCAAGTGCCTATTGCTAAGAGTCAGGAGGTTAATACCTCAGAGGATACACCCGTTGCTATTCTCTTAGAGGGTGAGGATGAGCTTAATGATTCACTTCGATTTAGGGTAACCACCCTCCCCTTGCATGGTGAGTTGAGTGGGGTTTTGCCCAACATAACCTATACGCCTCATCCCAATTATAATGGTCAAGATGGTTTTGGCTTTATGGTCAACAATGGAACTTCTGATTCCAAAGAGGCGAGTGTAAAAATTGTCATTCATGCGGTCAATGATCAGCCCGTTGCAGAGGCACTGCATCTTATTTTACCCCAAGAGGGGAATAAGACCTTTACCCTCTCTGCCTATGATGTGGACAGTAGGACATTGACCTATCGGATTGATCGGCTTCCCCTGAATGGACGGCTCTTAGGTACTCCTCCAGAGTTAACCTATCAACCGATGATAGGCTATGCAGGAGAGGATCATTTTAGCTTTGTGGTGAGTGATGGTGAATTGGAGTCCGCACTCAAAGAGGTCAACCTTACCATTGTGCCCAAAGAAGAGGTTAATGTTAGTATCTCAGGGCAATTAACATATGATCGAGTCCCCCCCAACGCTATCCATACGGGTTTGGATTATGCCAAAACATATCCTGATACCATCAAAGCGGTTGAGGTGGTTTTGTTGGATGCACAAGATCAGGTTCTTCAAGTAACACAGAGTGATGCCAATGGAAGCTATTGTTTCAAGAATGTTCAGACGGAGCAACTGGTAAAAGTCCGTGTCTATGCTAAGATTGTGGGGAGAGACCCTTCTGAGTGGTGGGTGAAGGTGGTGGACAATACATCCGAGAATGCGCTCTATGCACTGGAGGGAGAGTTACACTCTTCTGGAACCACTAATAGCCTACGTAATCTGCATGCTCCCTCCGGTTGGGATGGGACAGCTTATCGTGCATCACGACAAGCAGGACCCTTTGCTATTTTGGATACGATCTATCGCTCCATGCACCATCTTGTGGCAATTGATGAGAACCTCTCCTTTCCTCCACTCTTAGTAAATTGGTCAGTCAATAACGTTGCCACGGCAGGTGCGTTGGAGGATGGACAGATTGGTACTTCGTACTACTCTCAGGGGTGTCTTTATATTTTGGGTGATGCCAACAGTGATACCGATGAGTACGATGATCATGTGATTGCGCATGAGTGGGGACACTACTATGAAGATAAATTCTCTCGCACCGATTCACTAGGGGGCATGCATACGCAAGGGGATTATCTGGATATACGGGTTGCTTTTGGTGAGGGGTTTGGTAATGCCGTCTCCGCAATTTTTTTGGATGATCCAATCTATTTTGATACCAGTGGGATAGCACAATCTCAGGGCTGGAGTATGGATATTGAGAGCAATGCAAGTGAGCATGCAGGTTGGTTTAGTGAGTTTTCGGTACAGCATATTTTGTATGATCTTTTTGATGCAAACAACGAAGGGGAAGACAATATCTCCATGGGGTTTGCTCCGATGCATCGTGTCTTTATCGGCAAGCAAAAAACAACACCCGCCTTTACCTCCCTCTTTAGTTTTATTGATGCCCTCAAACAAGAGAACAACCAGAGTGCGTCCAAGATTGATCAGGTGGTAGCCCAAGAGGGTATTGCACCGATTGTTGATGCGTACGGGAGTAATCGTGCCACTCTTCCAGAGGAGGAGCCTTACCTAAAATTGGAGGTGGGAACGCAACTTAATCTATGCACGACCAATACCTATGGAGATTTGGGTTCGCGGAATAAATTAAGCAACCATAAATATGTCCGTTTTACGATTGATGATAACGCAACAGGAACGTATCAGATCAAGGTGGTTCGAAACAACGGGACAGGAAGTGATCCGGACTTTTCACTTTATCGCATTAGCAATGGGTTAGATCTCGTGGGAGTAGCGGAGAGTCCCACCCAAGAGCTAGAGCAGGTTAGTACTCCTTTGAGTGCGGATGAGTACCTGATGGATGTTTTGGACTGGAATACTCAGTTTAATGCCTGTTTTGATCTCTCGGTGGAGGGAGTATAGCTCCACCTATAACCACCAGAGGCGTACTTTTCTTTTTTTGATTTTAGCACGTTTGAGTCCGTGGTACGCCTCTTTGATCACCGAGCGTCGAATCGCCACGTAGGCATGACGTTCAAGCAGGGTGATTTTGCCAATATCGTGCTTCTCGATGCCAACCTCTTGACAGAGGGTACCCACGATATCTCCTGCGCGTATTTTTTTCTTTTTCCCCCCCTCGATGCAAAGTGTTCCCATCTCTCCTCGAAGACGAAAATCATCTTGGGGGGTTAATGTATCGATGGAAAGGAGCTCCAGTTTAGGGCGTATCTCTGGCAATTTGATGATAAGGGCAGGAGGATCGATAAGGGTGATTGCTACCCCTTGAGCATTGGCACGTCCCGTACGACCAATACGGTGCACATACTCTTGAGGTTTGTTGGGCAGGTCGTAGTTGATGACCAGATCAATCTCCTCCACATCCAATCCCCTTGCCGCAAGGTCGGTTGCAACCATAATGGGGAAAGAGCCATTGCTAAATTGAATCAATACCTCTTGGCGTTCATACTGCTCAAGATCCCCGTGCAGGGCGACGGTGTCAAACCCTTTGCGATCAAGCAAGCGATGAATGGCTTTGGTGGTGACCTTGGTGGTGCAAAAGATTATGACCCGTTTGGGTTGATGGTGTTGGAGCACCTCGATCAGGTTCTGTTCTTTGTTGGAGAGATGATGGTACCCAATCTCTTGGATGGTAGAGGGGGTGGTGGCGTGGGGGCTTTTGTTTGCCACAATTTGCTGAGGATGGTGCAAGATTTTTTGGCTGAGTGTCTGGATATTTGGGGGGTAGGTTGCTGAGAAGAGGAGGGTTTGATGCGTCTTGGGAAGCGAAGCAATAATCTTGAGGATATCCCTTTCAAAGCCCATCTCTAGCATGCGGTCTCCCTCATCCAAGACAAGGGTTTTGATGTTTTCAAGCGGAAGGGTATTGCGATGGAGGTGATCTAGAAGTCGTCCAGGGGTTCCAATGAGTAGGTCTGCTCCCTTTTGGAGCGAGTTGACCTGTTGGGTAAGAGAGGTTCCCCCATAAAGGGTAATAATCTTGAGATTGGTACGGTAGCGTGCAAGAGCTTGAAGGGTTTGTGCAATCTGCTGGGCAAGTTCACGGGTTGGTGTAATGATCAGGGCTTGAGGTTGGGATTGATTTGGTCTTAATTGAAGCAGGAGTGGCAATAAGAATGCCAAGGTTTTTCCCGATCCTGTTTTGGCTTGTGCGATGAGGTCTTTACCGGCTAAAATGAGGGGAATGGTTTGACGTTGGATGGGGGTCATTTGATGAAAGCCTAACTGGTGAAGGTGCTCAAGCAGGGGAGTGGGGAGATCAAGATCTTTAAAATGGGTCAAAGGAAACTCTTTTTGCCGTATTATACTTAATCTTCCTCTCGTTTTATCTTTAGGAGGGGGGTATTGTATTGATCGGAGATGGTGTAGTGATCCTTACGTACTTCAATTTCAATTTCATCGTTTGGAATGGTTGCAACGCGGTGTCCTACGTGGAGTCCTAGGGCGGGAATGGAGGCGATGATTTTATAAACGGCGGTGGAGGCATTGCTAAGGTTACTGTTGAGCTGAAAGGTCGGTTTTTCAATCGTTTGTGCCTCAACATCTGTTAGAATATTCTCCCCATGAATGCGGGCTTTGAGCGTGCTTGCGGGAATGCTCTCTAGCCCAAAGAGCCCAATGGCACTGCTGTTGATAATAAGGACCACCGAGAGGGAGAGTACGGTGATGAGCATTTTGTGCAAGGGGGGTTGGTTTTTGATTCGATGAATAAAGAGGGTTACCCCTATGGCAATGGAGATAACGCCCAAGAGCAGACGGGTGCTGTAGGTTACCTCGGTCCAGAAGAGAATGGCAATGGGAAGGATAAAGACCAAAACAATCTCGGTGTAGTAGATCAAGAGTCGATAGCTAAAGAGTGGGGTGGATGAGAGGGTCTGCAGGATCTGTTTGTGACGATTGGTAATGGTGTTAAGACGCAGTTCAAGGTTGGAAATAAGGGTCCCTGCGATCAAGACATAAAACCACGTAAAGAGGACAATCGCGCCAAATGAGACATGGAAGAGGCTCTGGTTGAAGATGGTCTGAATGTCCTCAAAAGCGATCACATGAAAGATAATAGTAGTATTAAGCCAGATGGTAAAGACTGCTAAAATAGCCGAGAGTAAAAAGGTACCAATTTTCGTAAGCATCATGGGAAAAACATACCGAATAAAGAGGTGATAGGTGATAAAAACCCCACTCATCCAAAGGATAGCACAGGTAAGAACCCACTCGACGTTACCCTGAGAGAGAAACCATAAAAAAGGGATAGTGATAACCGATAATATGAGAGATATTAAAAGCGTATCATGATATTTTGTATAGTTTTCTGGGTAAACTTTATAAATCAAGATTATATCCTTCTTTTAAAAATATATTAAGTTTTATAGAATAATTATATTATAAAACTAGTTTTAAGAAGTTAAAATAGTTTTAAAAATTAAAAAATAAGTCACTATTCATAAAAAAATAGCCGTTATCTATGCGTGGGTGTTGAATAATGTGACCGCTTCAATAAAAGTTTCTTTTTTCCATGACAAAGAGGTATGGTTATCTTTATAATTTGAGTATAATCTTGGTTCAATTATTTTCATAAAGGGGTTGGTGTGATATTTCTTATTGTCAAAACCATTCATCTGTTTGCGGCATTTATCTATGGGGGATTTTTGATTACGGATAATCTTTTTTTAAATAAAATGTCACGGAGCCTTACGCCAGAGGAGCATACCAAAGCGCGTGAATCGTTTATGATCTATGTTCGAAAGGTGGTACCGCCAAGCTTGATTGTGGCAGTTGTTACAGGACTTTACCTCATTAGTCAAGTCTTTGGACCCATTCGAGAATCGGGTTTAACTCCGTTTCAGATGGTCTTATCGCTCAAAGCTTTTTTGGGTATTTGGTTGGGGCTTCGTGGTGGACTGCAGGTCTATTTCAAGATTCAACCCTTGGTCTTTAAGGGGCATCAACTCCCCTTTGCGTTTGTGATTACCATTATCTTCTTGTCGCAGTTTATGCACATGGTCTAAGGGGAGGTTTCTCCCCTTTTTGTGGCGCTAAAGCACCACTTCCATTAAAGTTCTTGCGAAACTAGGAACTGTGGCTTCAGCCTCTTCTTATGGAGCTAAAGCACCACGTCCATGGCTTCATTCATTTTAGGTGCGATACTCCGCATTGATCTTGACATATTCATAGCTTAGATCGCATCCGTAGGAGGTAAAGGCTCCTTCACCCATGCCCAGATCACAGGTCACACGAAAACTCTCTTTTTTCATGATCTTATAGGCCTGCTCCTCTCTCTCTTGATCCAGTTCCCGTTGTTCATCGGAGTAGATGAGTAGATCATCGTAATAAATAGTAAGACGTGACTCATCGCAATGGACCCCACTAGCACCAATGGTCGAGGCGATGCGTCCCCAGTTGGGATCTTCACCAAAGAGGGCAGTTTTGACCAAGAGTGAATTGCTCAGCGCTTTGCTTGCAATCTCGGCCTCATGGTCGTTTTTGGCTCCTTTAACCTCAAAGGCGACCAGCTTATTAGCACCTTCACCATCTTTGAGGATCATCATGGCAAGTTCAAAGGTAATTTTGTTAAGGGCTTGGCGAAATGCCTCTTTGTTGTAGCTTCCTGAGACACCATTGGCAAGGAGCATGACCGTATCGTTGGTGGAGGTGTCCCCATCCACTGAGATACGATTAAAGGAGTTTTGTGTGGCATCAGTTAGGAGCTCCTCCATGTCTTCTTTGGGGATATCGGCATCGGTGGTGATAAAGCAGAGCATGGTTGCCATGGCAGGGTTGATCATGCCCGCTCCTTTACAGATGGCACCAAGGTGAAAACTTCCCCCTTCATCAAGATCTACTTTGAAACAGAGCTCTTTTTTGAAGCTATCGGTAGTCATAATGGCACGGGCAGCACCATCGGAGTTTTTGGCATCGAAGTTGAACTTCTCAAAGGCGGAGATAATCTTCTCTTGGTTGAGGCGATACCCAATAACCCCCGTGGAGCTTATTATGGGGTTGTAGATCGGTAGGTGGGTACCGAGCTCTTCAAAGATGCGGTTAATGTCTTCAACTCCTTTGTTGCCCGTCATGGCATTGGCATTCTTGGCGTTCATAAGGATAAAGTTGGTCTTAAATCCTTGGGGGTAGCGTTGGTAGTGCTTGATGGGGGCCGCTTGAAAGTGGTTGGTCGTAAATCGTGCGCTTACATCACAGAGTACTTCAGATCGAATAAAGGCGACATCGCCATCTTGGGAATCCTGTTTCATGCCGACATTAACGCCGTCGCAGAAAAATCCTGCGACATTATCAATACCGCCTTTGATTGAAAATAGATTAAACATGTTTTACATCTCCTCTGGTTTGGTGGTTTTGCGAATAAGTTTTTTAACTTTTCTAATCCCTTCACTGGGACCCACAAGCAGGAGTTTACTGCCTGCGGTGATGGTGGTATCGCCTTTGGGCATGGGGATAAATCGTCCATCTTTATTGCGTAGACCAATAATGGTTACGTTGGCAACTTCACGAAAGCTAGCGTCTTTGATTTTGCGTAGAACCAGCCATGAGGTTTTGGTGATTTTTGCCTCCTCCATGTCCAGCGGGGTATCGTGTCGATAGAGGAACTCTTGCAAGAGGTTCTCCATGTCGGGACGAATCGCCATGGCATTGATTCGTTGTGCCATAATGCGTGTGGGAGTGACCACTTTATCGGCACCGAGTTTACGAAGCTTCTCTTCGTCACTGCTCGAGTGGGCATTAGAGATAATCAGATAGGAGCGTTTGCGTCCAATCTCCTTTTCGTAAAGACGAACCGAAGCGATGGTGGCGATATTATCGGCAATATTGTCCGCAAGGGTAATGATCCCTTTGGCACTAGAGAGGTGCGATTTAAGAATTGCTTTTTCTGTGTGCGGTTCCCCTTTGACAAAGTAGGGATAACGGTATTTGGAGGCAATCTCTTCAATCTGTTCGTTGGGATCAATCACCACAAAGGGAATATGGCTCTCTCGCAGGTGTTTGGTGACTTGAATGGTAAACTCATTATGATAACAGATCACGTAGTGCTGTTTGAGTCGGGCAATATCGTATAACATGCGTCTCTCCTTGATAACATTTTGCAGTTCTCCACGGTTGAGCACCTCGACAATAATTCCAATGGCAACCGAGAAGATTAGAAAACCAAAGATAATGAGACTAATGGTAAAGATCCGACCAATATCGGAGATGGGTGCCATCTCTCCAAACCCAACGGTGGTAAAGGTAATGCCCGTTTGATAGAGAGCATCAAGGAGGGACATATCGTCCACAATCATGTACCCCAAGGTACCCAACAACATGGTTAAAACGGTTAAGATAAGAGGAAGTCTAAACGGTGCTAAGAGGACATACAACTCATCGTTGAGAGTTATATGTGGTTTGGGGGTTTCTCGCCAACCAAGAAACTTTGCAAGCCTATTTTGTGACGCCAAAATAGTCTCGGTTCAAGGCATTATGCCTCAGCAGTTGCTTGAGCAGCTTTTTTCTTCATGGTTCGAAGGGTTGATGCTGCCACTTTAATGCGCTTGGTGGTTCCATCTTCAAGTGTGATCTTAACCGATCGTAGATTGGGGAGCTGTCTTCTCTTTGTCTTATTGTTCGCATGCGATACATTGTTTCCAACCAATGGACCTTTTCCTGTTACTTGACATCTTCTTGCCATCATATACCCTTTGTATTGATTAAAATAGTGTGTTTTGAAACGCTTAGTAATAGCCCTCAAAAAAGTTTTGCGATTATAGTAGAAAGTTACTTAAAAGGAGCAGTAAAGCAAGGATATTTCTCCCACGTGTAGGGAATTTTGTGCGGGAGTGTTTCAAGAGGAAAAAAATGAAATGAAAATCAAAATCGATGGGCTTTTTGTTCGAAATTTTTTCTTCATTTGGTATAATGTCGAACAATTAATAGATAGGATGTTTAATGTTGGTAGCTCCGAGTATACTCTCAGCGGATTTTGGACGATTGGCCCAAGAGGTAAAAGCGATTTGTGATGGTGGATGTGATTTGGTCCATGTGGATGTCATGGATGGGCACTTTGTGCCCAACTTAACCATTGGTCCGGTGGTGGTCTCAGCCGTAGCCAAGGCAACCTCACGCCCTCTAGATATACATTTAATGGTAGAGAACAATAGCTTTTTTGTGGATCTTTTTGCGCCTCTAAAGCCTCAATACATTTCGTTTCATATCGAAGAGGAGAAGCATCCTCACCGTTTGATTCAGAAGATTCGTGCATTGGGGATCAAGCCCGCGGTGGTACTCAACCCTCATACACCTCCTGAAGCGATTGAGTTTATTTTGGCGGAGGTGGACATGGTGCTCTTAATGAGTGTTAACCCTGGTTTTGGAGGACAGGCGTTTATCCCTTCCGTACTCAAAAAAGCTAAGCGACTCAAAGCGATGATTGAGCAGATTAATCCCCATTGTCTGATTGAAGTGGATGGTGGCGTAAGCGATCAAAACATTGCACAGCTTAAAGAAGTAGGGGTGGATGTGGTGGTAGCGGGCTCCTATGTCTTTGGTCACCCCAAGGGGTATGCTGCGGCAATTTCATCATTAAAATAAAGGGAGAAAAATGCGTGTAAAAATTTGTGGTATTACCAATTTACAGGATGCGATGCAAGCGATTGAAGCGGGAGCGGATGCGTTGGGGTTTGTCTTTTATCGGGAGTCTCCTCGCTACATTACCCCCAGTGATGCCAAAAAGATTATGGATCAGCTTCCTCCTTTTATCGGTAGGGTTGGACTCTTTGTCAATGAAGGGATTGACACCATTGATACCATTAGCAATTACTGTCATTTAACCGCGAGTCAGATCCATTTTGATGTGGATGAGGAGGCGTTGGATATGCTTGGGGGCAAAGCCTTGCCGGTGGTGCGTGCCAAAGAGCCTAGTGATGTGATGCAGTATGCCAATCGTTATCGTCTGATTGATGTCTTTTGTGAAGAGTATGGCGGATCGGGTAAGCGTCTGAATCTTTCATGGTTTGATGGCGTGGACTGCTCCAAAATTATCCTCGCAGGGGGGTTGACCCCAGAGAACCTTCACGAGTTAAAAGGCTACAACTTTTACGGGGTTGATGTTAGCTCAGGGGTTGAGCGTATCAAGGGGCGAAAAGATCACGATAAAGTTGCAAAGTTTATTGCCAATGCAAAAAGTTTATGAGGCATTAACGACAGCTTTTCGACGCAATGAGGGAAAACTCTCGATCGCCTCTTATCAACGTATTGTGCGTAAACATACGACCCTTCTCGAGGATACGGATACGCTTTTTTTATTGCTTCAAGCCTCGGGGTATCCCATTGTGTATTGCAACGATCATTACCAGTTGCTTACCTATTGTACTCCCTATTGGGAGCAGAAGTTTTGCGTCATTGACATTGAGACCAATGGAAGCAAACCCGAGAGTGCTCAGGTGATTGAAGTGGGCGCGGTAATGATTCAAAAGGGGAAGATTATTGATCGTTTTGAGAGTTTTGTGGAGTGTGCCTTTTTACCGGAGTACATCAGTAAGATTACAGGTATTACTCCAGAAGATCTCAAGGGGGCCCCCCCGCATGCTGAGGTTTTAAGCAATCTACGGCTCTTTATGGAGGATGCCATTTTTGTTGCGCACAATGCTAACTTTGATTACGGTTTTTTAAATTACTCTTTTGACCGTTTTGGTTTAGGTAGCATTGGTAATCCAAAGCTCTGTTCCATTGAGTTGGCTCGACGTACGATTGAGAGTGAGCGGTATGGCTTGGCGTACCTTAATGAGTCACTCTCTCTTGGGGTGGGGACCCATCATCGTGCCTACAGCGATGCGTTAACTACCTCAAAGCTTCTAGAGATTGCGTTTAAAAACCTTCCAAAAGAGATAAAAACGACCGATGAGTTGTTACGTTTTTCTGTTTCAAGTCGTCGTGAACGTGCTCAAAATAACAATAAGTAGTAGAGCCTTTTTAGCAAAAATTAACATTATTAATAGATTTTATAGAAAGAGGCTGTTATAATTAAAATAAAAAAGGGATGATGATGCGATATACTAAAGGTCTAATACTCTCAACAACGGTTGCATTGGTTGCAACTGGTTGTGTTAAACCCACAGAGCAGGTGAACACAACAGGAACAACAACAACCGGAGGTACGGTCTATGGTAATGGTAGCACCACCACCGTAGGAACTACCACCACAGGAGGTACCTATACGCCAGTTTATGAAGATAGCAGTACCATTGTTTATGAAGACCCTGTTACCACTGGAAGCAGTAGCGGAACCGTGTATGGGGGGACGACAACCACCGCCACCTATGGCTCAGGTACCACCACCGTGGATACAGGAACGGTTGTAACCACAGAAGGATACGATACGGGTGTGGTAGGGACTCCTGTGGGCAGTTCGGTGAGTACAGCCAACGGTGCTTATGGTAATCCCTATGGCGGTGGTTCAACAACGGTCTCTTCCACTCCTGCGTACGATACCACCACCAGTGATCCTTATGCGGTAGGTAGCAGTACTGGTGGCTACAGCAATACAAGTTATGGTACAACGGGAGGAAGTTACAGCACGGGGAGTTATGACAGTAGTAGTGGGACAACTTATGGTAGCAGTAGTACCTACAGCGGTGGAGGAAGTTATGGTAGCAGTAGTGGAAGCTACGGGAGCAGTAGTACCTACAGTGGTGGAGGAAGCTATGGTAGTAGTAGTGGAAGCTATGGAAGCAGTAGTACCTACAGTGGTGGAGGAAGCTATGGTAGTAGTAGTGGAAGTTACAGCTACGATGATCCCTATGCTGGAACACCCGCTCCAAGTAGTAGCAGTAGTACCTATACCCCACCCGTAGACTACACCACCAATACCTCCTACACCACCAATACGAGTTACAGTGGTGGTAGCAGTTCAGGTGGAGGTGTTCAGCTTCAAGTCGCAGCACTGCGTAACTACGCAGCCGCTGAGGAGTTTAAAAACGGCTTGAGTTTGGATCCCAAATACAGTGCGTATATCAAAAAGAAAGGGTCGATAAATAAAGTCATCATTACCGGTTTCTCTTCACGTGCGGAGGCAAAACGTTTCGCGGCTAAGCGTTTTCCTGATGCCTTTATTGTGAGTGGTTCAAGCAGTAGTGGGGGATCCTCGTATGGTAGTTCAAGCAGTTACAGCGCACATTCAAGTTATGGTAGCAGTAGTGCCACAGGCAACGGCATAGGGGTACAGGTAGGAGCCTTCTCCTCTAAGGATGCTGCCCGTGCTGCTGCGGAGAGCGCAGCGGGTGGTCGATACACTGCGATTGTTAAAACCGCCAGTGTTCGTGGGCGTACCATCTACAAAGCGATTCTCCTTGGTTTCCCAAGCGTTGCTGCTGCGCGTTCGGCTATCGCTTCAGGTGAGTTTGGTGATGCTTTCTTAGTGACGGACATTCATTAAACCTTAAAAAGGGAGATAGATCTTGTCCAGCAACTCTTGATATTCAGCGGTAGGGTTGCTCTCTAGGGTAATGCCCCCACCGCTTTTGTAGTAGAGGTGTCCCTCCTCTTGTTCAATAAAACGAATCATGACGGCAGAGTAGAGATTCTCCCCATCAAAAAGTCCAAAGACTCCGGTATAAAATCCCCGATCGTACCCTTCGATCTCCTGAATAATCTCAACCGTGCGTCGTTTTGGTGTGCCGGTAATGGATCCTGCCGGAAGCAGTTGAGTGAGGATCTCTCCTAGTTCTTCCCGCCAATTTGTGGGGAGTTGTGCGGTAATTTTAGAACTCACTTGCAGAAGCTCTTTATCCCCTGCACGGATTTTATCCAGATAGCGAAATCGCTCAACGTTTACGTTGGTACCTACTTTGCCCAGATCATTTCGCATTAGGTCCACAATCATAACATGCTCTGCCATCTCTTTTTGGTTAGCAAGTATTTGTGCTTCTGCATTGGGCAAGGAGGCTTCAATGGTCCCTTTCATGGGATAGGTAGCGATGGTATTGCCCTCAATCTCAATGAACTTCTCAGGGGAGAAGGTGATAAACTGATCTTTAAAATAGAGTTTGTATTTGGCACGGGAGTAGAGGAAGATCTCTTTGAGTGAGAGATTGGTCGCAATTGGGGTTTTAACGGTGAGATTGAGCAGGTAGGTATTGCCCGAGCGAATCTCCTCTAAGACCTTTTCCAACGCCTGCTTGTAGGTGGTAAATGGGAGGGGGTATTTATGGAGGTTGTATTTACCATGAAAGGGCGTTTTGGGGTAGTTTCGTTGGTGACCAATTTTAAAAAAGATATCCTGATCCAAGCTTTTTAAGGGTTGCACAAACCTCTCTTGTAGATCATATGAGAGCACGAAAAGAAAGGGCGTTCGTGCCCTAGCAAGTTGGCTAATACGCTCCATTAGTAATCGAGTAGAATCGCCTTGAGGATTGCCATACGGACATGGACCCCATTTTTGACCTGTTCAAGTACTTTGCATCGGGGATCTTCAAGCATCTCATCGGAGATGTCAATGTTTCGCATTACAGGACCAGGGTGAAGGAGCAGAACATTACGGTTGCCCAGTCGCTCTTTGGTGATGCAGTACTCCTTGGCATACTCTTGGTAATCTTCAAAAATGGGAGCTTTATGGCGTTCGAGCTGGGCACGTAGACTCATAATGATGTCAACATCATCGATGATCTCATCCAGCCGTTCATACTTCTCTAGATCATTATCGGGCATAAAGGGTTTAGGAGCAATGAGTACCACCCGCATCCCCATGCGTGTAAAGAGTCGAATACCCGAACTTGCCACCCGTGAGCTGACAATATCGCCTACAATCGCGATGGTTTTTCCGTGGAGGTTATCGGTACCAAAATGCTCGAGCATGGTAAAATAGTCCAGCAGGGCTTGAGTCGGGTGCGCATAATTTCCGGCACCTGCATTGATCACGGGCGTGAGGTTTTTGTTGGCAAGTTTTTGAGGAGTAGCGTTGTAGCTGTGGCGAATAATGACCCCATCCGGCTCCATGGCGCAGAGGTTGGCAAAGGTGTCGTCGAGACTCTCCCCTTTGTTGGTGGAACTCTTGGAGGGATCAAGATGAACCACCGATGCCCCAAGCCGTTTGGCAGCAACTTCAAATGAGCTTCGGGTACGGGTGGAGCTTTCAAAAAAAAGAGTAATGAGCAGTTTATCATGAAGCAGTCGATTGGGACGTTGGGTTTTGAAGGCATGGGCATCGGCAAGGATGCGTTTGATTTGATGATCACTGAAGTCATTGGTGTCTACTAAGTGTTGCATAAAATCCTTTCGTTTTTTCTGGGCTATTATAGCCAATGATACTGTAAACTGCCCTATGCTCCGATTGCTTTTTCTGCTCTAAGGTGGGAAGGGTGGTGTAATTTTACACCGATGAGGATGGGAATTATTTTTATGGCTTATATTTAAAGAGAATCTAGTTTTAATATAGTAGAATATATTTTTTTATAAAAGGGAAGCCATGAATGTAACCAATGAAGAGATAGAGAACCGTATCGCTCTCTACGCACTGATTTCACGTTTGATGATTAGTGAAGTGGATGAGGAGTTTTTAAGTTCAATTGAGAGTAGCGAAGCGATATTGTCACTTTTCCCCAACTACAAAACGTGGGGAAAACGCAAAGAGTTTGGTCACCGTATCCTCAAAGAACGTTACTTGGATGTCGATTATGCCAACCTGTTTTTACTGCATCTTGTACCGTATGAGAGTTTTTATACCCGCGATGATCAGATGATTGAGAGTGGGGGGGATAATCCGGTGCTTAGCCTCTATAATGCCCTTGATTTTCGGGTAGAGTTGGATAAAGCACGGGTGGTAAGCCCCGATCATATTGGGGTAGAGTTGGAGTTTATGTACATGCTCTGCAGTGCCATGAAAAAGGCTCAAGAGGTCAACGATGATGAGGCGATGGAGGAGTTGCTTTACGTGCAAAAGGGCTTTTTAGAAGATCACCTGCTTGATTGGGCACCTCTCTTTTTGATTAACATGAAAAAAGAGTCTCGCACCCCCCTTTATCATGATGGGGCGGAGTTGGCATTGGAGTTTTTGTTGAGTGATTTTGAGTACATCAACGAGCAGTTGGATCTGCCGGTAATGAGCCGAGGAAGCTGTCACGCATGAGTTTAGTGTTTGATGTTGCTTCGTGTGTGCGGGCGAGCAGTAAATTCTCTACCTGTACCAAGTGTCTGGATATCTGTCCGGTTGAGACCCTTGAGTTGGTGGAGAATCTCCCTGCGTTTACCCCTTCGGCATGTGTTACGTGTGGAGGATGCGTGGGGATCTGCCCCACAGAAGCGTTTAGCCTCTTAGGGGTCTCAACGGTGGATTTCTTTTTTGAGTTTTTAGAGTCCCAACAAAAAGATCTACGCTGTGGTGAGCGGGGGATACGTTGTGTAAGTATGCTAAGTGTCGAGCACCTTATCGCTTTGGCACTGGAGAGTGCAACCCCTTTGCTGGTTTATCCTCAAGGGTGTTATTGTGGGGGGGAGAGTGCGAAACTTCAGGATCAGATTCTTGCCAATGTGGAGGAGGCAAACTTTGTTCTCGAGAGCATTGCCAATAATAAGCAAATCGGTGTTGCTACGACAGAGCCGACCATCGCTGAAGTTAGTGACTTAGGGGGAGAAGCGCCCACAACCGATCGACGCTCGTTTCTTTCACTTAAGACCGCAATCAAGAGTAAACAGCATTTTGATGAAGCGGTGGATGCGGATGAGGTAAAATCTTTTGCTTTGGATAAAACGGTGCTTGCCCGTATGAGAGAGACGCGAATTCCGGATAAGCGAAAATTGCTCTTTTCGGTACTGAAACGTCAAGAGAAGCCCCAGCGGTATGAGACTTTAGCCAGTGAGGATATTTCGTTTGTGTCGCAGAAGTACGTGGATGCAAACTGTACCAATTGCCAGATCTGTTACCGCATCTGCCCCACGGGGGCACTTAGTAGTGACAAACGTTTTTCGGTGATTAATTTTGATGCAATGCTCTGCATGAAGTGCCACCTTTGCCATGATGCGTGTGAACCGGAGGCGATTCATCTGCAAGCGGGATTTGAGACCAAAGAGCTCTTTGAGCCGACCCAGCGAACCTTGGTGACGTTTAATATTAAACGGTGTCATTCGTGTGGCAATCACTTTACCTACACGGGGGGAGTGCAGGAGTGTTTCCGATGCCGTATCGAAGAGGAGGAGGCGATGGAGCTACATCAAAATGCACGCAAAAGAGATGAAGAGGTGTAATAACGGAAGTGGTGCTTTAGCTCCACCAAAGGAGATGAGGCTAAAGCCACATTTTAAATCCTAGGTAGGGATAAACAATAAAAAAGGAAAAAGAATGCAACCACATGAGATACAACCCGATACCGAGCTCTGTACAATTATTGGTCACAATGCCCAAACGGGAGAGCGACGACGCTATTTTAATAAGATTCTTAAGCTCAATGGTAAAAATGCGACCGCCATTGCTTTGAACATCAAAGATGAACACGTTGATTATACGATGAAAAACCTGCCCCAATCGAAGGTGACACGGATGATCATTGAGCCGGAGTTTCAAGCCCAAGTGATCCCTTATTGTGATACCCTCAATGAGCGTGCCAAGGTGCGTAAATTGGTGGGCTTTGTGGAGGTGATTGATGGTAAGATTCATGGGTACAATCTGGATGTTGATATTGATGAACTTGTGGAGAATCCTGAATTTTATGATGATCGTATGATTCTTGCGGTGCGGATGATGTTGCTGGCACAGCGTTGGTATGGGGTTGAGGTTGATTTGGAACTAATCCCCAAGATTATTGAGTAATCTAAGAGAAGAGGAGAGAAGATGAAGCAAAATTTTGATGATTTACGAGCGGACTTTGAGGCCCTAAAGGGTTCAGGTGAGCTCTGTATGGATGGAAGCTGTGCGAGTGATGAGGAGGTGGATTTAAGAGATTATCCCAGTTATACTGAGGCACTCTATGCACAGATTGTGGCTCCAAGTGCCAGTGGGATTTACCTCTCACGATGGGACATCAAGGAGATTGCAGAAACTGCGGGCGATTCAATGTCGATTCATCCTAGAAAGCGAATGTTTGAGCTGTTGATGAAGTATGCCGTCTCACAGGAGCGAATGCAAGCGGTGCTTGATGCCATTGAGGAGCATATTGAGCGTAAAATTGAGATCTATGAGGAGCTTCAAGAGACTTTTCCTCACTCTAAAGTGGTCTTTGGTGAGAAGATTGAGAAGGCAAGAAAGACGATTCGGAGCTTTCCCCAGATTATGAGTGAGTATTTTTAGTAAATCAATGGTATCCTTCGGGAAAGGATTAACCATGAAAACACTATTGTATATTTTACTCTCTTTTTTTCTCTTTTTAGGTTGTTCAACTCCATTGAGCCCCCCTAAGGTAGCAATGGAGAGTCATAACGCTTTGGTGCAAGCCTCTTTGAAGCATTTGGGTAAACCCTATCTCTATGGGGGGATAGGACCGGATCGCTTTGATGGTTCAGGTCTGGTTTATGTCGTGGCAAAAGAGACAGGGGTTACCTTGCCTCGTACCGCCTACGCACAGTCACATATCAAGGGAGAGAGGCTCTCGCGTGAAGCGTTGCAGGTGGGAGATCTGCTCTTTTTTGATACCACCCTGCAAGGACGTGTAAATCATGTGGGGATCTATCTTGGGGAGGATAAGTTTATTCATGCAAGCAGTACGGAGCCTAAGGGGGTAATTATCTCTTCGCTGGATGGAGACTACAAGGATAAGTTTCAATGGGGAAAACGGGTGGTTGTACCATGAGAATAAATGACATACTTTTTAAGATCAAAACAGCACTGCATCTCGATGATACGGAGATGATTGAGGCGTATACCTTGGTGGCATACCCAATGAGTCCTCAACGACTTACTGCCATATTGAAACGTCGTCAAGATCGAGGATATGAGAGTGCTACCTATGAAGAGCTCGGGGTCTTTTTGGATGGGTTAATTGCTCTGAAGCGAGGTGAGCCCCCCAAAATACCTCAAGCAGAGGATGTGCCTTTGAGCAATAATCTTATTCTCAAGAAGCTTCGTATCGCTCTGAATCTCAAAGAGGCTGAGTTGATGATAATATTTGCCTTGGTGGATGCACCATTGACTCGGCGACAGATAGGATCCCTCTTTCGCGCAGAGAACCACAAGAACTTTAAAGCCTGTTCGGATGAACTTTTAATGCTTTTTTTGGAGGGCTTAGATGAGTTCTATTATGTTGGGGATGAGAGTTAGGTATAAATTTTTTTTATTAGAATTATAAAGTGAATAAATTTTACTTATTATTTGAAACCTGCTATACTTCGAAAAAATTATAAAGGTTATAATAATGTCTAATAGATTACCATGGTGGGTCGGTGGCATTTTAATGTCGGGTCTACTGCTTTTAACATTTTCAATTTATGGGGCAGATCGTCCCATTGGGGCATCTACCTATGTGCCGTACGCAGCGGTATTGATTGCTGATCTTGATCCTGAGAAATACTCTTATATCGAACATATTAAAGAGGCGGGCTCATGGGAAGGTGTGATGCTGTTAGGGGTACTCTTTGGTGGCTTTATTACCTCGATTTTTATTACTAAAAGCTTTCGTATTTCTCTGATTCCTACCGCATGGAAAAAGTACAAAAACCATTCGGTTCCTTCTCGATTGTTGTGGAGCTTTTTTTCCGGTTTTATTATGATTATTGGGGCACGACTTGCGGGTGGGTGTACCTCAGGACACTTTATGTCCGGAATGAGTCAGATGGCAATCTCCTCCATGATTTTTGGAACGGTGGTAATGATTGCTTTATTAGTAACCGGAAAATATTTTTATAACAGTAAAGGTGAATAGATATGGCGGATGTAGTTTTTGTGGTTGATGAACAAAACGCAACCGTAACCGATCGTGTCTTTAAAATGGTAGAGAATGTGATTCACATGGATCACGGCTCGGTGGCTTTGGTCTTTTTGATTGGGGTGATTTTTGGGGGTATTATTCAGTACACCCGTGTGGATAAGTTTGAGAAGATTGCTGGTTTTGCGATGCTCAAAGATACGATTATCCCAAAGATGCTCTTTTTGACCGTAGGCTTAACAAGCATTGGTCTCTATTTTATGATTCAGGCAGGTTGGGCACACTATCATGTTAAACCCATTATGCTTCAAGGATTGATTATTGGAGGGACTCTTTTTGGTGTCTCCATGGCAATTTTAGGAAAATGCCCAGGGACGGGACCCGTCTCCATTGCAGAGGGGCAGATTGATGTGCTTGTCGGGGCAATTGGTGGGCTTCTTGGAGGCTTGGTCTTTACCCTCTACTATGATGATCTCTTTAAGCCCCTTATGGGAGAGAGTCTAGGTGCTCCCATTTTGACAGAGTTTTTTAAAGGGCACGAGGATATGACAGCGTTGGTCTTTGGTGTGATTGTAACCCTCATTGCTATTGCCATTCCTAAGCGAGAACTTTTTGATGAGGCGGACTTATCGAAACTCCCAGAGGATCAACGTCCCGATAAAGCATAGTACAAAGAGAGTTTAAAGCTCAATCTGCGTATAATCCAAGGAAAAACAAAAAGTGATTATGCAGAACAAAAGCCCTAAACTCTCACTCAAATCCTATTTTGATTTTGTGGATCTCCTCAAACATTATCGTGGGGATCATGAATCAAACCGAACCTTTGCGCTCAATCATCCAGCAATGCCAAAATCTCACGTGGATCGTCTGCTCTTTTGGGCGGATAAGCACCGTTTTGAGCTCCCTCTCTCTTCTGATAGTGAACCCTATGTACAGCACTTCTCGACCGTAACCGCATTTTTGGTTTTTTTATCCCTCTTAATGGGGTTTTTGGTAGGGATTGGACTCCTTAGCTACAGTGGGGATGCTCCGGTAAATGTAATTTATTTCTTTGCCATGGCACTGGTATTACCGCTTGTGAGCATGTTGCTCTCACTGTTAACCATGTTGAGTCGTGGGGAGGTGGCAAACTTCTTTACCCATCTGTTCCCCTTTTACTGGATTGAGAAACTGGTTGAGATGCTCCCTTCTAAAACTCAAGGGATAATGCAACGCATCCCTAAAAGTCTCTCAAAATGGATCTTTTTAGAGCGACTGCAACGTTTTTCTCTCTTTTTCTCCATTGGGATTCTTTTGGCACTTTTGAGTGTGGTGGTGGTCAAAGATATTGCGTTTGGTTGGAGCAGTACGCTTAATATTACCGCGGAGGAGTTTCATGCGTTACTCTCATGGATTGCTCTGCCGTGGGAGGGGTGGTTGCCCTCGGCGGTTCCTTCTTTGGAGTTGGTTGAGTTGAGCCACTATTTCCGTTTGGGTGAGCGGTTGGAGAGTGAGATGATCCAACATGCCGATAAGCTGGGGGCATGGTGGAAATTTTTGGCGATGAGTACGCTGGTCTATGCGGTTATTTTACGTTTTATACTCTGGATGGTGGTACGGTTTAAGTTTACTAAAGCATTGGAGGAAGCCCTGCTGGATGTTGAGGGGGCGTATCAGATTCTTCAAGAGTTTGAGATGCCTTTTGTCTCCACCAACGCCCCCCAAGGGGAAAAGCATTTAGAGATCGTACCGGAGAGTGATGCGCAAGTAAGCGAGGAGGCACGTCGTAGTTATGGTGCTATTTTGGGGTGGAACTTCTCGGATGATGAGATTCGTCTTGCCAATGATAATACCAAGATTACGGCACCATTAATCCAAGGGGTTGGGGGAAGTCATACGTTTGATGAGGATGAGGAGATTGCCCAAAGGGTACAAGGGCATCTCTTACTTTATGTCAAATCATGGGAGCCTCCTACGATGGATTTTGTGGATTTTTTAGAGCTTTTGATTGAGAACCCTTCTGTGGAACGGGTTGAGCTCTATCCATTAGGAACGGTGGGACGGTATTATGAGAGTGATGCCCGTGAGATTGCCGTCTGGAAGCGTAAAATACAGGGATTAAAAACAACAAAGGTGTGGGTAATAGATGCAGAAGCGTGATGAAACAACAATCAATGAGTATCCAAAGTTTGCGGTCGTAGGGCACCCCAATAAGGGGAAGAGTAGTATTGTCTCATCATTGGCACTGGATGATTCGGTGCAGGTCGGGGATACCCCTGGGACGACACAGGTAAAGCGTGCTTTTCCTCTTAAAGTGGATGGTAAGGTGGTCTATGAGCTCTTTGATACCCCTGGGTTTCAGCGAGCACGACGGGTTTTGGCGTGGCTTAAATCCCAAGATAAAGTTCCTGCTGATCGTCAAGGAGAGTTGATTCGTGCTTTTATTGAAGCTCACCGAGACAATGAGAAGTTTCATGATGAGATCGAACTGCTCGAGCCCATTGCCAATGGGGCGGGCATTATCTATGTGGTGGATGCCTCTAAGCCGTATGGTCCTGAGTATGAGGTAGAGATGGAGATCCTTCGTTGGACAGGACAGCCCTCAATGGCGATCTTAAACCTTATTGGAGAGGAGGATTATCGCGAGCAGTGGAAACGAGCACTGGGGTACTATTTCCGTCTGGTACGAACCTTTAATCCCATTACGGCCACCTTTAAAGATCACATGAGTCTCTTAGAGAGCATGGCTCAACTCAAAGAGGAGTGGACCCCCTCAATTAAAATGGCGATTGAGGTACTTAATAATCTGCATCAACAGAAGGTTGAAAAGAGCGTGGATGCCATTGTTGCAACAATGATCAAGAGCCTCTCGTATGTCTATACCCAACCGATTAAAGGGGAAGGGGTTACGCCCGAAGAGGAGCAGGTTGCCAAAAAACGCTATCAAGCAAAAATTGTAGCCTATGAACAGCAGTTGGAGCAACGCATTGAGCGGATCTGGAACCATCGGAGCATCGAGAAGGTTGAAAACCTGTTGGTGTTTGAGGAGATGGGACTCTTTTCTAAAGAGAGTGCCTCGATCTTTGGTCTGGGACAAAAAGAGCTTATTATCACCGCGGCATCCGCGGGTGCCATGGGGGGGCTGGGCATTGATTTGATGCTTGGAGGTGGAAGCCTCTTTCTGGGCTCCCTGATTGGTGGTGCGGTTGGTGGAGTTGGTGCAATGATTGGGTTTGATAATCTCTATGAGGTCAAGATTTGGGGTCAGCAGGTTGGTAAACGTGAGCTACGGGTGGGACCCATGAAGAATCTAAACTTTCCGTACATTCTCTTGGGGCGAGCCCTCTATCATGCCTCCGTCATTGCCAATCGATCGCATGCCTTGCGAGAGGAGATTACATGGGAGGATGAAGCACAGTATACGGAGCAGGTCTTGGATGCGAATACCCGTAAGCGTCTTGAGCGTCTCCATCGACAGTTGCGTCAAGAGCAGATGCCCAATCAAGAGAGCATCGATATCTATCGTCAGGTGGTGTTGCAGAGTTTTAAGAAGCTTTTGGGGCATTAAGCCACAAGCTTATCAATCCCCATCATCACCACAATGGCAAGCAGTCCCCCCGCAATACCGGCTAAGACATCATCCCCCATAACGCCCAGTCCTCCTTGGACCTTACGATCGATGACACCTATGGTGGAGGGTTTCCAGATATCAAAGAGTCTAAACGCAGCAAAACTTCCCACCAGAGCAACCGCTTGAGCGTACTCATAGTGCATGCTAGGTACAGTAGAGAGTGCCAACATCATGGCAATCCACATACCGGCAACTTCATCAATAACAATACGTTTGTCATCGTGGATACCGGTGGCTTTTTCATATTTATTAATCTCAAAGACACCAATAATGGTAATGGCAAAGGTGAGCATAAAGAGTGTCTGCATGGGGAAAATCTCTAAAATCCCCATGCCCACAACCAGCCCTGCCAAGCTCCCAGTGCTACCAGGGGCTTTGGGGCTAAGACCGGAGCCAAAGAAGGTAATAAAAAGTTGATTTAGGTTCATCTGCGCTCTTTTCGATTAGGTTAATGAGGTGGTTTGATAGAGCCCCATGAGTTTGACATAGAAATCTTCATCATTGTGCTCTTCCATAAGTCCATCGTTGGGGACAAGGGCATCATAGATCATCTGTAGGTTCTTAAAGCGGTTGGGGTAGAGGGTGCTGAGAATATTGGCAGAGACCTCTCGTCGAACCAAGACGCTTGGTGGCATCATACCTGCATTGATCAGTTGTAAGATGGAGGCGGAGTGGTAGTGGATGTGATGGTGTTGTCCATGGGGGCAGGTGCTTCCACTCACAAGGGTTCGACATCGGTTGCAGTAGACATACTGTTCTACTGTGGTGACATCAATCTTGATCCCTTTTGCCGCATCAAAGATGGAGTTGAGTCGATCTTTATCGTAGAGTAGACCAAGCCCTGCATGGTTTTTGCCCACCACAAGACGGTTACAGCCATAGTTCTTTGCCACAAGGGCATCGAGAATCAGCTCATTGTATCCTGCAAAGATGTAGGAGTTTTCCAGTGGGACCACAATGACTTTATTGGGGGGTAAGAAGTGCTCAATAAAGCTCATAAGCGCTTCGTAGCGGATATCAAAACGTAATCCATAGGTGGTAAAGGGCTTAAGCAGGAAGAGAATAACCATGTCCGACTGTTCTAAGGTTTGGCGAATCATCCGCTCATGGGCACGGTTGAGTGGATTGGCTGCTAGCATCAGTGCTGAGATGTTTTTGGCATTTTGTGCCTTGATGCTCTCTTTGACCTTGCGAAGATAACCCGAGATTAGTGGATATTCAACATGATACTCTCCACTTACGGCAATTTTCCCAATACGGTTGATGGTGTTGCGTACCCCTGGGTGAGAGGGATCAGCCGTTCCATAGATGCATTGAAGACGCTCATGAGGATCGATCTCAAAGGTGGAGTCAACGGTTAATTCTCCAACAACTTTACCATCGGTAATGAGATCTACCACCTCTCCTTGTTCAAGTGAGCGAAGACACGCCTCATTCTTCTCACCGCTGGGTGCTAAAATAAAGGCAAAGGGGTAGGGGACACCTTTGTACATTTTGGTTCGATTAACCTCTTTTGCCTCCTCTTCATTCATCAGTTTATCCACAGGAGAGATCAATCCCTCTTGAACCAATGCCATGGTAGAGAGAGCTTCTGCGTCGATAAAGAGCTGTTTATTTTTTCTTGAAGATGCCATACTTTTTCCTTTTTTCCCATAAACTTTTTCGAGAGATACCCAGTTTTTTGGAGAGTTCGGTATCGGGGAATTGATACTGAAAACTGTTGACGATAAATTTGACATAATCATCAATGGTGAGAATCTCATTTTGGTCGTAGAGTTTATTATCGGTATTGATCTCAATGGTGGGGTAGGGGGTCTCTACATCACTGCTCGTTGAGATGATAAAACTGCGATCTTTTAGCAGTTCAAAGAGTTGGTCCCGTTCGGCTTTTTTGAGGGTTTGAAGCTCAGAGATGTAGAGCACATGCTTTTTATTGGCATTTTCAATCTTCTCTTTCCAGTTTTTCATTGCGAGCGGAATAAAGACCAGTACCCGATCGTTGTGTTTGGCATACTCAAACGCCAATTTATCGACCAATTTAATATAGTTGGTCAAGATCACAATGGGTGGTTTGACCTTATGCAGGTCATCGGCAACATTGATGTCGTTAAGCAGGTACTCACTGTACTCTTTGTAGAGACTTTTGTACTTTTTGAGTGTTTGATACTCTTTGTAGTGCTCAATCTTACGCCTGAGCTCTTCAATCATAAAGGGTTTAACAATGTAGTCATTGGCACCAAGTTTGAGTGGTGCAGCAACGGTATCGTTGTTGATGTAGGAGACCATCAAGATAATAATCTTCTCTTTGTACTTGGTAATGAGTGGGTTAAAGTTTTGCCCGGGAAGATTGGTTGATAGGAGATAGGCATCACCCGTACTTGATGTCATCGCCTCCTTAATTGACGAGAAGACTTCCGTCTCATATCCTGATTGATTGAGCTTGGTTGAGATACTTTGAGCCAGATAGAGCTCATTTTCGATAATGGTTATCTTCATTGTTGTGTCCAGTCGTAATAGTTTAGTGTTGCGACAGCTTCAACAGCTACCCCCTCTTTGCGTCCTATCCATCCTAACTTCTCTGCAGTGGTTGCCTTGATATTAACAAGGTGAGGTGCTAGGTGAAGTAGTTTCGCAAGGTTAAATCGCATGTCTTTTTTGTAGTTTAACAGTTTTGGTGTCTGTGCGATGATGGTGAGATCAACATTGCCCAAACTGTAACCAAGGTGATGAAGTCGAGTAACGGTATCTTTTAAAAGTAGGGAAGAGTCCGCACCTTTATAGGCATCAGAGGTATCGGGATAGAACTCCCCAATATCTCCCAATCCTGCTGCCCCTAAGAGGGCATCGATAAGGGCATGGATGGCAACATCCCCATCGCTGTGTGCCTTGAACCCAAAGGGGGCATCAATCTTGATACCACAAAGCATCATAACCTTGCCCGCCTCAAAGGGGTGAATATCAACCCCAAAGCCCACAAGTGTCTTATGGCTAGGTTGCTCTAGGCAGGGAAGTTTGGCAAGGTCTTCGATGGTGGTGAGTTTGTGGGCTCTGGGTGAACCCTCCACAAAGCAGATCTCGGCTCCCACCGCTGCCATGGCGGAACTCTCATCACTAAAGGCTTGATCGGTAGCGAGTGCCTCTTTTAGGGTGGTGGTACATGAGAGCTGTGGAGTCTGGATGATTTTTGCTGATTCTCGATCAATGGGGTGACCTTCAAAATAGAGGGTATCGACCACATCAAGTGTAGGAACGACACATCTTCTGTTCTTTTTTGTTTCGATAATACGCAGTATCATCTCTGAATCGAGGCAACACCGTGCAATATCGGAGACCAAAACAAACGGCGTTGTCACCGTTTGAAGGGCATTTTGTAGTGAGTGTTGACGGGAATCCCCTCCGACTACAAAGTGGTAATCCGCAAAGTTGGACATGCTTTGAATGTCATCCTTGGATGACACAATGATGGTCTCCTTAAAGGAGTAAAGTGATTGGAAATCGTCAGCAACCTTGAGCCAGATGGGACGATCACCGCTCCACAACCATTGCTTTTTTGGCGCTAACTTAAAACGTGATGCTGAACCTGCCCCCAAGAGTATCAGTGTAATGTCTTGCAATACCTCTTCCTAAATTTAAAAGTGTAACAATATTATACATTGGTAACCTTTGGTAACACTTTAATTTTTCTCTTTTTGAATCAGATTTTTAAGAAAATTGCTCTTTTTTTCAGATTTAGAGAAGATTTTTTTCTAATTTTTTAAACCAGATTTCCCATAAACGGTGATAGATAATCGCGAAGGCATTGAGTTTTTGGGGATCGGCGCTTTTGGGGGAAAAATAGTACCTCAAAAAGATTTTTTGTTCTCGTTTTTTAAGCTTAAATTCGATGATAATGGTAATCAAATCAAAATAGATATCCGAGTAGCGGGCATACTCCCAATCGATAAATTGAACCCCTTTCTTTGTAAATAGAATATTTTTTTGATGTAAATCGTTGTGTCCAAGAGCATAGTGCATTGGACGACGTTTAAGACGTGAAAAAGCTTGCAATACTTTACTATCTCGAAAGCTGAAGTTTTCTCTAAACGTATTACGTTTAGCACGGATCTTGAGGGCATGGAGCTTTTTGAGTCGTTGAGCGATTTGACGCAATTGACGGGGGGTGAGTCGGTGGTGATGTACCCCATGCACAAAATCTGAGAGCATCAACCCCCGCTCGGTATCAAGCCAACGGGGCATGGGGGCAAGTGTGGCACGGGCAACACGGGTTTGGATGCAAAACTCCATACCCCGATCAAGGGTAATCTGAAAATGACGCAGAAGATAGTGTTTTTTCTGAGCGGTAATAACCAGATAGGTACGATTGGCATTGCCCTGTTCAGGCATGGGCAGGCACGAGGAGATGGGATCATTGACAAAAAAGGGAAGATGTTGAATCTGTTGGATCATGAGACTCCCTCACACAAAAATTAAGCGGGGGAGTGTAGCATTTTTTGGGTTAAAGTGTTATAGATGCAACCTGATTCGTAGTATAATACCCCTAAAAAAAGGAACAAATATGTTAAAAAAAATGATGATTTTAATGTTGGGTTGTTGGGTACTTTTTGGGGAAAGTTTGCCCACTTTTTATGATTTTGAAGATGAGAACCTTACCATCTGGTACCGCAATGCGTTGTGGGAGGTGGATGAGGATAAGAGTTCGATGGTACTTGCGTTAAAGAGACCATCCCTCCATTCCCCCTTCAATCTCTGCTACACCGATAAGGTACTTTTGGGGGATGGCAATGTCTCGGTGCTCTTTCGTGCCGACCAAGGACGTGAGGATCAAGGTGGGGGGATTATGTGGCGTGTTCAGGATGCCAATAACTATTATGTGATTCGTTTTAATCCGTTGGAGAACAATTTTCGCTTCTATCTGGTGGCAAATGGTAATCGGACAATGATCGCTTCAGCGGATATGAAATTACAGGGTGGGTGGCATGAGATAAAGATCTCACACGTAGGTGATCATCTAATGGGTTATCTGGATGGACATCGTCTAATCGATACACGGGACAACCAGTTGCCTGATGCAGGTGGGGTTGGGGTCTGGACAAAAGCCGATGCGTTAACCTCGTTTGATAATCTTTTGATTGAGCAGGCGCACTAATGCGTTGGTTAGCATGGGGATTTTGGATGGTGCTGATGTGGGCTGGGTGTGCTCGTGAGAAGACGGCTCCTGAAGTGACCATTTATGTCTCTGAGGATCAGGTATTCTCTCAGCCGTTATTGGAGGATTTTGAGCGGGAGACAGGCATTCGGGTTCATGCGGTTTATGATACCGAAGAGTCTAAAGGGACAGGGGTGATGAATCGCCTAATTGCCGAAGCCCATCACCCCCAAGCCGATCTCTATTGGGCAAATGAGCCCATTCGGGCGGAGGTGTTGCGTCAAAAGGGGATCTTGATGCCCTATGCAAGTCCCAATGCTCAAGGGATTCCTGCCATGTTCAAAGAGAAGGATCACCACTGGACAGGCTTTTCCGCCCGTATTCGGGTACTAATCGCCCATCAAGACTTTACTCCCAAGCCCACGGGCATTATTGATTACCTCAATCCCCGTTATCGGGGTCAAGCGGTCATTGCCAATCCCCTTTTTGGTACCACTACCACGCATGTTGCCGTCCTCTTTGATGCGTGGGGCAAGGAGCAGGCAACCGCTTTTTTGGATGGGCTCAAAGCCAATAAGGTTGCAATCAGTACGGGCAATGGTGAGAGTGCAGACTTTGTGGCACGAGGAACCTATGGTTTTGCGTTGGTTGACAGTGATGATGCCGTGGCACGTCTGCGACGGGGGGAGCCCATTACTTTGATCTATCCCGATCAAGCATCCAATGGCATGGGGGCACTGGTCGTACCCAATGCGGTGATGTTGATTCGCAATGCTCCCCATCCTGAGGTGGCAAAACAGTTGATGGATTACCTGCTTAGCTCCAAGAGCGAAGCCAAACTCGCCCAAGCCGATTGTGCACAGATCCCTCTGCATGCAGGGGTGATGCCACCCAAAGAGCTTAAACCCATCGATCAGATCAAGGTGATGCCCGTGGATTATGCCAAGGTCGCCCAAACCATGTTGACCATTCAACCCCTGCTTCAAGCACGCTTTTAGATGCCCAATCCATCGCCATACCCTCTGCGAGGGGTGATTGTTGTGGTGGGGGCATTGGTGCTCTTGCCCCTGATTTGGTTGATTCCTGAGAGCACAAAGGCAGGAGCCCTATCTTGGGAGGCGTTGGTCTCTGCCAAGATGGGTAGGCTCTTTGTGCACAGCCTGTTTCTGGGGCTAGGGGTGGCACTTTTGAGTAGCTTGGTGGGCACACTCTTGGCACTGCTTAGCATCAAGATAGTGGGCATGCGTTGGGGGGTGAACGTGGGGGTGCTCTTGGTGATACCGCTGTTGATTCCTCCCTATATTGTTGCCTTTGCGTGGTATGTGCTGATTGGGCGAGAGGGTGTTTTGGGTGAGGCACTTTTTGGTTTTTGGGGGACAGTGTGGGTGCATTTTTGGATCTATCTGCCCATTCCTCTCCTGTTGGTACAGCGGGCATTGCGTCAGGTTGACCCCGATCTTGAAGCAGCTGCCCGACTGGTTGCCCCGTGGAGGGTGGTGTTGCGTCGGGTGACCTTGCCCCTGATTCTGCCCACGTTGAAGATAGCGTTTTTACTGGTCTTTATCTTGAGCTTTGGCGAGGTGAGCGTGGCAAACTTTTTGCGTTATCCTGTTTTTTCCATGCAGAGTTTTACCTACTTTACAGCCTTTTATGATACAAAAATGGCGATCTTAACCGCCCTACCAACGGTGGTGGTTGTGTTGGTATTGCGGTGGGGCATGGGGCAGATCATGGCACAAAGCCCCTTGCGTCTTTCGCTAAAACCTCTAGAGCAGATAGCGTTATCTCGTGGGGTGGTATGGGTGTTGCAAGGGGTAATGGTGGTGATGGTGATGATCGCGCTGATGCCTTTGGTACATCTTTGGTATGTGAGTGATCTAGCAAGCTTCAAAGAGGCATGGCAACAGGGGTGGGCACCGCTGATGCGAAGCCTTGTTGATGCGGGATTTGGGGCGACGCTCTTAATGGTGCTAGGATTTCTAGGGGGCTATTGGTTGCAAAAAGGATTTCGTGGAGGAGGGCTCTTGGAGGGGATCTTGTTGTTGGGTTTTATGCTTCCTGCCTCGATTGTGGGGATGGGTTTAAGCCTCTTTTGGAATCAGGCATGGAGTGGGATGATCTATGGGAGCGTGGGGATTATCCTCTTGGCGTATCTGAGCAAATACCTCTTTATTACCACCAAACTTTCGCACCTCGCACTTGCTCAAATCCCCACTTCAATGGAGGAGTCTGCATCGCTAATGGGGGCTTCATGGGGGGTGGTGATGCGAAGGATCTTGATTCCCCTAAGCCTGCCATCACTACAGTTGGGATGGTTGGTGGGATTCTGGTTTGCAATACGGGAGAGTACCATGACCATGTTGCTCTACCCTGCGGGGGAGGCGACCTTGCCCATCCATATCTTGACGCAGATGGCAAACGGAGACCCTGCGGTGGTGGCATCCCTCTCCTTGATGATGGTGGGCGTGGTGGTGATACCGTTGGGTATCTATTGGGTCATAACAAGGAGCAGACGATGATAGATCTTCAAGAGATCACCCTTAATAGAGGAGGCAAGCGGGTTTTGGATCGTTTTAATCTTAAGATCGAGCCCCAAGAGCGTCTGGTCATTAGTGGGGCATCGGGATCGGGCAAAAGCACCTTGTTGCGTCTTATGGCAGGGCTATTGGTGCCTGATTGTGGAGAGATCTGGATTCAAGGGAGGTTAGCCACCCACCATCAACAACGGCTTATTCCTCCCCACCAACGGGATATGAACATGGTCTTTCAAGATCTTGCCCTCTGGACGCATCTTGATGTGGGGAGAAACATCACTTTTGCTTTGGAGATCCAAGGGGTAGAGCCAAACCACATGAGGTTCAAGCGAGATAGGATCTTAGAGATGGTAGGGCTAAGAGGTTATGCTAATCGTAGTATCGATACCCTCTCAGGAGGAGAGCAACAGCGGGTGGCATTGGCACGGGCATTGGTGAGTGAACCTAAAATTCTGTTGATGGATGAGCCCCTTTCGCATCTGGATCGCCCCAATCGTGAGCGGTTGAGTCAAGAGATTATTACGCTTCAAGAGCATCTAGGGTTTACCTTGGTCTATGTCACCCACGATGCGTATGAGATGGAGCATATCGCCACCCGTATGGTGGGACTTTTAAATGGGTCTATGCCATTGAATTAAGTATTTTTATGGAAATGTGACTTTAGTCTCATCTCTTTTGGTGGAGCTAAAGCACCACTTCCATGTCCAAAGGTTTAGCGTTGGCGAAATCTACGAAAAACTTTCTCAAAATCTATGCTTGCCCCACACTCCAACGCATCAAATCTCATGACCTCATGGGTAAAATCATCCACTTTTTCATATACTTTACCATCCAATTTATAGACCTTTGCCCTTAAATCATTAGGATAGACAATGACATAATAGGGAACTTTCTCTTTTTGATAGAGTTCAAATTTGGTCTTTTCATCTCGTTTGGCGGTGCTTTTAGAGATAACCTCTACTATAATCTTAGGGGGTTTGGTGATATAGCTTCCCTCGATGGGTTCATTACAAATTAAAACCACATCAGGTTTAACAATTGTATCATCACAAATTTTCCAATCCTGTTCAGAGATGGCAACACACGTTTGGCATGCCTCACTGGTGTTTGCCAACGCTACCAATATTGATGAGGCAATAATCTGATGACTCTTCATCGGACTAGGAGCCATCGCCAATGGGATACCATAGATAAGCTCCCAATCTCCCTTCCATTGACAATAGTCGTCATACGTATAATATTCAATTGCACACACGCTCAATCCTTTTATATTAGAGTTCTTGCAAAACTAGGAAATGTGGCTTTAGCCCAATGCCGTTGAATTAAGGATTTTTATGGAACTTTGGCTTTGGTCTCAGCCTCTTCTGGTGGAGCTAAAGCACCACTTCCAACGAGTTTTGCAAGATATTTATTCTGTAGGTTGATTATAACATGATTTTAAATGGGATGCAAAAAATTAAGTTTGTTGAGTCCTTAACCCCCCAAAGACTAGCAGAGGTCATGGGGATTATTGGGGCGATCTTGGAGTAATTTATGTAAACTGATGCCAAAAGGGTGTTCCCACCGTGGGGGTCGAGGGGGATGCCATGTCTCGTTCTTGCATGCGTCCTGCCCGATAGGAGAGGCGACCTGCAATAAGGGCATGTTTAAATGCCTCTGCCATCATAACAGGCTCTTGGGCAAGGGCGACGGCGGAGTTGAGCAGTACCCCATCAAAGCCCAGCTCCATTGCTTCGATGGCATCGGAGGGTTTCCCGATTCCTGCGTCGACGATGAGGTTAAGGTTGGGGAACTGTTGGCGGATGGTCTTGAGGTTATAAGGATTCATCAAGCCTCGCCCTGAGCCAATGGGCGATCCCCACGGCATGAGGGTAGTACATCCTAGATCCGCCAAGCGTTGGGCAAGAACAAGATCATCGGTCATGTAAGGCAGTACTCGAAACCCCTCATCGATGAGTACCTTGGTCGCCTCAACCAGTG
>Ga0256843_1000079_pt1 | contig 79168 bp, 84 predicted proteins | sample AlvinellametaG_FD_191572 | JGI IMG/M metagenome (GOLD analysis project Ga0256843, IMG submission 191572) | Pompeii worm associated microbial communities from hydrothermal vent at the East Pacific Rise, Pacific Ocean - Alvinella | ecosystem: Host-associated > Annelida > Integument > Unclassified ... | reverse complement strand
GCTGCCTAGTTCGGATCAATTTTATTCATCTTATCCAAATCTAATCTATCTTTAATTCAATCTAATCTTAATTTCTTTATCATTGTTGACTTTGTCTTTTATTATTTATTGCTATTTCTTTATTTTAACTTTTATATCTTATCGAGTGTTTCTTTGCTCTTATTTTTAAGCGCAACCCAAAAATACACGCAAAGGTAGTCTAAATGGAAGTGCTTGTTTTACTCGATTAGTTATATACTCTTTGTATGGATCTAACTTAGATTTATAGATAACTTTTTTATAAGCTTTTAAATCTGTCTCTTTTAATCTCTTGGCAACTGTTCGTCTATCTATTCCAACTGCCCGTGCTATAGCTCTAATGCTGTACCCTCTATTTCTTAATGTGTGTATTGCAGTAAATTCCTCTTTGCTTATCACATCTGCACTCCAAATATTTATTTGAATTGCATCATATCTTTTTTAAACAAAGTGGTACATTTTCAATAGTTTGTGTTTGATATTTAGAGAACATGTAAATATTGAAGGATGATAATCTCTTTGAAAGAGATTATCTTATGTAGGGTATAAAGATTGGTTAATAATGAAATTCTGCTACTACTGGGAGGTGGTCAGAATATCCTTTACCATAATGTCTTTTTGGTTTACTCCAACTCATTTGCCATCTATAAAGTCCTCTACCTTTAAAGAGATAGTTTCTTTGAAATGAATGAATAGAACCTCGGATATATTCAATACCTTTATGATCTAAAAGAGCATTTGAAACTAGAATATTATCAAGAGCTTCTTTTTTTCTTCTAAAAATATGGGTGTATCGTTCATCTTTATTTACTTGATCATACCAAAGATTATAGAGATCCGGAGTATGAATCTTTATCTTATTCGATGCACTGTATTGATATCTTTGTGTTCCAAGAATTGTATTTATGCCGGTAATTCCATGTGTATTATTTAGTTTTCTTTTTCTTTTAAAGTGTTTGTTCTCTTCATAATCTGAATTGAAATCTCCCAAGACAATAATATTGCTTTTTTCTCCAAGCTCTTTTATTCTTTGTCTAACTTTTTTTGCTGATATTATACGCATACTCTCTGGACCTGTTTTACTTTTCCAATGATTAATTAATAGATAGAGATATTCATTTTTTAATTTGAACTTTACTTCTAAGATATTTCTATATTTATAGGATTGTGTTACAGCGATTTCTTTAGTATAAACGAATGGTATTTTACTGAGAATTGCCACTTTAACTGTTGTATTTTTTTTATTGGCTATTTTATAGTAAGGGTAATAGAGTCCCATTCTTTTTAATGTATATCGTAGATCTTTTAGAGCTTGAAATGATTCAACCTCTTCAAGAGCAATGATGTCAGCATTAATATCTTTAATGACTTTTGCTGTATTATGCAGTTTAATTGCGTATGTTCTTCTATTCCAGTTTGAACGTGTAAAAGGGATATACTCTTTATATTCATAACCACTTTTTTTTAGATCAAATAAGTTTTCGACATTATATGTTGCAATTTTCAAAGTATCTCCAAAAAGTGTTGTTAAAAATAATAGTAGTAGTAAGATAGTTTTCATAGTTTTATTCCATTAAGACGAAGTAGTTGTTTAGGATCAGCTTCTCTTCCCATAAGTTTAACAAAAAGTTCTTGCATACTTTTTGCTCCTCCATTTGAAAGAATAATATCACGATAGCTTTGTGCTGTTGGAGCGTTGAAAATTCCTTCATCGATCACTTTATAAAAGGTATCAGCACTTAAAACTTCTGCCCATTTATAGCTATAGTATCCTGCAGCATAACCACCTGCAAATATATGCGCAAAACCATTTTGAAATTTGTTATAACTTGGTGGTTTAATGAGTGCAGTTTTTTCTCTGATTGAATCTATAAGATCTTGAACCTCTTGACCTTTATAAAGTTTTGTGTGTAGTTGAAAATCAAAGATAGAAAATTCTAATTGTCTAAGCATACCCATAGCGGATAGGAAATTTTTACTTTTAACGAGTTTTTCTATCATGCTATCTGGTAGAACTTCTTCTGTTTTATAGTGTTTTGCAAAGAGTTGAAGAACTTTTGGTTCATAAGCAAAATTTTCCAAAAACTGGCTTGGATACTCTACTGCGTCCCATTCTACTCCATTAACGCCACTTACTTCATTCTCATTAATTTTACTTAAGATATGGTGAATAGTGTGTCCCATTTCGTGAAAGAGGGTGACAACATCATCATGTCGCAGTAGTGAGGGTTGGGTGTCATTTGATGGTGGAAAGTTACACACTACAAATGCAGATGCAAGTTGTTCTTCTCCCTTCAAGTTTGTTGCATGGGATTGCCAGTTGTGCATCCATGCTCCACCACGCTTTGATTCTCTCGCTTCAAGATCAAAATAGATTCTTGCTTTGAGGGTTGTTTTTTCATAGACATTATAGGCATATGCTTTGTCATGCCAGAGTTTCTCATCTACTTTTTTAAACTTTAGGTTGAAGAGTTTTTCTAAAAATGTAAACATACCATGTAAAACATTTTGTTGTTCAAAATAGGGACGATACTCTTCTTCATCTATAGCGTACTGCTCTTTTTTAAGTTTTTCGGCATAATAAGCACTATCATAGCTTTGAAGTGGATAGGGTGCTATTGTTTGAAGTTCTTGAAGTTCATGTTTTGCTTGTTCTGTGCTGTTTTGAAGAAGTTCTTCTAGAAAATTCAAGACACTTCTTTCATCTTTTGCCATTTTAGTAGCAAGAGAATACTCAGCATAGTTGTCAAATCCTAAAAGTTTACTCATCTCTTGGCGTAATTTTAGTATATGATCGATAATTATTGCATTTTCTGGTGCTCTTGTCGTGTATGCTCTATAGAGTTCTTCTCTAATCGTTCTGTTTGGACCATAAGTCATATAAGCTATATATGATGGCATTTGTAGTGTGATTTTATATTTTGTTACACCATTTTCATCTTTGAATTTTGCAGTCTCTTTTTCACTTTCGGGCATACCTTCCATATCTTTTTCATCTGTTATGATGTATTCATAAGCATTTGTTGCATCGAGAAGGTTTTGTGAGAAGTTATTACTCAGTTCACTTTTTTGTATATTGATCTCTTGGAGACGTGTTTTTGATTTTTCATCAAGATGGGCACCACTGAGTTCAAAGTTTTGAATATTGAGGTCCAATACTCTTTTTTGTTCAAAATTAAGACTTTTAGATTCTTCTTTTTTTATTGTTTTAAATGCATTATAAACTCTTAAATCTTGAGAAATCTTTGTCGAGTACTCTGTAATAATTGGGAGAGAATCTGTATATATTTTTTGCGTCTCTTGTGAATTATTGACAGCATTGAGGTGTGATAGAGGTGTAAAGAAGTGTTCAAGTTCTTCTTCCATCACTTCAAGTGGTTTTACAAAGTTATTAAAAGTTTTCTCTTCTTGTTGAAGGAGTTCTTCGATTGTCTTATAGTTTGTAGCAATTTTATTTTGAAGATCATCTATAAATGTTTCTAAATTGCAGAAAAATGGTAAAAATTTGTTCATATAATTACAGCCTTGTTTTTGTGTAATTATAACATTTTAAAGGGAAGAAAGGGTGAAGCAGAAGTGCTTACTTCTGCTTCAGTTCGGAGTTTATATGAAATTTGTAAATTTAACTCGTCAAAATTCTCTTATTTTGTTGAGAATTTATAATCTACCATAGCCCAAAATTTAGTTACATCATTTGTGTGTCCTACAACTGATCCACCTGAATAATTAGCATATTTTAAAAGACCAGAAAGGTTTTTTACACCTGGAATTTTATTTGCATAAAGTGCATCGATTTCAGAACCGAGATCATCAGTTGCTCCACCATTTGCATTGAGCATATTTTTGTCAGTTGTAAAAGTATGATATACAACTAAGAATTTACCAATATCTTTTGCTTTATATCCAAGGCGTACATTCATATCAACAAGACCACCTTTTGGTGTTGCTAAGAATTGATCTGCCCAACCATTAAATTTATGAAGTGTAGCAAGTGGTGTAGAGAATGTTCTGTGTGCATTGCTATTCATATCTGTACCACTTAAAACTTCGTAGTTAACACCAGCTAAAATACCTGAAAAGTTTGCACCAAGATCTAAGTTATAGTAGTCTGCATTTGCTTTTCTTGATACATCATGGATTTTCATAGAAGCATCAGTTTGATGTGCATACTCTGCACGATAGTTAAGTTTTGCAACATCAAGTTTTACGTTACCTGTTAATGCAATACCATAAGTGTCAGCAAAACTTGCAATCATATAGTCATATGCAGTCACTTTTAATGCTGGAGCTACAGTATATGCCGCATGTAAAAGTACAGTATTTGTATCATATGTATGCTCACCTAAAGGTCCTTTATTGTTAGGAATACTACCAACACCTTGTAAACCATAAACCCATGCAGCTAAAACTGATAAGTTTTTAATAGAGTTATTTGCTACAAATACAGAGTCATATGAACGCTCTAGTTGTCTCCAACCTACTGTACCGATAAAACGTTGGTTGTCAAGATTTACCTGACCACGACCAGCGTGTAGTAATGTGTCACCTGTTTTATAAGTAATTTCTGCATTTGAGATCATTGCTTTTTGTGGATCAAGAACTACAGCATATGGTTTTGTACCATCTGTATAGTTGTTACCATCTTTTGCATTATATGAGTGGTATCCAAAGTTATTAACAGAGATAACACCAACTGATGCGTTTAATCCATCAACATCAAATAAGTTACCACTTACTTTTAATTTTGTTCTTGCAGTAACAGCATTTGCATTTGCATGAGCGCTATTTCCATCATCAACCATCTCATATCTTGGACGGATTTGTGCATCAAGTTTTACATTGTTTAAGATATTCATACCATCAGCAGCACTTACACTACTAAAAGATCCCATAATTGCTGTTAAAGCAACAGCTGACATTGTAATTTTTTTCATTTTTTTCCTTTTTTTTTAAGTTAAGGCAGAAGCCTATACCTTATATATAATGTTAAGCTTAAAAAGTTAAGCTAGACTACTTTTTAAAGGCCCTGACAAAATTATACCACATTTTAGCAGTATAAATTTGATATATATCAATTATTTTAGGGAGTTATAGTGCTATCATTGTACCGTTAATGGACACCTTAACAAAGTTCAAAATTTATCTAATAGGAGAAAATATGTCACTTTCAAGAAGAGAATTTCTTAAAAGTTCAGCGGCAGCATCAGCGGCAGCAGCTATCGGTATGAGTGTACCGGCAGAGCTAGAAGCAAATGCAAGTGCAGCTGAAAGTAAATGGAGATGGGATAAAGCGGCTTGTCGTTTCTGTGGTACAGGTTGTGGGATTATGCTTGCAACAACAGGAGAAGGAAAAGATAGAAAAATTGTAGCGGTCAAAGGGGATCCTGCAGCTCCGGTAAATCGTGGTCTTAACTGTATTAAAGGGTATTTTAATGCGAAGATTATGTATGGTGCAGATAGACTTACTCAACCACTTTTACGTATGAATGATAAGGGTGAGTTTGACAAGCATGGTAAATTTGCTCCAGTATCTTGGAAAAGAGCTTATGATGAAATGGAAAAAAACATCAGAAAAGCACTTAAAGAGAGTGGTCCTGAAGGTGTAGCTGTATTTGCTTCTGGGCAATACACTATTATGGAAGGGTATGCTGCTCAAAAAATGATGAAGGGTGGATTTAGATCTAATGCGATCGATCCAAATGCTCGTCACTGTATGGCATCAGCGGTTGTTGGTTTTTACCAAACTTTTGGTATTGATGAACCTTCTGGATGTTATGATGATATTGAACTTACAGATACAATCGTTACTTGGGGTTCGAATATGGCAGAGATGCACCCGATCCTTTGGTCTCGTGTAACTGATAGAAAACTTTCTGATCCAGACAATGTAAAAGTTGTCAATATTCAGACTTATACACACCGTACTTGTGATTTAGGTGACTTTAATATCATCTTCAGACCAAATACTGACCTTGCTTTATGGAACTATCTTGCTCGTGAGATTGTTTATAACCATCCAGAAGCAATTGATTGGGATTTTATTAAGAAAAATATTATTTTTGCAGCTGGTCCTGTAAATATTGGTTATGGTTTTAGACGTGCTGGTGAAAAATCACTTCTTCCTGTACGTAAAGATGGTAGTGCCGGTAAATATGATGCAAAAGAGATGCAAATATATAATAAAGAGATGCAAAAAGTTGTTTCAGAATTAGAAGGTCCTGCATTAGAGCCGTATGGTTATAAAGCTGGTGATGTTATGCACAATACTCCAGGTACCCTAAAACACTGGGAGATCTCTTTTGAAGAGTATAAAAAATCATTAGCTCCATATACATTAGAGTACACTGCAAAACTTTGTAAAGGTGATCCAGATGAGTCTCTTGCAAGCTTTAAGAAAAAGCTTCAAGATTTAGCGGCACTTTATATTGAAGATGGTAGAAAAGTTGTAAGTTTCTGGACTATGGGGATGAATCAACATACACGTGGTACTTGGGATAATACTTTATCTTACAATGTTCACTTTATGCTTAACAAACAAGCTCGTCCAGGTTCTGGAGCATTCTCTTTAACTGGTCAACCTTCTGCTTGTGGTACTGCTCGTGAAGTTGGTACTTTCTGTCACCGTCTTCCTGCGGATATGATGGTTAAAAATCCTAAACACAGAGCAAAAGTTGAAAAAGGATGGCATATTCCTGCTGGAACATTAAATCCAGTTGGTAATCAACATATTATGAAAATTCACCGTGATATTGAAGATGGTGTTGTGAAATTTGCATGGGTAAATGTTTGTAATGCTTACCAAGATTCTGCAAATGCTAAACACTGGATCAAAGCTGCACGTGAAATGGATAACTTCATTGTAACATCTGATGGTTACCCAGGAATCTCTGCAATGGTATCTGACCTTATCTTACCATCTGCAATGATCTATGAAAAATGGGGTGCTTATGGAAATGCAGAGCGTCGTTCACAACACTGGAGACAACAAGTTCTTCCTGTAGGACATGCGATGAGTGATACATGGCAGTGGGTTGAGCTTTCTAAACGCTTTACTGTTGATGATTTATGGGGTCCATATACTTTAAGAAATGGTAAAAAACTTGCTGATGTACGTCAAGCAGCATACAAAATGGGTTACAAACCAGATACAACAATGTATGAAATTTTATATGCAAATGATAGAGCTAAGAAAAACTATCCACTTGCACTCGATCAGTTCCCTCAAAAAGGGTATGATAACTCTGAGTGTATCGGTGATGCCAGAAATGTAGTTGGTACTGACGGTAAAGTATTTAAAGGGTATGGTTTTATGATCCATCAATATCTCTGGGAAGAGTATGCTTCATTTGGTCGTGGTCATGGTCATGACTTGGCAGACTTTGTTACTTACCATAAAGTTCGTGGACTTAAATGGCCAGTTGTTAACGGTAAAGAGACAGCATGGAGATTTAATGTTAACTTTGACCCATATGCACTGAAAAATGCTACTAAAAATGGAAGAGGAAGTGAATTTGCATTCTATGGTCCACTTGCAAAAGCATTACCGCATGGTAACTTAAAAGGTGTTCAAGATAAAAAGAAAAAACCATTGACAGATAAAGCAAAAATCTTTGCTCGTCCATATATGGATCCACCAGAAATGCCGGATGCAGAGTATGATTTATGGTTATGTACAGGTCGTGTTCTTGAACATTGGCACTCAGGTACTATGACTATGCGTGTACCAGAACTCTATCGAGCAGTTCCTGAAGCACTAGTTTATATGAATCCAGATGCAGCTAAAGCAAGAGGCCTTAAAGATGGTTCACTTTGTTGGGTTGAATCACGTCGTGGTAAAGTAAAAGCTCGTGTTGAAACACGTGGACGTAACAGACCACCAAAACCATTAGTATTTGTACCATGGTTTGATGAGCGTGTATTTATCAATAAAGTTACACTTGACCAAACATGTCCAATGTCTAAACAGACAGACTATAAAAAATGTGCTGTTAAAATTTATAAAGCATAATTTTAAAAAGAAGGAAGTGTTATTTTGAGTAACCATTCAAAAGCGAAAAAACCTCTCAGCGATAGAAGAAAATTTATTTTAAATATGGCAAGAGGTGCCGGTTATGCAGCAATAGGAGGGATGGTATGGAGTGCATACCTCGATCAAGCGAAAGCTTCTCCTCTTGTGTTGCGTCCACCCGCAGCAATTAATGAGAATGATTTTTTAAAGACTTGTATTAAGTGTGGTTTGTGTGTAGAGGCATGTCCTTATGATACACTCAAACTTGCAAAACCTGGTGATCATACGCCAATAGGTACACCATTTTTTAAACCACGAGAGATACCGTGTTATATGTGTGAAGATATTCCATGTGTGCCGGTCTGCCCGAGTGGTGCTTTAGATGAAGCGAGTGTTACTGTAGATGGTCATTTAGATATTAATAAAGCCGAGATGGGATTGGCAGTTATTGATGAAAATAGCTGTATAGCTTTTTGGGGAATTCAATGTGATGCTTGTTATAGAGCATGTCCTATTTTAGGTCAAGCAATAACTATTGAGTATTCTAAAAATGAAAGAACTGGTAAACATGCATTTATGAAACCGATTATCCATGCTGATGCATGTACAGGTTGCGGAATGTGTGAACAGGCTTGTGTGACGGAAAAACCGGCAATTTTCATTTTACCACGTGAAGTGGCAATGGGAAAAGCAGGAAGTCACTATATAAAAGGCTGGGATAAAAAAGATGAAGCACGGCTGAAAGATGCACATGCGATTCATACCACAACAAACATAAGTAAAAAGAAAGCTGTAGATAAATTGAATGCAGGCTTTGAAGGTTTATTAGATGAGTAAAATATGGAATAACTATAGATATCTTATTTTACGTAGATTTACACAGATTGGGATTTTATTCCTTTTCTTTGGTGCAAATGCGTGGGGTTGGAAAATCTTACAAGGAAATTTGAGTACTTCCGAGATTTTTGGTATTATACCAATGAGTGATCCGTATGCTGTATTGCAAATGCTTGCAGCAGGTGCTGTGATTGCAACAGACCTGCTTTTGGGTGTTGTAGTCGTTACTCTCTTTTACTTCATTGTCGGCGGTCGTGCATTTTGTTCATGGGTATGTCCAATTAATATGGTTACAGATAGTGCGAACTATTTAAGAAGAGTGTTTGATATTGACAGAGCACAATTACAAAAACAACCAATAAGTAGAAATGCTAGATATTGGGTGTTGGGTTTAAGCTTAATTGTATCAGCATGTATGGGAATTGCTGCCTTTGAATTTATCTCTCCAATTTCAATGCTCCATCGTGGTATTGTCTTTGGAATAGGATTTGGATGGGCTGCAGTTTTAATTATTTTCTTATTTGATCTATTTGTTTTAAAAAATGGTTGGTGTGGTCATATATGTCCGCTAGGTGCTTTTTATTCACTTTTAGGAAAGTTTAGTTTAATTCGAGTACATCATATAGAAGAAAATTGTACACTTTGTATGAAATGTAAAGTAGTTTGTCCTGAAAAGCAAGTACTTCATATGATAGGAAAAGAGTCTCTTCCTGTACTTTCAGGAGAGTGTACAAATTGTGCACGCTGTATTGAAGTATGTGATGATGATGCTTTGAAATTCTCAATACGAGATTTGATTAAAAATAAAAAAACGGGAGAATAAAATGAAAATTTTAACAAAAATTACGTTAGGTCTAGCTACCTCGGCTCTGCTTTTAGTAGGCTGTAGTAGTGCAAAGACAGATGCTTCTGCTCAAAAAGAAGCAACTGCTGTTAAACCAAGTGCTGCGACACATGCGTTAGGTATGGGTTATGTAGGAGATGTGGATCTACTAAAAGATGATACTGTATTGCCTGCTGTTCATTATCATGCAGCAGCACCGGGAACATCAAAGAAAATTGAAAGAGCATTTCAAGATGCACCTCCAATGATTCCACATGACACAACTGGAATGTTGCCAATTACTAAAGATAATAACCAATGTTTAGCATGTCATATGCCAGATGTTGCAAAATCTATGGGTGCTACTCCAATTCCAATTTCACACTTTACAAACTTCAGACCAAAAACTGCAGTTGTTGGTGATGAAATTTTGAAAAATGGTAAAGCTATTAAAAATACTTCATCTGAAAAGTTATCAAATGTATCTATTCAAGTAGATCATAAAGAAGATAAACTTTATCCGGGAAGATATAACTGTTCACAATGTCATGCGCCTCAAGCGACAAATGATCTTGTTGATAAAAGTACTTTTAAACCGGTATTTACATCTCCTGATGGTGCACATAGATCATCATGGAATCAATCAAAATGGTTAAAAGATATTAATACAGAAGCGACTAGTAAATAGCGATGGAGAGAAGAGAACTTTTTAGTTTTCTCTCTTCTTCTGTCAAAGATGCAGTGAGAGAAAAAAATGATGATGAAGTCATCTTAAGACCACCATATTATAGTAATCTGGATGCTTTTGCCACAGAGTGTCAAAAGTGCGAAGGGGAGTGTGCCTCTTTGTGTCAAGAGCAGATAATAGTAATTACGGAAGATAAAACACCTATTTTGGACTTTTCCTCACGAGGATGTACGTATTGTGATGAGTGTGCCATTGGATGTCCAAGTGATGTTCTTTTGGTTGAAAATCGACGTTTGATAGAAGCAGAGATAGTTATAGATAAAAAGAAGTGCTTGAGTTGGCAGGGTGTTATGTGCTTTTCTTGTAAAGATCCATGTCTTGAAAATGCTATAGATTTTAAGGCTATGTTTATGCCAGAGATTAATGAAAAATGTACAAATTGTGGTTTTTGTATCGGACGTTGTCCTACAGAAGCTATTGAAATTAGAAAGGTTAATTAGCTATGAAATATATAATTTTATGTTTGCTTTTTTTTACAACACTTTATGGTGGAAAGCTTATAGCTCCACAGGATATATATACTGTTTCATCAGGTCTTGTAACAGATATTTTGTATAATAAAAATATACTCTACGTTGCGACAGATGCCGGAGACGTTGAACTTTTTGATACAGTAAATAAGAAAAAAACAGATACCATAGTCTTAGATAAAATTACAGATTTTATGGGGGATGCGGTAAATTCAAAAGTCTTTACACTTGATATGCTTGATGGTACGCTTCTGATCCTTTCACAAGATAGTGGCGGATATAGTCGTATCCATTTTTATAAAGATGGTAAATTACAACTTATGATCTCAAAGGCAGAGCATCTTAATATTATTAAAGCAAAATTTATTGATAAAGATACGATTTTACTTGCACTTATTAGTAATGATATTATCTCTTATAATATTAGAACAAAAAAACAGAATTGGGATACACAGGCATCTATGTCTAAATTTTCAAGTTTTGCTCTGAATAATGACAGAACAGAAGTAGCTGTTGGTGATGAGAGCGGAGATGTACATCTTTTAGATTTAAAAACAGGGAAAAAGATAAAAACGCTAACGGGGCAAAATGTTGATAATATTTTTTCTGTAGCATATAGAGGAACTACGGTAATGACTGGGGGACAAGATCGACGTGCAGCTGTTTATAATGTTAAAACAGGGAGTGGCTATCATAAATCTTCCAACTTTTTTGTTTATGGAGTTGGTTTAAGTCCTAGTGGTGCCATTGGTGCATATAGTAGTGATCTGAAAAATAATGTAACACTCTTTAATACAAATACTCGAGAGACAATTGCAAAATACAGTTCTAGCAAAGCTGTTGTAAATGGTATCTATTTTATTAATGAAAAAGAGTTTTTTATTAATGACAGCTCTAAAAGAGTTGGATATTATAAAGTAAAATAAGGAGGATTGTATGTTAGAGTTTTATGAAAGTGAATTTTTGGTTGAAACAGAAGTTCCAGAAGATGAGTTAATTATCTCTCGTACCGATCTAAAGGGCAATATTACTTATGCGAATGAAACGTTTTGTGACATTAGTGGATATCATGAAGAAGAACTTCTTGGAAAATCACACAATATAGTGAGACATCCCGATATGCCGAGTGCTGCATTTGCAGATCTTTGGAGTACAATTCAAGCTGGAAAACAGTGGATTGGTATTGTAAAGAACATGAGAAAAGATAAAGGATTTTATTGGGTAGAAGCAATTGTTTCTGGTGTTTATAAAAATGGGGAATTAGTAGAGTATAAATCATTAAGAACCCCGATTTCTTATGAAACTAAGTTAAAATACCAAAGATTATATGATAAAATGCGTGCTGAGAATAATGAAAGAGTACGAAAAATTATTTACGAATAAAAAAGGATTAGTTTATGAATATATCGAGTATCGTTGTACAGACAATGCCAAAATTTTTAGATGAAGTAGTTGAGAGTCTAAAAAATTGTGATGCATGTGACTATCATCTTCATGATGAAAAAGGACGTATTATTATTACTATTGAAGGTGAAGATGTTAGTGAAGAGCTTGGAAAACTAAAAATTATTGAAGCTATTCCTCATGTTATAGCTGCTGATATGCAGATGGCATATTCAGAAGATGAACTTGATGCAAATATTAAAGTTATTAATGAGAGTGATGCTGTTCCAAATATTTTAAATGAAGAAGATGTTGATGTAGATAGTGTTGTCTATCATGGAGATCTTAAGAAAAAAGATAGTGAACTTCAAGAGTTTGCCAAGAGTTTAAGTAACCCAAACGGAGTTAAGTAATGGCTGGTGTTGTTTTTACTTCTACGATAAAGCTTGATGATTCTGGTAAGTGGTTTATAGAGCTTAAAGATATTACAGATGAAGATGATATTCGTACTGAGATCTGTGCAGATCTTGATGAATATGAAACAAAGATAGAAGAACTTGGTGCTGATTATGGTGGGCATATTGATGAGGTGAAATGGCTCAAAGATGACAATGTGCTTCCTCACATTTTAGATGAGATCCGTTTGAAAATGGCAGAGCAACGTGCTAAGATAGAAGAGGAGTTGGGTGAACCTATTACTCCTGTTGCAGAGAAAAAGGAGGAGTAGTTTTTACTCCTCCTTTTTATTTTTATATATCTGCTATTTGAGTAGTAGATATATGAGAATAAAGTTTACAAAAGTCATCATCAGAAATGCTCGTTTATAAAAGAGCAGAGGTGACTTTTCAATAAGTGGTGCATTTTTAATAAAGTAGGGTTTTACTTTTTCAGGGTGTGTGAGTTCATAATGCATTTCTGAGTAGTGAGCATATCTTTGTTCTTTATCAATAGAGATCGATCGCATAATGACACTATCTAACCAATCAGGAACATTTTTATTGTATGTACTTGGCTTTTTTGCCTCTTTAAATGATGGATTTTGAAAAGGTTCTATCTCTCCATAAGGATATTTTCCCGTAAGTGCCACATAGAGTGTGACTCCTACGGCAAAGATCTCTGTAGTTTCGCTGATAGCTCCACCCAAAAATCGCTCAGGTGCTAAAAAACTTGGTGTTCCTGCTTTTGAATCTGTTGAAAATATCTCTGTTATACTTCCAAAATCTATGATCTTAAATTCTAGATTTTCATTATCATCTTTTGCTATCATAATATTTTGTGGTTTGATATCACCGTGAACCAAATCATATTTAAGAAGAAACTGTGACATCTTCAGCAGTGTGTCAGCAAGCTCTACACTGTCATCGATCGTGAGTTGTTTGTGTCTCAGGTAGTGATCGAGATCTTCACCCTTAAAGAGTTGCATAACATAGTAGCGTTTTGTACGTGTCTTTGGAATAACAGCTTTTGGAAAGAAGTCAGCTTTGAGTCGTTTTGCATTCCATGCCTCTTTTACAAAAAGATCAAGCAAAGACTCATCATCAATTGCTTCATAGGGTGCAAATTTTAAAACATAATCTTTTGTTTTTTTATGAACGAGCCATGTTCTCTCATTTTGAATAAGCGGCTTGATAAGCTCATACCCATCAATGTTTTGTCCCTTTTTGAGTGTCTCTGGAATCTCGAGTTTTTGACGTCTGAGTGTTGCATACTCATCTGCTTTTAAAATCTCGATGATAACAGCAGTAGTGTCATCGGGAAGATTGTCATCTTCAAGTTTACTTGCTTTTTTGACAAGCATGTTTGCATTTGCTAGTTCAAGTTTTTCTCTTATTTGATCTTCGGGAAGAACGGTGTAGAGTCCATCACTACACAGAAGAATTTTGTCATCTTTTTGGATGAGGTTTTCAAAATAGTAGGGATCGACTGTTGGTGAAATTCCTATGGCTTGCGTGAGGACATTTTCATACCCTTCTTCATCCATGGAGTGATCATGTGAGAGTTGTGTCAGTTTTTTATCTCTATAGAGATATACTCTTGAGTCTCCTACATTGGCTCCATAAAGACGGTTTCCTTGAATAACAATGATTGTAAGTGTTGTTACAAGTTCTGAACGCTCATAGTTTACTTGAGACTCTTGATAGAGGATGGCATTAATTGATTCTATAAAGGTTTTTATTGATTTTTCTATACTCCATGATTTTGGACGTATTTTAAAGTTGTTCATAAGATGCTGAGTTGTTCTTTTGGCTGCAGCAGCTCCTTCTTCAGCACTGCCTACACCATCACAGACAATGGCGATAGTTAAATCTCCAATGGTTTTTACATCGTAAAAATCATCTCCGGTAAGCTCTTTGCCTTTGGCTAAAGAGAAACCGGAAAATTTAATATTTTGAGAGATCATAATTAGATTCTGCCGCCTGCAGCAACGCCCCATGTTGTTCTCCATCGTGTTTTTACAAGAGAGATACCAATGATAGCAACAAGAACAATTCCGGCAAAGATCATAAATCCGGCAGAGTAACCGTTAAATGCCTCTTTTGACCAACCAAGAGTCTGAACAAGTATCGTACCACCGATACCGCCGGCAGCACCAATGAGTCCTGTCATGATCCCGATATCTTTACCAAAACGCTGTGGGACTAGTTGAAAAACTGCACCGTTTGCCATACCAAGAGAGGCCATAATAAAAAAGAGAACTGCTATAGCTATCCAAAATGGCAGATCAATAAAAGCATTGATAAGTGCTAAAACTGTTACAATACCAAAGAAGATATAGAGTGATTTTACACCACCCATTTTATCTGCCAAACCACCACCAACAGGACGAAGAATCGCTCCTGCAAAGATAGTAAGTGCTCCAAAATATCCGGCAATTACTTTTACATTTGGTTCATCAAAAATATTGATACCAAAAGCACTCATATCTGCCTGGTATGTATTCATCAGGTAAACTTTCATATAGTTTGCAAAACCGACAAAGCCACCAAAACTTACAGCATAAAAGAGACCAAACCACCATGTGTCTTTGTCACGCATAAGTTTCAGGTAATCTGCTACTTTTTTAGGACGTGGTGTATAGATCTCTTTGGGCGCATCTTTTGCTAAAAAGAGGTACATTACAAAAATAAAAGTAGAGAGTACACCACCAACTAAAAATACTGCTTGCCATCCCCAGATCTCCGCAATTTTTGGAGCAAAAAGAAAGTCTAAGACTACGCCGACATTCCCGGCACCTGCAATTCCAAGCACAACTCCTTGGAGTTTTGGAGGATACCATTGACCGGCTTGTGGAAGTGCAACAGCAAACGAAGCACCTGCAAAACCAAGACCGAGTGCTACAACTAAGAGTTCATTATAGGTAATATGTTCACCTCTGAAAAAAGCGTAAAACAGAACCGATATAACAACACCCTGTGCCGCCAGTGCTGTCTTTTTTGGACCAAACTTATCAACACCAAAACCAAGTACAATACGAAGTAGAGCACCTGCTAAGATTGGGATCGAGAGTAGAGTAGCTTTTTGTGATGGAGTCATTAAAAAGCCACTTGCTGCATGCAGTGATTCTGCTATTTCTGTTGAAAGCGGTCCTAGCATTGTCCAGACCATAAAACTAAAATCAAAATATAAAAATGCTGCAAAAAGTGTTTTTGCATCACCTTGACCTTTTAAGGCTTTAAAATTTGCCATAAATATTACTCCTATTGATGAATAGAGTAATTATAATGGAAGTATTTTATTTTGCAGGCAGTTATATGATTAAAATATATACATTTATAGATATTTCAATGATTAATTTTTATTCACTTATAATTTTATTAAGTAAAACTTATTGATATATATCAAGGTAATTATTTAATAATTTTAATAAACTTTCATTAACTTTATTAGTAGGAGAATAAAATGACGTTTACAAACTCAGCTGAGTTGTTGTCTTTTCACTGGGTAGCGTATACGATCTATGCTGCAATAATTATATCTGTTGTTGCATGGTTCGGATACAATCTAACTCGAAAAGATGCAAAATCTGTTTTCCGTATTCCATTTTACTGGTATATGGCATTTTTAGTTGCAGGTGGTGTCGGACACCATATATTTACATACAATACAATTCCTTGGGTATCTCAAGATATTGATAGACATGAAATTAAGCCTGATGCAAAGTATGAATTTACGATTAAAGATCATAAATGGATTGGTTTACCGAAACAGATAGTTGTACAGTGTGGTCAGACTATTGAGTTTGATGTTCACAGTAAAGATTTAGTGTATGGTTTTGGGCTCTTTAGACAAGATGGTTCTATGGTAATGCAGATGCAGGTGAATCCGGGAACAGATGTAAATAATATTCTTGATTCAAATGATATCTTATGGACATTTAACCATAATGGTGTTTTTGACTTAACATCTACAGAGTATTCAGGTCCAGCACAATATACAGAAGATGGAAAAGATTTGATGAAAGTAAAAAAATTGGTAAAAGTTGTTGGTTGTCAAGATGGAGGTGCTAAATGAGTTATATGAATAAATTGATGAATGGTACAAATTTTGACCATGAAAGTTTAAATGCACTGCAAAAGGTAACACTGCGCGCTGTTGTTATGAGTTTCTTGTTTTTTGGTCTCGTAGCAATTGAGGGAATGATTATGCGTATGGTTGTAACAGGTCCAAATGTTAATCCTTTACCTGAGATGTTTTCACATCCTCAACACTACTTCTCTATTATGACAGTACACCCAATTGTTGGTATTTTTGGTTCAACCTATCAACTTGTTTTTGCTGCATTTATGTTTTTGGTTCCTTTCTTAACGAAAAAGCCACTTTATAGTGTAAAACTTGCAAATGCTGTATGGTTGTTAATTACTATCGGTACTGCAATGGCATGGATTGCTGCATTTGTATGGCAATATGCACCACTCTATACACTTTATTGGCCACTACCTGCAGATACAACACAATTTAGCGTTGTTGGGGGAATTGTATTTATTATAGGTGTTGCATTAATTATGCTTGGAACGTTAGGTTTTATTTATAATATTTATGCAACTATTTTTGCTCGTGTTGGTGCACATAAAGACAAAACTACAAAAGAGTTGTTGATCTCTGCTTTTGGTATTGATGGTTTTTTAAATCTTATTCATAAGCTTCAAGGAAAACCACCTTACACAAAAGAGCCGGCTCTCTCATTACCTGTTGTTGCAATTTTTCGTGGTACAGTTGATACTTTCCTTGATGCAATTGTTATTTTAAGTGCAGGTATTTTGGTTCTTGTTTATCTTATTTTTGATGCAAGTGGACATGCTTTAGATGTAACTGCAATTGATTCACTTCTTTATAAAAACTTTTTCTGGTGGGGACTTGACCTTGTTGCTGATGGTCTTGTACTTATTTATGTTGCAGGTTCTTGGTATTTACTTGCTACACTCATTACTGGGCAAAAACTTTTCATGGAAAATGTTGCTCGTGCTGCATTGATGCTTGAACTTCTTGTATCTTGGATGGTATGGTCTCACCACCTTCTTGCTGACCAAGGACAACCTGAAATGATGAAACTTATCTCGGGTGAGATGGTTACAGCGTTTGAGCTCTTGACACAAGGTCTTGCACTCTTCATTACTCTTGTAACACTATGGAAAGCACGTCCACTGAAAATGACTATGGAGTTAAAATATCTTCTTGGTGGTTTAGTTGGTTTTGGTCTTGCTGTTCCTGCTGCGATTATTCAAGCAGATATGGGTATGAATCGTGTTTTACATAATACACAATGGATCATTATGGCTCACGTGCATATTGCATTGATTGTTGGTCTTTATATGACACTTTACAGTGCTCTTTATGTACTTTGGCCAATTGTTACAAACAATACAAAAATGTACTCTAAAAAACTTTCAAATGTTCACTTCTGGATGTATTTGATAGGTGGTATTGGAATGGGTGCATTTGGTGGTATGGCAGGTCTTGATGGTATGCTTCGTCGTCACCTCTATGTTCACGGTGAGTTTAGTACTCTTATGGTAATGGCTGCTATTTGTGGTTCAATGGTTCTTATTGCATGGGGAGTATTCTTATATAATATTGTTATGTCAGTTGGTATTAAAGGTCTTATTGGTATCTTTTTACCAGCAAAAGATCCTTCAGCTTCTTATGGTATTGAACCTGAAGTTATCGCCGAAAATCATAAAGTATAAGCGTGTTTTAGTGGGCATTGCCCACTAAAATATAAAAAGATATAAATTTACAAATATATAGCAAATCGATATCTATTTTTGAATTTATAAAAAGTTTAAAGAAAAAGGATTTTATTTGACGCATCTACCGAGAGTTGCATTAGAGATAAAAAGTGTAGGCCTGTATGATTTAGTTTTACAAGATGTGCAAAGAATAGCTGGAAAAACACGAGTTAGTGAAGATGAAATTTTAGAAATTCTTCATACACATCCAGAAATTTTAGAAGATTATAAACAGATCAATGTAGAGTATAATCTTAGTAATATTCATTTAAAAAACATTCCATTAGAGAAAGTGGATGATGCATGTAAAGAGAGAGCAAAAACAGTTAATGCTAATTTAGAGCATCTTCGTGAAATAGAAAAATATACGTTGGATTTTGAACAGAGTGCTACTTTGGTTATTATATTTTCTATAGAATTTTTTGTTCTTTTTTCTGTACAATATTTTATAGTTTTGCTTAATCTTAAAGAGTGGCAGTGGTGGATCTATGGCTTTTTTGCACTTTCTATTGTCGTAGCATGGGTCTATGCAAAAAAAGAGCAAAAAGTTTATGAGGTCAATAACGATATTTTTGAAGAAAAATATGAGCAGACGCTTAAAATGATTGCAGAGCTTGAAGAAGAGGGATGTGTCAAAAAAGAAGATCTTGTTATACATGAGTGTGACGATCATGTCTAAAAAAATAGAAATAAACTATATATGGAGTAAAGAGCTTGCTTTAAAAGCAAGTAAACTCTATTATGATTATGATATGAAACACTCAGCCAAACGATATATTGGTTGGTTTTTTGTTGCTCTGACGCAGTTTGCAATTGTTGGTGCACTAAAACATGATGTTTTTGGTCTTTTATATCTTTCTACTTTCTTTGTTCTTTATTGGTATTATGGACGATGGTATCTTAGAAAAAGAATGCTTCAAAAGTATTATGATAAGAACAGTATGGAGGGCAAAACTATCTATTTTACACTAGATGGTGAAGGTTTACATTTTGAAGATCAACAGATTCCATGGGACAATATAGAAAAAGTAATAGAGTTCGAAGATGGTGTCTTAATGCAGACAAATGATGCAACACTCTTTTTTGAAAATAGCTTTTTTCATACATTAAAAGATAAGAAAAGATTACTTTCTCTTGCAAAAGAGAAGGAAAAAATATAATGATCTACTATTTTTATATTGGTGCTGTGACTTTTTTTATTATTGGTTTGGTTGTTATCGCTGCAATTATGGATAAAGAAGATATGCAAGATAGTGATTAAATTTTAGACATTTTATTTGCATATTTTGGATCAAGTATGGATATAATTTCATCACTTGAGAAAAAGCGAGATAAATATGCAAACCCCCTTAGAAAGTTTTATAGATCACAAAGCCGATACCGGAATGCAGTGCGGGTCCTACTCCATTGATATTCCACCTTTAAAAGAGGGTCAACAGTATCGTTTTCATTTTGATGCAGTTGCCTGTGTCGGATGTCGCTGTTGTGAAGTTGCCTGCAATGAACAAAATAACAATCCCGCAGATATTAAATGGCGTCGTGTCGGAGAGATGGAGGGCGGAGAGTTTCCTGCATTTACACAGCTTCTAAACTCTATGAGCTGTAACCACTGTATTGATCCGGAGTGTTTAAAAGGGTGCCCGACAAACTCCTATATAAAAATAGATAAAACAGGCATTGTTGTGCATGATGATGACACCTGTATAGGGTGTCAATACTGCACATGGAACTGTCCATACGGTGTTCCTGTATTTCATGAAGAACGTAATATTGTCACAAAATGTCATATGTGTCATGAACGGCTTGATGAGGGGCAATCTCCGGCATGTGTTCAGGCTTGTCCTGCGGGTGCTATTGAGATCGAAGTTGTTAATGTTGAAGAGTGGTTAGCGCGCGATATTGATGAGCAGGCAAATATGCCGTTTTTACCGGATGCTCGTATAACCAATTCAACAACACGCTATACGCTTCCTGATAATCTTCCAAAAGATATGAAAGAGGTTGATGAACATATTTTAAAACCGGCACACAAAGAGATCCCTCTTGTTTTTATGACAGTACTTACACAGATCTCTTTGGGTGGTTTTTTGGCACTCTTTTTAGGTGACTTTATGAGTCTTTTTGGATTTGAACATACAAACTGGATTATGGCTTTGATTGTTATGTTACCGGCTGCTATCGGTCTGCCACTCTCTGCTTTGCACCTTGGACGTCCTTTCTTGGCAATGACAGCTATGAAAAATATTAAAACTTCATGGCTCTCACGTGAGGCATTGGCGCTTGGGCTTTTTAGTGGATTGATGTCTCTTGTTGTAGTTTTGTACTTTTTTGAACTGCCACAGTTTTTACGTCTGTTTGTTGAAATAGTTACGCTTGTTGCAGGTCTGTATGGGATCTATGCACAGAGTATGATCTACCGTATAAAAGCACGCCCTTCATGGGATAGAGTCACAACAAATTATAAATTTTTTGGTGTTGCCTATGTTGGTGTTTTTCTACTTGCCTTTATGAGCAGTCTTTCAAATATTCATGAAGCGATCATCCCCTTGACAACTATGGGGATGCTGGGTGCTGTTGCACAACTCTTCTTCTCTTATGAAGATATCAGAACACTTGATGCAAAAGAGAATGCCTATCAGTTACAGCGGACAAAAAGATTACTCAATGAAAATTTTGCAAAGGTAAAAAAAGTTCGTTTTCTTACACTTTTGGCAGGTGGAATTGTACTGCCGCTTTTTAGTCTTGTTTTAGTGAGTGGTTCACTCTATGGTTTTGCGGCATTTATACTGTTTATAGCGACGATCACTGCCTTGGTAAGTGAATTGGCAGATAGATTTCTATTTTATACTACTGTTGTACCTCTTGGTATGGCCGGTGGATTTTTTGTAGGGAAACAACGATGATAACAAAAATAAAAGATTTTTTAGGTTTTGATATAAAAGAAGATAAGTTTAAACTCTCTTCAGATGAGATTTTTGGGAAGATTGCCGATGAGCGAAAGCCTGATAAATGGGTCTTTTCTACCTGTGGTTACTGTGGTGTCGGGTGTGGTCTTTACATCGGTGTCAAAGATGGAAAAGCTGTCTATACAAAAGGGAATCCAAAGCACTTTGTAAACAAGGGAACACTCTGTCCAAAAGGGCTCTCTGAACATCAGATGATAAACTCTCCGCATAGAATTGCAACACCGATGATCCGTAGAGATGGTGAGTTACAGAGTGCAACGTGGGATGAGGCTTTTACAAAGGTAAGCAATGAGTTTAAACGCATTCAAAGAGAGCATGGGAACAAAGCAGTATCTGTCATTGGTACAGGACAGTTCTTAACAGAAGAGTTCTATACACTTGGAAAATTTGTCCAACTTGGTCTAAAAACAAACAACTATGATGGCAATACGACACTCTGTATGGCATCTGCTGTTATGGGTTACAAACAGTCTCTTGGAAGTGATGGGGCTACAAGTTCATACGAAGATTTTGAGCTTGCAGATACTATTTTTTTGATCGGTGCAAATATTGCAGATAACCATCCGATATTGACACTTCACATTAACAAAAACAAGCGTGAGAAGAAAAAGGTTATTGTCATTGATCCAAGAGCTTCTAAAACTTCACAGATGGCAGATCAATATATTCCTATCAAACCACGTACCGATTTGGCACTTTTTAATGGTTTGGCATACATTATACTTGAACAGGGATGGGAAGATGAGGGTTATATCAAAGCCAATACTAACGGCATTAAAGAGCTTCGCAAACACCTCCAAGACTATCCACCGCAAGAGGTGGCAAATATTACGGGCATTGATGTAAAAACACTCTATGAGCTTGCTCGCGAATTTGTCTCTCAAGAGCGTGTGATCTCAGCTTGGACTATGGGTGTCAATCAGTCGTTTATGGGAACAGATACGGTAAGCTCTATCATTAACCTACACCTCTTAACAGGGCATATCGGACGTGAGGGAGCAGGGCCTTTTAGTATTACGGGACAGTGTAATGCGATGGGTACGCGTGAGACCGGTTTTACATCGAGTCTGCCAGGGTATAGAAACTTTGGTGATGAGGTGGCACTTAAAGAGTATGCGAAAATTGTAAATGTACCTGAAGAGATTATACCGCGTGAGCGAGGGTATAAATATGCTGAGATTATTGATGCTATTGATAGGGGTGAGATAAAAGCACTCTGGATTACAGCTACAAACCCACTTGTAAGTTTTGTCAATCAAGATAAACTGCGTAAAACACTTGCCAAACTTGACCTTTTAGTGGTTCAGGATGCCTTTATGGGAGATACGGCTCAGATCGCAGATGTCATTTTTGCAGCAGCTACCTGGGGTGAAAAAGAGGGAACATATACCAACTCAGAGCGCCGTTGTAACAAAGCCAACAAAGCAGTAGAGCCTTATGGTGATACAAAAGGGGACTTTGATATTGTCTTGGAGTTTTCAAAATATTTTGAGGGTGTTCATGAGATGCTTTTTCCTAACTGGAGTGAACCAAGAGATGCTTTTGAAGAGTGGAAAAAGGTAAGTAAAGGTCGCTTGTGTGACTACTCGGGTATGAGTTATGAGCTTATTGAGGAGTTAGGCGGCATACAGTGGCCGTGTAATGAGCAGTTTCCAAAAGGGAGCAAACGTCTCTATACAAAAGAGATACCTTTTAGAACGCCAGATCAAAAAGCAAACCTGCTTTGTTTAGAGTGGCACCCGATGGCAGAGCCAATCAGCCCTGAATTTCCGGTAATTCTTAATACCGGACGAACAGTTGAGCAGTGGCATACCCGCACAAAAACACGCTCTATTGATATTTTGGACAATCTTGCACCTGAAGCGTGGGTAGATATAAGTCCAAATGATGCCAAAATGTTACAAGTAAAATCGGGTGATCGAATGAGTCTTAGCTCTCCTCGTGGTCGCGTGGATGATGTTGTGGTACGAGTGACAGGCAGCGTGAGACCGGGAACGGTCTTTGTCCCATTTCACTTCAATGAACAGCTTGTCAATGCACTGACAAATGAGAGCTTCTGTCCAAAATCGGGTGAGCCAAACTTTAAACAGACGGCTATTCAGCTTCACTCTCAAGCAGTTCCTGAGGGTCTCGTTCTTAAGGAGGAAGAGGTAAGTGGAGCTATTGCCCATCATAAGGTTGTTTATGAAGGTGTGGCGCATAAGATGAAAGAGAAGGAAGATATCTCAATCTCTTAAATAGAATTACTTTTTGTTTAAAAAATAGGCAGTAAATAACTAAAAACTGCCTAAAAAAAGATTATACTTCCATTAATACTAGAAAACGGAGTACTAATCATCTATGGAAATTCTACAAAAAGCTTACGAAGCACGCAGCAAAAAACTCAACAAAATTGAAAAACTCAAAGCGCTTAAATCTCCTCTGGAAGCATACGCTAAACTAGAGGAGTATGCTAAAGGTGGTTATGCTTCGATTCCTGATGAAGATAGATCTTATTTTTTAAAATGTTTTGGGATCTATGACAGAGCTGCTACTCCTGAGCGTTTTATGATGAAACTTCGTATTCCCGGCGGTTATATGAATGCGACGCAAGCAAAGGTAATAGGGGAGTGTGCCAAAGAGTTTGGGCAGGATTATATGGACCTGACAACGCGTGCACAGTGTGAACTTCGTTATTTACGCATTGAAGATCTGCCGACTATTGTAAAACGTCTTGAAGCTGTTGGCATAGATGCGTATCAGACCGGAGTGGATAACATTCGTGGGATTATGGCTGATCCTTTTGATGATAGAGCTTTTGACAATGTTTTGCCATCACACCATATACTTCTTAAAATGCAAGAGATCTTTTTACATAATGCAGAGTGGATCTCATCGCTTCCTAGAAAATTTAACACGGCAATTACGGGAAATATCTCAAATCGTTGTAATGTCTTTTGTCATGATGCCTCTTTTGTTCTGGCTCAAAAAGATGGTCTCTATGGTTACAATATGTATCTTGGTGGGAAAGTAGGTGTTGTTGGTAAAAATGCCAATATATTCTTAAAAAATGAAGCAGAAGTTTTAGCTGCTTTTGGCTCGATCATAGATATCTTTAAACGTTTTGGATTTCGTGATAACAGAAACAAAAACAGACTTCACTTTTTAATAGAAGCCGTAGGTATAGAAGAGATTGCAACAGCTATTCGCAAAAATGCAGGCATAGAGTTTGCAACTGCGGGTGAGACGATGACAAAGATGGACTACTATGAGCCAGACCAGGGAAAAGCACAGTTGCGTGATGGCTCATTTGGGGTGCATGTGGTTGTACCTTCTGGAGTTTTTAAAGGCTCTTCAATGGTCGAGGCTGCTCGTTTGGCTGAGGTTTATGGCGATGGAGAACTTCATTTGGATATGGAGCAGAGTTTTTACATTATGGGTGTAAAAGATGTTGATGGGCTCTTGCGTGAGGAGTATTTCAGTGAGTATAAAAGTCTCAATACCCCATACTTTAATCATCTTATAGCCTGTGCAGGAACAGAGCATTGTCCATTTGGTGTTATTGAGAATAAAAATGATGCTATCAATATGGCTGCTTATCTGGATGAAAAAGTACCACTTGAAGCCGGTCGCGTGAGAATGTACTGGTCAGCCTGCGTGAAAGGGTGTGGTATTCATGGTCTTGGAGATATTGGTTTTGAGGGGTGCAAGGCGAAAGTTAATGGAGTCAATGGCAGCGGTGTCAATATTTACCTTGGTGGAAAACTTGCGGGTGAGGGTGCAGTAGAAGGACATACCGTACTCAAAGGTGCACCACTTGAATATGCAAAATATTATGTAGAGTCTTTGATGCTTGAGTATAAACGACTCCGTAGAGAGGGCGAGAGCTTTGAGCACTTTAGTGAGAGAGTATTGGGTAGTTTTACCAATGCCAAGATCGGTTTTATGATGATGCTGCAAGCCTATTTTCGTGCAAAAAATATAGAGGTCGATCTGGGATTTGAGACAAAAGTAAATACGGGGAAAAATGAAGAGTTTGAAGTTTTTGAACTTGGAAGAAAACTCTATTTTCAACTTACAAAACAGGAAGCGTATAGTGCTTATGAGCGTTTTACAAATGTTGTCAAACGTGAAAAACTTATAGATATTCGTAAACTTCTACCAGATATTGATGAAAGTATTGCACAGATGTTAGATCTGATACTTCATAGTGATGAAAATAGAAGAGCAGTTGTTTTTTCAGAGTTGATACCTTTTATTATGCTTTATGAGAAGTAATAACTTTATTTAATTATTTTTGTGATACAATGCAAAAATATTAGTAATAGTTACAAAGGAAGTACAAATGCTTGAATATTTACTTGCAGGAGTAGTAGTATTGTTAGGTGTGAGTTTATATTTTAATATAAAATTATCTAAAACAGTAAAAGATTATAAAGAGAATAAAAATGTTCTTATTCATAATGCCTATTTTAACCCTGTAACAGATCTCCCAAATAGAACAAATGTAGAACTTGTAATGGGTGAGCAAATAGATAGGGTTTCTAGACGTGATCAGAAGTTTTTGGTATGTGTATTAAAGTTGAAAAACTATCAAACTTTTAAAGAAAAATCACAAGAGTTAGCTAATGATTATATGCGTGCTGCAAGTGATGTTCTTGTTGATACTGTGCGTGATGAAGATCTTATTGGACAGATTGAAGAGGACTCTTTTCTTATTCTATTTAATGAATATTTAGATGAAGAACATTACTCTCTCATTATAGAAAAGATTCGTGTTGCATTTAAAGAGAGTTCTTTTAATACTCAAAAAGAACAATATCCATTTGAAATCAGCGTTGGAAAATCGCAATATCCAGATAACGCAAGCAGCATTAGTGCCCTTATTACAGATGCTACAAACAATTCATTAAAGTAAAATAAAAGCCATATTTGAATATAATACACTGATTTTTATAAAAAGGTGTATGCATGACTAACAAACGTGTTTTGGTTAAGTTTTCAGGTGAAGCTCTTGCCGGTGAGGCAGGTCATGGAATTGACACGAAGATTTTAAAATATATTGCGCAAGAGATTAAGTCTCTTGTTGATGCAGGTATTGAAGTTGGTATTGTCATTGGTGGCGGAAATATTATCCGTGGTGTTACTGCTGCACAAGATGGCATTATTAAGCGTACATCGGGTGATTATATGGGTATGCTTGCTACTGTCATTAATGGGGTGGCTATGCAAGAAGCTTGTGAATATGCAGGTTTAGAAGTGAGAATGCAGACCGCTATTAAGATGGAACAGATTGCTGAACCTTATATTAACCGTAAAGCAACACGTCATTTAGAAAAAGGTCGTGTCGTTATTTTTGCTGCAGGAACAGGGAATCCTTTCTTTACGACAGATACGGCAGCTACGCTTCGTGCTGTAGAAATTGGTGCTGAAGTTATTATCAAAGCAACAAAAGTCGATGGTGTTTATGATAAAGATCCTGCAAAATTCAGTGATGCAAAAAAAATTGATGAATTGACTTATGATCAGGCATTGCAAGATCATATTAAAGTTATGGATGATACATCAATCGCACTTGCAAAAGATAATAGCCTGCCTATTATTGTTTGTGATATGTCTATTAAGGGAAATCTTTTAGACATTTTAAATGGCAATATGAAAAATTGTTCAATAGTTAAATAAAGTAAGGAAAGTATATGAAAGTTGAAGAACTAACAGCGAAAGTTTTAGAACAAAATCCACAAATGGATCGTTACCAGTTAGCAATAGCTGTTGCAAAAAGATGTAACGAATTGGAAAATGGTGCTCCAAGTAAACTCAGTGTAAATACAAAGCATATCAAATCAGCTGATTTGGCACTTATGGAAATCGCTGAAGGCCTTATTGTTGTTAAAGGCTTCACTAAAAAAGAGAAATAATCTCTTGGGTCTGAATCAAATAAACGTAGAAAAGATCAAACATCTTCGCGATGTTGATTCAGCTATAAGCTATCTATTTTCACAAATAACTCCCACACAATTTTTACAAGAAGCTCTTGCTTTTTCGATCGAAGCTCACAAAGAGCAGTTTAGAAAGAGTGGCGAGCCCTATATTGTTCATCCTATTTTAGTCGCCTCTATTGTTGCTGCAATTACAAATGATGAATCGATGGCTGTTGCTGCACTGCTGCATGATGTTGTAGAAGATACCGATATCTCTATTGATGAGATTGAAGAGAAGTTTGGTGGGGATGTTGCACATCTTGTTTCGGGTTTGACTAAAATTGATCTTATTCGTGACAGTGAGTTAGTACCCTCTAACTCTGATGAAAAACTTGTTGTCTCTGCACTCTCATTTAGAAAAATGTTACTTGCAAGTATTGAAGATGTTCGTGTGCTTGTTGTGAAGTTATGCGATCGTTTGCATAATATGCTTACTTTGGATGCACTGCCTCCACATAAACAGAAACGTATAGCAGAAGAGACACTTGTTGTATATGCTCCAATTGCACATAGACTAGGTATTAGCTTTTTAAAAAATATGCTCGAAGATCTTAGTTTTGGATACCTTTTTCCTGAAGAGAAACATCATATTGATAATTATCTTGATACAAACTATCATGCAATGGAAATGAAACTGAGTGAATTTCAAGAGTCGATAGCAAAAACTTTGATAAGAAATGGATTTTGTGAAGATGATTTTGAAATTCTCTCTCGAATTAAACACCGTTATTCAATCTATCTTAAAATGCAGCGTAAAGGTGTGAGTATTGATGAAGTACTTGATCTTTTGGCTGTGAGAATACTGACAAAAGAGCCTATAAAGTGTTATGATGCACTCGGTGTTGTACATCTGAATTTTCGTCCACTTGCATCTCGTTTTAAAGATTATATTGCCGTTGCCAAAGATAATGGTTATCAGACAATTCATACAACAGTTTTTCATAAAACAGCTATTTTTGAAGTGCAGATCAGAACTTATGAAATGCATAAAACAGCGGAACTTGGAGTTGCAGCGCACTGGAAATATAAGAGTGGTGGGAATAATATTAAGCTCGATTGGCTGGATAATTTACAGTATCAAAATGAGTCGGTAGAAGATTTTTATGCACTGATCAAGAATGATCTCTACTCGGAGGATATTTCAGTTTTTTCTCCAAAAGGGGATGCTTTTACTCTCCCACGTGGAGCTGTAGCGCTTGATTTCGCTTATGCAGTTCATAGTGAAGTCGGAAATAAAGCGACAGCAGCACTCATTAATAAAACAAAATCTTCTCTTTTGACAGAACTTAACAATGGTGATATCGTTAAAATTATTAGCGGCAAAGAGGTGCAAACACGCTGTTCTTGGATCGATGCAGTCAAGACATCAAAAGCTAAAACAAATATCAAATTAAATTGTAATGCACGTTTACGTGAGATCAATACAAAAGTATCTATTGCCGTTGTAGCTACTGCTATGAGTTTAAGTTATTCGAGAGTTGAGGAGTGGTTTAAACAATGCCATTGTGATTCGGTCTCTTTTGTAGCAAATGATATAGAAAGCTTTAAAAATGTTTTACATAAATATGTTTCACAAATTAGTCAAAACAGTCGTTTCAAAGCTTTTATATCGCGTCACCGATTTAAGTTGAAAAAGTATGAATTTTCAGGACTTGAGATCTATGCAACAACACATATTAGTGATGTTGTCTTTGACTACTGTTGTCATCCTAAACCGGGTGATGAAATTATGGCATTTTTAGAAAAAGGCAAAGCACATGTGCATCATAAAATGTGTTCAAATGCTGCAAAAAAATTAGAAGCCGGTGAAGCGATGGTATTTGTGCGCTGGGCACAGAAAAATCTTTATAGGTATAAACTTATAGCTTCTTTACATAATGAAAAGGGGGCTCTGGCAGAATTTCTAACATATCTTGTGAAATTAGATATAGATATATTGTCCATAGAACTTGGAAAAGAACATTCAGACTATATTCAATATTGTGAACTTGTTTTTGCAACGAAAGAAGCCGATATTAATAGACTTCGTGTTAAAATAGAGTCAAAAATAAAAGTTATTCATCTTATTCGCACAGATGATGCTTATAAAAACTAATAAGATAAAGAGAGAAAATGATAGAAGAGGCTTTAAAAGAGATAAATAGAGGTTGCGCTGAGATCATAGACACCCAAAGAGTTGAGAAACTTTTAAAAGCTTATTATGAAGAGGGCAAAACATATACAGTGAAGGCGGGTTTTGATCCAACTGCACCAGATCTTCATCTGGGACATACCGTTTTATTACAAAAATTGGCAGCTTTTCAAAAATATGGTGGGCGTGTTCAATTTCTTATTGGTAGTTTTACGGCAATGATAGGTGATCCTACGGGTAAAAATGTAACACGAAAAGTACTTTCCAAAGAGGATATTGTTAAAAATATAGAGTCCTATACAACACAGGCTTTTAAGATTTTAGACAAAGAGAAAACAGACATTGTTTACAATAACGAATGGTTGGATGCTTTAGGTGCGGCTGGAATGTTACAGCTTGCTTCAAATCTTACAGTTGCCCGTATGCTTGAACGTGATGATTTCTCTAAACGTTATGCTTCAAATACACCAATTGCAGTCAGTGAATTTATGTACCCCCTTTTACAAGGTTATGACAGCGTTCATTTAGAATCTGATATAGAGATTGGCGGAACAGATCAGAAATTTAATCTTTTAATGGGACGTCAACTGCAAAAAGCTTATGGTCTTAAAAAACAGCAAGCTGTTTTGATGATGCCAATACTTGAGGGACTCGATGGCGTTCAGAAAATGAGTAAATCGTTAGGTAATTATATTGGTGTCTCAGATGAACCAAATGATATGTTTGGTAAAGTTCTAAGTATCTCTGATGATTTGATGTGGCGCTATTATGAACTGCTTAGTACAAAATCACTTGATGAGATAGCAGCACTCAAAGCCGGCGTAGAAGATGGAAGCCTGCACCCTAAAAAGGTAAAAGAGGCTCTTGCTTTAGAGATTACAGAGCGTTTTCATGACAAAGCTGCTGCAGAAGCTGCCAAAGCTGAGTTTGAAAAAGTACATGCAAAGTCTCAGATTCCTACGGATATAGAAAGTTTTGAAATAGATGCGGAAGATGGTTCACTCTGGATTGCCAAAGCACTTGTTGATTGTGGACTTGAACCGTCAACTTCACAAGCAAGACGTGATATTAAGCAAGGTGGTGTTAAAATAGATCAAGAGAAAGTTTCCGATATGCAACTACAGCTTCAAGCCGGTGAGTATCTTCTTCAAGTCGGAAAAAGAAAATTTGCAAAATTAAAGGTGAAATAATGAGTTTTAACTCTTTAAAAATTGGAAAATATGAGATAGAGAAGCCTATTGTTCAAGGTGGTATGGGATTAGGTATAAGTTGGGATCAACTTGCAGGTACAGTGTCGGCAGAAGGGGGACTTGGTGTTATCTCTGCTGTAGGTACAGGATATTATAAAGATAGAGCGTATGCCGAGAAACTTGTAGCAAATCGACCTTTGAGCGAAGTGAATTTCTATTCACAGGAGGGATTTAAGGCTATTATTGATAATGCCAGAAAAATTTGTGGTGACAAACCGCTTGCTGCAAATATTTTATATGCGATCAATGATTATGGACGTGTTGTTCGTGATGCGTGTGAAGCTGGAATTGATATTATCATTACGGGTGCAGGATTACCGACAAATATGCCTGAGTTTACTGAAGGATATCCTGATGTTGCACTTGTTCCTATTGTCTCTTCTGCAAAAGCATTGAAAATTATTTGTAAGCGTTGGAAAAAACGTTATGATCGTATTCCTGATGCTGTTGTTGTTGAGGGTCCAAAATCAGGCGGACATCAAGGTTTTACCTATGAGCAGTGTAAACTACCTGAAAATCAGTTAGAAAATATTGTCGGACCTGTTGTTGAAGAAGCTGCACTTTGGGGTGATATTCCAGTTATTGCCGCCGGTGGTGTTTGGGATAAAAACGATATTGAAGATATGTTAAGTCGTGGTGCTCGCGGTGTTCAGATGGGTACACGTTTTATTGGAACATTTGAGTGCGATGCTCATGCAAACTTCAAAAAAGTTCTTTTGGATGCCAAAGAGGAAGATATTGTTCTTATGAGTTCACCGGTTGGTTATCCGGCTCAGGGTGTTGTAACAAACCTTACACATCTTGTAGAGAAACGTGAAGGACCTGCTATTAAGTGTATCTCTAATTGTGTTGCACCATGTAATCGTGGAGAAGAGGCTAAAGAAGTCGGTTTTTGTATAGCAGACAGACTCTCTGATGCTTATGAGGGAAATACGGAAACAGGTCTTTTCTTCTCTGGAACAAACGGATACAAACTTGACAAAATTATTTCAGTAAAAGAGTTAATGCAAAAACTTACAGAGGGTGAATAGTCATTAGATGAACCGTGCATTCACCCTTCTTCTTTTTCTTTTTTTTACATCTTTTGTGTATGCACAGAGTGACAGTACGCTTTTAAAGCGTGCGAACTCATATGCGAAATCTTCAAGCAAAACAGAACAGTTTCGTGCATACAACGCTTATAAAAATCTCTATTTACGTGCGATGGTTGATGAAAATAGCAGACTTAAGCGAGCTGCTTTGCGGGGAATTGTGTCATCTGGACATAAATTACATATTGATGTCTCTCGTTATAGTCAAGAGTTACATACATTACAACGAGTAACGCCAAAAAGAGTAAAAAAGCAAAAGAGAGCTCCTCAAAAGCGCCTCAGTAAAACAAGTTTACAATCAGTACGTTGGCAAGATGAAAGGTTGTTCCTCCATTTTAATAGAGCTCTTCGCAGTTCGGATGTAAATCATTTTCGTATGTATGATGCAAAAAAGAGGATTTATAAGTATATTTTTGATATCCATGCTGTTATGCGGGGAACGCGTATAATGCATAAAAAAGGTATTGATACTATTCGTGTGGCACAGCATAATGCCTCTACAATTCGTTTGGTAATTCAAAATAGAAAACCACTTGAAATACATTTTACGAGGGATGCTTCAAAACTTTCAATAAGTATGGATCATACAAAACGAAAAAAGCCTCTTGTCGTATCAAAAACAAAGCGTACTGTTAAAGCACCAATTTACACTTCATTTAGACATAAAATAATTGTTATTGATGCAGGACACGGTGGTAAAGATCCCGGTGCAACTGGATATAAAAATTATCATGAAAAAGATGTTGTTTTAAAGATAGCACAAAATTTAAAAAAGATTTTACGTTCTCGTGGTTATAAAGTTTATATGACACGGGATAGTGATGTTTTTATTAAATTGCGAAATAGAACCAAGTTTGCAAATAACAGACATGCAGATCTCTTTATTAGTATTCATGCAAATGCAGTACGGAAAAAAGATGCTTCTAATGTGCATGGGATAGAGAGCTATTTTTTAGCAACTTCCCGCTCAAAAAGAGCTAAAAGAGTTGCTGCTATGGAAAACTCCGCAGATCTTGAAGATATGAATTTTTATGGCAAACAGTGTTTTTTAAATACGCTGAACTATCATAACATTATTGCTTCAAATAAGTTGGCTATTGATCTGCAAAGAGGTGCACTTTCTCAGCTACAGAGTCATTATGCAAATGTTGAAGATGCCGGTGTAAGAGAAGGTCCTTTTTGGGTACTTGTTGGAGCACAAATGCCTTCTGTTCTTGTAGAGGTTGGTTTTATTACAAATCCGATGGAGGCAGAGCGTTTAATGGATAAAAAATATCAGTATAGAGTTGCTTTAGGTTTGGCAAATGGGGTTGAACACTATTTTATGAATAACTAAAAGAGGGTGTTAATCCTCTTTTTTGTAGTCTAGATCACCTGCACGAGACTCTTTTTCATTGATGAGTCTTTCAATCTGCTCTTTTACTTTATCATAGCGGAATTGCTCTTTAAAGCCTTGGATCCTACCACCTGCAGCATTTGGATGTCCACCACCATTTGCCCACTCTTTTGAGATCTGAGAGACACTGACTTGATTATTTGCACGCAGACTCATTGTGCCACGAGAACTGACATCAACAATGAAATCATATTCAGGATATGCTGTTAAAAATCCGTTTCCAATTATAGAAGTATTACCAACACCATAGCTAAGATAACCTCTATATCCTTTATAGTAGATAGTATTGCTTGCGCGAAGTTTTCCTAAGAGTTTGACGACATAGTTGGTTGCAAGATTATCGAGTGTATCATTTTTATCTTCTTTGAAAAAATTCTTTTTCAAAAAGTAGATCTTCTCATCTAAAACAATAGGAGCATCGGGTTCATTAATAAAGCTTGCAGCTTCTTTGAGTAGAGAGAGTTTATAGTGTCCATCTTCATTAGGAAACATTGTTCTGTTGAGTTCTCGTGTTTCATTGACAAGACGCATACAAACTTTTCCATATTCAAAGTTTTCATGTTCTTCTTGTTTCCAAAGATCGACAGCATTAACAACATCAACATATTTTTGCATCCATTCTGGTTCATCAAAATTGAGATGCTCTTTGGCATAATCATAGGTGATTTTTGTTGCACAACGGCTTGTATCAAGGTAGTACCAATCATATTTCATAGCACTCTCTTCACCGCTTCCGTGATGATCGAGAAGTTTAATAATAATATCCATACCGTTTTCATTGAGTTTTTTTACTTGATGTGTTAACCATTTTGATTCATCTGCGGTGAGGTTGAGATCTGTAATTAAGATGGCAGCAGGTTCTTTTCTTTTTTTAAGTGATTCAAGAATGAGATCAAGTTTTTGTTTTACTTCTGCACCATAGTTTGCATTATAATTAAATTTTGTATAGGGTGTGTAATGCATAACGAGTTGGCAGCTATAGCCGTCAAGATCAATATGTGATAGATGGTGAATAGTTCTGTTTTTCATAAAATACCTTTTAATTTTCTGTTTGTGAATTGATAGAGATAGAGCCAAGGACTTCAAAGCTAGCACTTGAATCTATCTCTGCATGAGAAAGGGTAACAACATCTAAAGAGAAACGCTCAAAAATTTCTGCTACACCTCGACGGATTTGTGGATCAACAATAACAATAACAGGAGAGATCCCTTTTTGTAAAACTTCAGCAGCTTTTGTACTTGTCGCTTGAATAAGAGCATTGATCTCACCAACATTAAGCATAAGGTTGCGAACACCATCTTGCTCTTGGGATTTTTGGAGTAAAAGCTGTTCTGTTTCCGTATCGAAAGTCAATAAACGAATGACACCATCATCCCCGGCATAGATCTGTGTAATGACACGGGAGAGTTTTGCACGTACCTGTTCGGTAATAAGCTCTACATTTTTTGTAAACTCTGCTATGTCTGCAATGGTTTCTAAAATAGTAAGCATATCTTTAAGTGGAATATTTTCATGGAGGAGAGCTTTTAATACTCTTTGAATTAATCCGATAGATGCAACTTTTAAAACATCATCTACAATAGCAGGATAATCATTTTTAATTTTATCAATAAGTGATTGAACCTCTTGGCGTGTTAAAAGTTCTTCTGCATTGCGTTTAATAAGTTCACTCATATGTGTTGAGATGACAGTGGCAGGATCAACAACGGTATAGCCATTGATAATGGCATCTTCTTTTTGTTCAGGTGTGATCCAGTATGCTTCTAGTCCAAAAGCAGGTTCTTTTGTTTTTATACCTTGGATCTCTCCTGTTGCCATACCGCTATCCATTGCTAAAAATTTATCGGGTTCTATCTCTCCATCTCCGATAGCTATACTCTTTAAAAGGACTTGATACTGGTTTGGTTTAAGATGCAGGTTGTCACGAATACGAACTTGAGGCATTAAAAAACCGTAATCTGAAGCAATTTTTCTTCGCATGGAACGAATACGCTCAAGTAGATCGCCACCTTGGTTTGCATCTGCAAGTTTTATAAGTTGGTACCCCAGTGTGAGTTCTAACATCTCTACTTTGAGGATATCTTCTAAAGCACGTTCTTCCTCTTTTGCTATCTCTTCACTCGATTTTTTTGGTTTACGATCTTGAATTTTTTCTTGTTCTTTTTGTTTGCTTAAGATATTTTCTACATCTAAAATAGAGAGTTCACCTTTTTCGAATTTGTAAATAGACCATCCCAGGAGTGCAAAGAGAAAACCGACAAACATCATTGAAGCAGTAGGAAGTCCCGGAACAAGTCCAAAGAGCATCATGATAAAACCAACGATCATCATGGTCTTTGCATTACCGACCATTTGTGAGATTGTTCCCTCTGCAAAGTTTTCACCATCACTTGAACTTCTTGTGATCATAATACCTGTTGCTGTAGAGACAATAAGTGCAGGGACCTGACTGACAAGACCATCACCTATTGTTAAAAGTGTAAATGTTGAAGCACTGTCACTAATACTCATACCATATTGAAAAACACCGATAAGAAATCCACCGATAATATTGATAAGGGTAATAATAATACCGGCAACTGCATCGCCTTTGACAAATTTAGATGAACCATCCATAGCACCATAGAAATTTGCATCTTGTAAAATTGCAGCACGTCTTGCTGTCGCCTCTTGATCGTCAATGAGTCCTGCATTTAAGTCGGCATCTACAGCCATCTGTTTTCCGGGCATAGAGTCAAGAACGAAACGTGCAGCGACCTCTGCAACTCTGGTAGAACCTTTGGTGATAACCATAAAGTTAATTAAAACCAAAATGGAAAAAACAATGATTCCAATGACAAAATTTCCACCGACTACAAAGTCACCAAAGGAGGTGATGACATCACTTACAGCTTCGGGACCCTCATGTCCTTTACTTAAAATCATCCTTGTTGTAGCAATATTTAAAGAGAGCCTATACAGAGTAAGGATCAAAATTAGTGTCGGAAATGTTGTGAGATCGGTTGGTTTTGGAACATATAAAGAGATGAGTAAAATTAAAACCGAAAAGGCTATGGAGATCGTTAAAAGGACATCCAGTATAGAAGATGGTAGAGGTACTATAATAATAGCAAGAATTGCCATTACAAAGAGAACAACACTGAGATCTCGTTGTCCGAGTAGAAAATTAAGTGCGGTTCCAATCTGCTGTTTTGGAGTCAATTTTCTCTTTGCCAAACTAGTCTTTTACCATCTTGTTATTCATCATCGAGTATATCAGCAAGGGATAACTCTGCTAAGAAATAGTCAATTTTACCTTGAAGTTTATGTAAAAAAGGCCAAATAGAACAGATTTGTGCTTTGTTGGAAGGACAGTCATGCATAGAAGGTGAACATTCAAAAACTGCAGGAGCTTTTCCTTCTACACTTGTCATAACATCGAGCATATTGATAGTAGAGGGCTCTTTATTGAGTACAAAGCCACCATTAACACCTTTGTAAGATTTTAAAATCTCTGCTTTTGCCAATGATTGTAGAATTTTTGCCAAAAAACTCTTGGATATAAAAAGCTCTTTTGATAAAGTCTCACTATCTAAAGGAGCTTTTGCTTTTGATAAAACTATAAGTGAAAGTATTGCATATTCACTGGCACGTGTTATTAACATATTTTAAAATCTTTATAAAATTATTTTGACTCTTATTATATCTAAAAAATATAAATAAATCTAAAGAATAGTTTGGCTATAATTGCGTTTCAACTTTTTTTGCATTGAGCAGAAGAGGAAATTTTATACCATTCAGGAGGCTATTATGGCTTTAGATTCGGCGAAAAAACAAGAGATTATCGCAAAATACGGACGTAATGAGAATGACACTGGTTCTAGTGAAGTTCAAATTGCACTTTTAACAGAGAGAATTAAAGAGTTAACAGAACACTTAAAAGTTTTCAAAAAAGATCACGCTTCACGTCTTGGACTTCTTAAATTAGTTGGACAACGTCGTCGTTTGATGAAATACTTTAAAAGAACAAACAAAGAGGCTTATGCTAAACTTGTTAGTGATTTAGGTATTCGCGACAACATCTAAGTAAGCTTTTATTAGTTTACGTTTTTTAGGGAAGTACTTTGTAAGTGCTTCCCTTTTTTTATGCCTTTTTTTTAGAGAAATATCTCTACGGCTCTTTCAAGATCTTCTTTTGTATCGATCCCAAATCCAGTACTTGCAACTTTTACCATAGCAATATTTTTTTGATGATAAATAGCACGGAGTTGTTCCAACTTTTCAATATCTTCAATAGGTGCATCGGGAAGTGAACAGAACTCTTTTAAACTCTTTTTAGAAAACCCATAAATACCTATATGACCAAAATAGACAGCTTCGCCACTCTGATTGTGTGGAATTTTTGCACGTGAAAAGTAGATCGCATTTCCTTTGGTATCTAAAACAACTTTTACAAGATTTGGATCTTCTGCCGCCTCTGCATTGATGGCGTTGTAACAACTTCCCATGATAAAATCATTTTTTTCTGCTTGCAGATGTTGCAGTTTTTTCATTAGTGATTCAACAACATCAGGTTCAATGAAAGGCTCATCTGCCTGTACGTTGATAATAAGTTCATCATCATCAAGATCTAAAATAGTGGCACACTCATGAATACGATCGGTTCCACTTTTATGTGTCGTAGAGGTAAGCATTGCTTTTATACCATATGCTTTACATACTTCAATGATCTTTTCATCATCGGCAGCAACAACGACATTGTCAAGATGTGCAACTCTTTGTGCTGTTCGAACGACCATTGGTAAGCCTCCGATCTCTGCAAGAACTTTTTGTGGAAAACGAGTAGAAGCTAAACGGGCTGGAATAATTATCATTTTTTACTAACCTTTGAGTATAATTGCGTAATTATAACAAAGGCTTTATCAAATTATGCTTCTTCATCAGCCCGAAACAGGTTATTGTTACAACAGTGATTCACTTTTTTTATATGATTTTATCAACTCTTTTGCTCCAAAAGGAGATCTCTTGGATATTGGTGCAGGGTGTGGAATAGTTGGTCTTTTAGTTGCCCGAGACAATAAAAAAGTAAAAGTTGAAGCAGTAGAAAAGCAGGGCGTTTTAGCGAAGTATGCGCAAAAAAATGCTCAGGTGAATAGGCTAGAATACAGACTCTACGAAGAGGATTTTTTGCATTTTCAAACAGATAAAAAGTATGATTATATTGTTTCAAATCCGCCATTTTATCCTGATGGTGTACAAAAGTCAAAAAATGAGATGCTGAGCTATGCACGATATAATTCTAGTCTTCCAATAGATGCTTTTTTTAAAAAAGTCTCACAGCTTTTAAAACCTCATTCTCATTTTATTTTTTGTTATGATGCTTCACAGTTTGGTCTTGTTTGTGCAGCACTTGATAGAGTAAAAATGCGACTAGTTGATGTGCGTTTTGTGCATCCAAAAATAGATAGATCGGCATCTCTGGTATTGATTCATGCACGAAATGGTTCCAAGGCAATGTTAAAAGTTCATTCTCCTTTGATACATTTTGATAAGCAAGATCTTACATTTGAGGTAGAAATGATCTATAAAAATGCAAAAACAGAGAGTATCAAATGTCAATTATAAAAAAAGATGGTTATCCGTATGCCTTTAACAGTGATGCCTGCTCAACATGTCAAGGAAGATGTTGTACAGGTGAGAGTGGTTATATCTATGTTAGTAAAGCAGAGATCTTTGCTATTGCAAAATTATTGAATATGGATATTAATGAATTTGGGGTAAAATATCTTTTTAAAAAGGGATATAAGTACTCTCTTAAAGAAAATAAAATTGATGACTCCTATGAGTGTGTTTTTTATGATAGAGAGTCAAATGGATGTAAAATATATATGGCAAGACCAAACCAGTGTAAAACATTTCCTTTTTGGGACTATTTTAAAACGCATATTGATGAACTCAAAGATGAGTGTCCGGGGATTATAGATGTCTAAAATTATATTGCTTGCACTTTTATTCTTGTTTGTTGGCTGTAGCCAAAAAAGTCCGCAACCCGATCAAAAAGCATTTGAACAGGAAGATACCTATATTATATTTGCATTACATGCGGAGCAGATGGGTGACTATAAAAGTGCAGCAAAACTTTTTGAGACACTCTATAAAAAGTCAGGGAATAAAGAATATCTTTATCGTTATTTGAATGATACGATGAAAGTAGGGGCATACACTGCTGTAATAAAATCAGTAGATGCCAATAGTGTTACCTCTTCATTTGATGCAAAACTTGTTCGATTTAAAGTAAAAGCACTGATAGGACTCAATAGATTGGATGCAGCGAGTAAACTTGCGTTAGTGTTGGCAAAAAAGAGTAATAAACCTGCTGATTATATTCTTTTGAGTGATATATATACGCAGCAAAAAAAGTATAATCTTGCGTTGAAATATCTTGAAGGTGCTTATGTTAAAAACTACAATGAAGCCATTCTTGATAAAATGGCAGTTATTTTATATGTAAATTTGCATAAAAAAAGTGAAGCCATTGCTTATCTTGAATCGCATGCGAGAATGCAAGGCTGTTCCAAACGTATTTGTGGAAGATTGGCAAGTTTTTATAGTTATGATAATAATATAGACGGACTGCTCTCTATTTATAAACGACTCTATGCAAAATATAAGAGTGATGCACTTGCAGAAAAAATTATAGAGATCTACTCTTATAAAAAAGAGTATGTTAAATTAATGGATTTTTTAGAAGCAAATCCTGTTGATAACAGACTGCTTTTAGAGCTTTACCTCTCTGCAAAAGATTATAAAAAAGCAAGTGATTTAGCTTATAAACTCTATAAATCAGAGGATGATTATGTCTATTTGGGTCAGAGTGCAATCTATAACTATGAAAGTTATAAGGGTAAAATTCCAAAGAGTGCACTTCAAAAAGTGGTTAAAGAGTTAAGTGAAGTTCTCAAATATAATAAAGATACTCTCTATTTGAACTATCTTGGTTATATTCTTATTGATCATGATATTGATGTTAAGAAAGGAGTCTCTTATATTCGAGAAGCTTTGAAAAAAGAGCCAAACTCTGCTTACTATTTAGACTCTTTAGCATGGGGATATTATAAACTCGGATGGTGTTTTAAAGCAAATAAAATTATGAAAAAAGTAGTTGATTTGGGTGTAGGAGATGAACCTGAAGTAAAAGAGCATATTACAAAAATTAAGCGCTGTATGAAGCATAAAAGGAATAAAAAACGATGATTTTAGATGATATTATAAAAAAAACAAAAGAGGATCTGGCAAAGAGAGAGAAAGAGTTTTCTCTTGATTGGTTAGGACGTTCACTTGCTTTTAATGCAAGACAGCCACGAGATGTATTCCCATATTTGACAGCGACAGAGGAAGATCCTTATAGAATTATTTCTGAGGTAAAAAAAGCTTCTCCTTCAAAGGGTATTATTCGTGAGGATTTTGATCCTTTGGCTATTGCACAGGCTTATGAACGAGGTGGAGCGAGTGCTATCTCTGTTTTAACAGAACCACACTTTTTTCAAGGAAATTTGGAGTATCTTGCCGGAATCCGTCGTTATGTTGGTATTCCACTGTTACGTAAAGATTTTATTGTCTCAAAATATCAAATCCTAGAGGCACTTGTTTTTGGTGCAGATTTTATATTACTTATTGCGGCTGCACTCTCTAAAAAAGATCTTAAAGAGTTGTTGAATTATACACGCCACTTGGGTATGGAAGCACTTGTTGAGGTACACGATAAAGCTGATCTTGTTAAGGCAATTTATGCTGGTGCTGATATTATCGGGATCAATCATAGAAATTTACAGACATTTGAGATGGATATGGAGCTTGCATATAAGCTTATTCCTTTAATTCCAAATGGAAAAGTGATTGTTGCTGAGAGTGGAATCTATGAGCATGGACAGCTAGAAGATCTCTCAAAGGCGGGTGTTGATGCTTTCTTAGTCGGAGAGTCACTAATGCGTCAAGATGATGAAGAATCAGCACTTAAAAAATTAAAATATGGAGAAGAAAATGCGTAAAATATTTGTTATGGCAGCTTTGGCTACAGTGTTAATGTTTAGTGCGTGTACACAAGAGACACAAAATAAAATAGGTAGAAGTTTGCAAAACTGGACTGGTACAAATGGTGTGTTAGATATTTATATGGGTGGAAAGCTTGTAAAACGTTTTATTAAGATCGGGAAGTTGACAACAGCAACGGCAACAGATGGTTCTACACCGAGAAATTATCGTTATGGATATGGTTATTTGGATACAAACTTTAATTATAAAGTAGATGATGGTGAGAAAAAACTCTATTTCGAGATCAGTAATTACTCTACACCATATATATTTTATGAAAATCCAGGAAGTAAATAAGTGGAGATTATAGATCTTTTTAAAAAGTTAGTCTCTACAAAGAGTGAAACACCAGATGATGGTGGACTTTTAGATTTTATAACAGAGTATCTTGATGATTTTAATGCAATTCGCGTAGATATTGAAGATGTAAAAAATCTTTTCATATACAAAAAATTTGGAGAGGGTGAACATCTCTGTTTTGCAGGTCATGTTGATGTCGTTCCTGCTGGAGAGGGATGGAGTAGTGATCCCTATGAAGCTATTGAGAAAGATGGTTACATTTATGGTCGTGGTACGCAAGATATGAAGAGCGGTGTGGCTGCTTTTGTTCAGGCTGTTAAAGAGGCAAAAGATTTTAAGGGAACACTCTCACTTTTACTCACTTCTGATGAAGAGGGTGAAGCTGTTAATGGTACGGTTAAAGTCTTAGAGTATCTGCGTGAGAAAGATATGTTGCCTGATGTCTGTGTTGTAGCTGAACCAACATGTGAAGAAGAGTTTGGAGATGCTATAAAAGTAGGGCGAAGAGGATCCATCAATGGTTACTTGACACTCCGAGGCAAACAGGGCCATGCAGCTTACCCTGAAAAAGCAATCAATCCGATCCACCAAATTGCCAAACCACTCTCAGCGATGGCAGGAGTCGATCTTGATGATGGAGATGAAGCTTTTGCTCCATCAAAATTTGTTATAACTGATATTCGTTCAGGAATGGAAGTAACGAATGTAACACCTAATGAACTTAAGATGATGTTTAATGTTCGTAACAATACTTTAACGACACAAAAAGAGGTTCGTGAATTTGTAGAGAAACATATGAAAGGGCTTGATTATGAACTTCGTCTTACGCAAGGTTCTTATCCTTTTCAAACAGATACAAATACAAAACTGGTACGTAAGATAGATGAAGCTATTGAGCAGGTGACAGCTATACGACCAAAGCATTCAACTGCGGGTGGAACAAGTGATGCCAGATTTATAGCACCAATGGGTGTTGATGTTATTGAATTTGGAGTAAAAAATGATACGATCCACTCTGTGAATGAGCGAACAACAAAAGAAGAGGTAGAAAGTCTCTATAGAGTCTTTAAAACTTTAATAGAGATCTGGGAGAAGTAATGAAGTATATACTATCTATGTTGCTATTATCAGTAACACTTATGGCAACAGAACTTCATTGGTATGATGATTATAATGAGGCTGTAAAAATAGCAAAAAAGGAACATAAACTGATTTATGTCTTTATCTCCTCTTCTCATTGTGGTTGGTGTCATAGATTTGAAAAGAGGACACTTCAAGATCAGAATGTCAAAAAAGCTCTCAAAAAAGAGTTTATAACAGTGCATCTTATTCGGGATCTTGATGATATTCCAAAGATCTTTAAGCAATCTCCGGTACCTAGACACTATTTTACAGATGCAAATAAAAATATACTTTATGATTCTTTGGGCTATAGAGAAGTGGATACTTTTCTCGCTTTTTTAGGATATGCAGAAGAACAATCTAATACAAAAGGAAAAAAATGAAATTTACACAAACAGAGAAAGCCCCTTCGGCTATTGGACCCTATTCACAAGCGACAGTAGTTAATGGTATGGTATATACATCGGGTCAAATTGCATTATTACCAAATGGAAGTGATGAACTTTTAAGTGCTGATGTTGCTACACAGACAAAACAGGTACTTACTAATTTACGTGAGGTTTTAGAAGCATCAGGTTCATCATTACAAAATGTGATCAAGACAACAATTTTTATAGCAGATATGGATGATTTTGCAACAATTAACGAAATTTATGAGAGTTTTTTCGGCATACATAAGCCGGCACGCTCAACAGTTGCAGTAAAAACTTTACCTAAAAATGCCCTTGTAGAGATAGATGCTATGGCAATAGTATAAGTTTTTTTTATTTCATAATTAATATTAACTTATTTTTAAACTATATGAGAGTAAAATTTTGGAATAAAAATATTACTAAGGGATAAAAATGAAAAAAATCATTACACTCTCAGCAGTTGCTGTCTTTGCTACAGCAATTTATGCTGATGATATGAATGCCACAAATACACAGGCACAGATCGATGCTCTTAAAGCTCAAATTGAGCAACTTCAAAAAACACAAGATGCAAAAATTGCCAAGTTAGAGAAAAAAACAGCACATAATACAAAAAAAATTAGTCATGTTAACCAGTTGGCGAATAATGATAATTTGAAATTTAATGCAGATCTTAGAACTTCATATGACTATATAAGTTATAAAAATGCTAAAGGTGATACATCATCTAATGGTGTTTTTAGTAATAGATTATGGTTGAAAATGGCATATGCACCTACACAACATCTTGCATTTTATGCTACAGTGGCTTACAATAAAATGTATGGACAATCTGTTGCACCGGCTCAAGGTTTCAATTATTATGATTGGGTTGTAAATGAAACTGTAAATGCATCTGATGAATTACGTTTAAAAGAAGCATATTGGCTTTATAAAAATGATACATTTTTAGGTATGGATATTCCTTGGACGGCAAGTATGGGAAGACGTCCTTCAACAGATGGCTTGCTTGTAAACTATAGAGAGGATCAAAAAGCAAAATCTGCAATCGGGCATAACATCAATATGGAATTTGACGGTGCAAGTTTTAATTATGATCTTGAAAATGTGACAGGTGTTCCTGGTATGGCTTTAAAATTCTGTTTTGGTCGTGGTATGTCAAATGTAAAAGCACGATATAATGGGATAGCTCAACAAGCTGATGGTACATTCAAATTAACACCTTCATATGACTATTCTAAAGTAAATGGTTTTGATAATACAGATTTGGCAGGTATCTTATTTAAACCATATGATGATGGGCAATATTCAGTTCATACGGTTTGGTTTAGAGCATATAATCTTCCAGGTATGGTTGCAATTCCTTCAACAACACATGATACTTTTGCCTTTAAACAAACAGGTGATGTTTCAGGTGGAGCAGCTAGTTTTGTCGCAGATGGTATTGGTGATGGTATCAATGATATGTTAGATGATTCTGTCTTTTTTGCATCGTTTGCTTATAGTAAAACACATCCAGAACAGAGAATGCTTGGAAAAACTGAGAGTAAAACAGGTGAATCAATTTATGTAGGTCTTAATTGGCCATGTCAACTTATTGATGATGCTCGTATAGGTGTTGAATATAATCATGGTACAAAATACTGGAGAAGTTTTACATATGGTGAAGATACATTAGCTGGTAGTAAATTAGCTGTCCGTGGTGATGCTTATGAATTATGGTTTAATAAAAATCTTATTGGTAAAAAACTTACTGCTCAAGTACGTTACACCTATATGGATTATAAATTTACCGGTAGTAATGGATTCTTTGGTGATGCGGGAATGCCTGTAAAAATTTCTTCTGCAAAAACTCCAAATGCAATTGATAAAGCACAAGATATTAGAGTTTATCTCCGTTATAGATATTAAAAAAATAAAAATTGTTTTTTACCACTTATAATCTTTATAAGTGGTTTTTTTCTTCCTATTTAGTTACATAAATCAATTTTTAATCGTCATATAACTTAATCAAAAGTTATTTATAAGTTAAGCTGTATTAGAATAGACTTATCTAATATTTTTTATAAGTTTATATAAATTTATATGCAGTTAGAAAATTATTAAAGAGGAAATGCTTATGAGTGTAGAAGTTTCTAGAAGAAAATTTCTTCAAGGAAGTGTGGCGTTAAGTGTTGCTGGAGCTTCGGCTATTAGTGCTACAAATCTTTTCTCTAGTGAACATGCTAGTGAACATCAGTCAACGAATAGTCGAATACCTAGTACAATTACTACAAAGACAGGAACAGGTAAAGCAGAAGATGTACCTTTCTTATGTGGTATTTGTGTTAATAAATGTGCAGGTTTTGCAAGAGTTGAAGATGGAATTATTACAAAATTAAATCCAAATCCATACTTTCCAAAATCAAGAAATATGTTATGTCCAAGAGGAAATGCAGGAATTCAAACTCTGTATGATCCAGATCGCCTAAAATATCCAATGGTAAGAATTGGTGAACGTGGTGATGGAAAATATAAAAGAGTTACATGGGATGAAGCCTATGATGCTATTTTAAATGGAACAGATAAATTTAAGGGTATTAAACAGATTCTTGATGAAGAGAAAGATAACCGTGCAACTATTGGTTATTGTAATGGTGAAGGTCTCTCTAAAGAGGGCTTTGAAGTTCTTATGGGTGAAAAAATTGGAACACCAAACTATGTAGATGAAATTAGTATCTGTCTTGAAACTGTTCTTGGTGGTTATTTTACAACAATCGGTACATATGGCGAATCTGATCTGAATAATGCAGATTATTTAATTATTGCCGGCGCAAACCGTGCAGAAGCTATTATTACTCCTGATACTATGGATATGTTTAAGCGTTCTAAAGGGAGAGGTCTTAAAACAATCGTTCTTGATCCTCGTTTTACAAATACAGCTGCAAAAGCTGACAGATGGCTTGCAATTAATCCAGGTACTGACTTGGCTTTTGTTCTTGCATTAACATATGTTGCACTTAAAGAAGAACTTTATGATAAAGATTTTGCTGCAAAACATATGGATGGATTTGAAGCGTATAAAAAACATATTCTTTCTCATAACTATACTCCTGAATGGGCAGAGAAATTTACAAATATTCCTGCAAAACTCATCTATAAAACTGCAAGAGAGTTTATGGCAGCACGCTCTCCTATTTATTATCAAGGTAGAAGAAGTGTTTTCTCTAAAAATGACTACCAACTTCGTCGTGCAATGGCAATTTTCCAAGGTCTCAGTGGAAACTTAGATAAAAAAGGTGGTATTGTTTACGGTGATAAAATCAAATTACCTAAAGAGGATATTAATGCACCACTATATGCACAAGTAAAACCTCGTTTTGATACACAAGGTATAGCTATCCCATCACTAAAAACTGGTTCGTGGATTGTATTTAGAAATATGATTCTTGAAGGGAAGAATCCATATCCGGTACGTGCAATGTTTATGAGAAAGCACAACCCTATGAGTGGTGTTCCAAATACGACAAAAACAGAAGCATTTTTGAAAAAAATGGATCTTAATGTAATGATTGACATTTTACCAAGTGATACAGCAATGTATGCAGATGTTATTTTACCAGAAGCTTCTTATCTTGAAAGAACGTCTCCAATTGCTAGTTATGGTGGACTTGAACCTGCAATTGTTCAAAGAAAAGCTGCTATAAAACCTCTTTATGAATCAAAAACTCCTGAAGTTATTTATAAGGAACTTGCTGAAAAACTATCTAAACCTCTTTGGGAAATTACGAAAAAGTATGATGAAGATGTTCAAGATGATATTGATGGTCTGAGTGAAAAAGAGATTGAAGCTTATTATGAAGAGAATGGTTTTAATCTTGCTGATCCTTGGGAAAAAAGTGTAGAAGAGGACAATAAAGAAAAAGTTGTTAAACTTTTTGGTGAAAAAGCATGGGCTATTATCGAGGAAAAAGGTGTTTATTATCCAAATATGGAAGAGTATCATAAACAACTCAATCCAAATGAGTTCCAATACTATCCAGAAAGCAAGAAAAACTATACAACACAAAATGAAAAATTAAAAGTAAAATGTGTTCTGCCAAACTTAGCTAACAAAGGTGTTGATGCAATGCCTACATGGCATGATGAGTATGCGTTTAATGTTCCTGAAGGTAAATTTAGACTAGTTACTGGTCGTCATGCACAATTTACACAAAGTGGAACTACAAATAATGCAATGCTTCGTGATCTTATCCCTACTAACTATATCTGGATGAATAATCAGGTATGTGAGAAAATGGGAATTAAATTTGGTGATAAAGTTGAAGTAAAAAGTAGTGTTGGGAAAGTGACAATTATGGCTTATCCTACTAACAAAATTGCTCCAAATCAGATCTTTATGCTTCATGGTTTTGGTGGAAGCAGTGAAAAGATGGAATTAGCATATGGTAACGGTGCAAATGATGCTTTAATTATTGAAGATAAAATTGAGCCGGTTTATGGTGCAGCTGTTATGCATGAAACTAATGTAGAAATAAGAAAGGTGTAACTTATGGCTAGATATGGAATGGCACTTGATTACAAAAATTGTATCAACTGTAAAGCATGTGAAGTCGCATGTAAAGAGGAAAATGGTGTAGAACTTGGTGCAGAAAAACACAGAATCTGGGTCGGTGGTAATAATCCTGATGGACAATGGCCACTTTTAGATATTGCTTCTGCTGCATTTTTACCAAGTCAATGTCAACATTGTGATGATGCTCCTTGTCAGGAAGTATGTCCAACTCATGCAACTTACTATGATGAAAATGGTGTTGTAAGAGTAGATGCTGATAAATGTATTTTATGTTCGTACTGTATGAACGCGTGTCCTTACGATGCACGTTATGTGGATGACAGAACAATGACAGTAGATAAATGTACTTTCTGTTCAGATACACGTCTTGCTCGTGGTGAGACTACAACAGCATGTCAAAATACTTGTCCGACAAAAGTAAGAACATTTGGTGATCTTGATGATCCAAACAGTGAGATTAGTGAATTACTCAGAACAAGAGAGCATTTTAGTTTAAAATCGCATCTTGGTACTAATCCAAAACTATTTTACCTAACATAAGAAGGAGCATAGAGATGAAAATAGGTCCGTTAAATATTCCTTTAAAAGAGGATTTCTCTTTAAAATCGATACTCAGTTTTGAGAAGACACCTCTCAATATGTTTCTTGCTGCAACAATTCTTTTGTTTTTAGCAATGTTTGCAATAGGTGTAGGTAATTATCTTGTCCATGGTCACCATGCATATGGTGTAACAAGACAGCATCCATGGGGGCTGTTAATTGCAGTTTATATCTTCTTTGTTGTTAGTTCAACAGGATTTTGTATTGTAGGTTCACTCGGTGATGTATTTGGGTTCAAAGACTATACAATGATCTCTAAACGTGCTATTTTTGGTTCAATTGTAACTATTTTAGCTGGTTTTGCAGTTATTGCTTTTGAAATTGGTCACCCTGTTAGAATGCTTATTTATAATGTAATTAGCCCGGGTATGCGTTCTGCTATTTGGTGGATGGGTACGCTTTATGGAATTTACCTTACATTTATGATTATTGAGTTCTATTTCTTGATCAACAACAATATGAAAAAAGCAAAGATTTTTGGTCTTGTTGGGCTTTTGGTAGGTCTTGCAGCACACTCAAATCTTGGTGGTGTTTTTGGTTTCTTAAATGCAAGAACAATCTCTAACGGTGTGTTCTATCCAACATACTTTATCTTGACAGCATTTATTACTGGTATCTATTTATCTTTTATTATTATGGGATTTAGATACAAAATGAATTTTGATGAAAAAACAAAAACTCTACTTATCGGTTTGGCAAAAATTCAAACACTTCTTATTGGTATTTTAATGTTCTTTGAAACATGGAAAATGCTTACAGGTGTATATGGTGGTATGCCAGGTCGTGCTGATGTAGTTGAGCATATCCTTGAAAGTGGTGGATTCTTATATGGTGAAGTTCTTTGTGGTATGTTAATTCCATTTGTTGTAATGCTTTTTACAAAATGGAGATCAGTTACTACATATGTTTGGACTTCAGCAATTGGTATGGTTGGTATTTTCTTTATGAGATATGATCTTGTACACGATACACAACTAAAACCACTTCAAATGATGAAAATCAGTGAGTATCAACTTCCTCCATCATGGGTTGAATACTTTCCAAGTGCAACAGAAATTATGATCTCTTTAGGTGGTCTTGGTCTTTGTATGCTTCTTTATTATGTAGGAACAAAAGCATTTAATCTTGATGAAGAACATTAAGATTTTGTAACCCCTCTTTTGCTATAATGTCTCTATGAAAAAGATAGAGACATCCAGAAGAAAATTTTTACAAGGTAGTGTAGCACTTTGTGTCTATGCTACCTCCTCTTTTAGTTTTGACTTGAAAGAAAAAGAGTCATTACTTCCATTGAAAAACACTCCTTATTTATGTAATATGTGTCGGAATAAATGTGCAGGTTTTGCACGTGTTGAAAATGGCATAGTTCAAAAATTAGATCCAAATCATTACTTCCCAAAATCAAGAAATATGCTCTGTCCAAAAGGCAATGCAGGGATCGATGCACTCTATGATAAAGATAGACTTAAGTATCCTCTTATAAGGATTGGTAAACGTGGTGATGGACGCTATAAAAAAGTAACTTGGGATGAAGCTTATGAATACATCAAAGATAAACTTGTCACAATTATAGATGAAGAGAAAGATAATCGCTCAACAGTTGCTTATTGTAATGGTGAAGGCTTTAACAAAGATGAATATATTAAGTTCTTCGGTTCTAAATTAGGAAGTGCAAATTTTTTAGACGAAGGTAGTATCTGTTTAAATACAAAATTAGGTGCAACACAGTTAACTATTGGTGATGTCGGTGAAATGGATGTTGCAGGAAGTGACTATCTTATTATTAGTGGTGCGAACCGTTATGAATCTCTTATTACTCCAGATAGTGTAGATATGATTCATTCTAAACAAAAACTTGTTGTTCTTGATCCTCGTTGTACTGTTACTGCCCTTAAAGCGGATACTTATTTACCACTCTATCCAGGAACAGATTTGGCATTTTGTCTGGCTATGATCTACATTGCTCTTAAAGAAAATCTCTATAATGAAAAATATGTTGCACACTATTTTGAAGATTTTGATAAACTCAAAGAGCATATACTTTCAAATAAATATACCTCACAATGGGCAGAGAGTAAAACACATATACCTGCAAAGCAAATAGAAAAGGTTGCCAGAGAATTTTTTGCTGCTAAAAATCCACTTTACTATTTGGGACGTCGTAGTGTATGGGCACAAAATGATTTTCAGCTTCGTCGTGCTATGGTACTTATTAATGCTTTGGCTGGTAGTATTAACAAAGAGGGCGGTATAATCTTTGGAAAACCCTTCCATCTCAAGCAAGAAGAAGTTAATGAACCTCTTTATAATGCAGCAGAAGGAAGATTTGATCTTGATGGTATAGTATATGGATCTCAAAAAGGTGGTTCATGGTTAAATTTTAGAGAAAAAGTTGTAACAAAAACAGCTCCATATTCAGTCCGTGCAATGTTTATTCGTAAGCATAATATTATGCAAAATATGCCAAATATTGCAAAAACTAAAGCGATGTTGGAAATGATGGATCTTGTTGTTGTTCTTGATACTATGCCAAGTGATACTGCAATGATGGCTGATGTTATTTTACCTGAATGTACTTATTTGGAACGTGAAGATATGGTAGTTAGTTTTAATAGACTTGAGCCATCTTTAGCTCTTAGAAATCAGGTAATTAAACCGCTTTATGAGAGTAAAAGTATGCAAGATATTTTAAAAGGACTTGGGAAAAAACTTTCAAAACCGCTCTTTGAAGTAAGCGCAAAGTATGATGAAGATCTTCAAGAGAGTATTAAAGAATTAGGTGAAAGAAAAGCTTTTAAAGAAGGTGGTTATGATTTAGCAGAACTTTACAAAAAAGATATTACAACGCGTAATAAAGAACTGATTGTGGAGTCGTTTGGTCAGGACGTATATGACTCTTTAAAAAGAAAAGGTGTATGGCATCCTTATATTGATCATGAAAGAGAGATCTATAATAATTATTATGAGTATTATCCAAAAGAGAAACGTTACTATACGGTTAAACGAGATTATAAAGTAAAATGTTATTTGAAAAAATTGCAAAAAAATGGTTTTGATCCTATGCCTACATGGAAAAGTTCTTATGATTTTAAAGTTCCAAAAGATGCTTTTCGGCTTATTACCGGTCGTTATGTTACATCAACACAAACTGCAACTACAAATAATATTATGCTTAAAGAGTTTAAAGAAAAAAACAATCTTTGGATCAATGCAACTATAGCAAAGAAATTAGATATAAAAGAAGATGATTATCTTGTTGTGAGTTCGGATATAGATAGTGTTGTCTTACAAGCTTATCCTACTAATAAAATTGCACCCGGAGTGTTGTGGTTTGCTCATGGCTTTGGAACAGCATCACAAGAATTGACCAATGCATATGGTAAAGGTGCAAGTGATAATATGATTATAGAAGATAAATTTGAAAAGATCTATGGTTGTGCAACAATGCATGAGACCAATGTAACACTGCGAAAACTTTAAAGGATACAATGATGGCAAATTATGGAATGGCATTTGATTATAAACTCTGTATAAACTGTCATGCATGTGAAGTTGCATGTAAAGAGGAGAATGGTATAGATTTAGGTGCTAAAAATCATCGACTTTGGATTGAAGAAGATGGTGAAGTGGATGGAGATTTTTGGAATCTTGATCGAGAAAATACAAAATTTATGCAGATGCAGTGTCAGGAGTGTCAAGATACTCCTTGTTTAAAAGCTTGTCCAAATGGTGCTATCTATATAGATGAAAATGGGATTGTTCGTCTCCATAAGGAAAAATGTGATCTAACATTGGCCTGTATGAAAGCTTGTCCGTATGGGGCACGATATATAGATGAGACAAATCGTATTACAGATAAATGTATTTTTTGTGCAGATACACGGCTTGCTAGAGGAGAGACAACAACAGCATGCCAGATAACCTGTCCTGCGAAGTTACGATATTTTGGGGACCTTGATGATCCTCAGAGTGAAATAAGCAGAGTGTTACAAGAACGTAAACACTTTACACTCAAACCAGAGCTGGGCACAAAGCCCAAACTCTTTTATTTAGAATAGTTTTTTAAAAGATTGTCGGCTGAATAGCTTCGTTATTGACGCCACCCTCTTCATTGACTTTAAGCAGGTATTCCCAAAGTTGCGTTGCTACTTTTTGGTAACGTTTGGATGTTTCACAGTTTGGTGCAATGACACTAATAGGTTGACCGCTGTCTCCACCTTCTCGAATTGCAGGTTCAATAGGAATATCTCCTAAAATTTTTGTTTTATAAGCATCAGCAAGAGGTTGGGTTGTCCCTTTGCCAAAGATATCATGCTCTGTATTACAAGTAGGGCAGATAAAGCCACTCATATTCTCAACAACTCCGGCAATAGGAATATGCAGTTGTGTAAACATATCCATACTTCTGATCGTATCATCAAGAGAAACTTTTTGTGGTGTTGTAACACAAACCCCTGCTGTTACAGGAAGACTCTGGGCAAGGGCTAGTTGTGCATCACCGGTTCCCGGAGGCATATCAAAAAGTAAAACATCAAGTTCGCCCCATTTAATATCTTCAAGCATCTGCTCGATTGCCTGTGTTACCATAGCCCCTTTCCATATTAAAGAAGCACCTCTTGCAATAAGAGAACCTATGGACATAACTTTAATACCATGTGCTTCAATAGGAATAATTGTCTGTCCTAAAAATACCGGTTCTTTATCTTCTATTCCCATCATTCTTGGAATATTTGGACCGTAGATATCAGCATCTAAAAGACCGACACGTTTTCCCTGTTGTGCAAGAGCAATTGCTAAGTTTACGGTAGTTGTTGATTTTCCAACACCGCCTTTACCGCTGCTTACCATAACAAAGTTTTGAATTTGAGGTAAAACATTTTTACCATTTGAACTCGTTTGGCGAGGCATAATAGGTTGTTTAATAGAAACTTTAATCTTTTTATTTGTATGCGAGAGTTTAACAGTGATCTCATTTGTAAGCTGATCTGCGATCTCTTGTGCAGCAGAAGGGATGTCAAGTTGAAGTTCTATTGTCTCATCATTAATAATAATGTTTTGTATAAAATCAAATGCAACAATACTCTTTGTAAATCCAGGATAGATAATTGTATTTAATATAGGTAGGAGTTCTTCTTTATTCATAGAATGACCTTTTAGAGATAATTTCTGGCGATATTATAACAAAATGTTACACTTAAAGATTAAAGTCATAAAGTAATTTTATAATAAATATTACTTTTATGTTAAAGTTACTATAATAGTTGTGAAATTTTAAGGAGACAAAAATGAATAAAATTGTAAAAATTGCACTTGGTGCAGCTGTAATACTAAGTTTAGGTGCTACTGTAGCTAGTGCGGATGCTGCTAAAGGTCAAAAATTATACTCTAAAAAGCTTAAAAAAGCTTGTGGTTTTAATGGTGCTAAATTTGCTGCAAAACATACTCAAGATGAGTGGACTGCAATTGAAGAGAGTGGTAAAATGGCAGATGAGATCAAAAAAATCTGTCCTAATGTAAAAGCAAAAGCATTAAAAGCAAAATATATGAAAGACTATTATGATTTTGCACATGACTTTGCAAGTGACAGTGGAAACGTTCCTTCTTGTTAATTCCTAATCAAGTTACTCTTCCTGAGTAGCTTGGTAATTCTTACTCTCTAAAAAATATTCCAATTCAAAGCAAATTAAACATAACTTAAAGCTTAGTTGGGTATAATTCCGCACTTTTTGTAGAAATACAACCTAAAAATATTTAAGGACCATAGATGTACGCAATTATTAAAAATGGTGGTAAGCAGTATAAAGTTCAAGAAGGTGACGTTCTTTCATTAGATAAAATGTCATTAGAGCCAGAAGCTACTATCGAAATCAAAGAAGTTCTCGCTGTAAATGCAGGTGAGCTTAAAGTTGGAGCTCCATATGTTGATGGTGCTGTTGTAACTGCTGAAGTTATCAGCGAAGGACGTGACAAGAAAGTTGTAATTTTCAAAAAACGTCGTCGTAAAGATAGTAAAGTAAAACGTGGTTTCAGACGTGATCATACACGTGTTCGTATCACAAAAATAGCTGCATAGTAAACAGTAAACTGTTACGCTTTTATTTAAAAAGCGACTAGTCGCGCGAGCTTCCCGCTGAGGGAAACTAAGCGTTAGCGTACTAAAAGGAACTTTGTTCCTTTTAGGTGATTAAAATAAATAAGAGGTTCCTTAAATTAGGGAACCTAATTTAAGGAGATAAAGATGGCACATAAGAAAGGTCAGGGAAGTACACAGAATAATCGTGACTCAGCTGGTAGAAGACTTGGTGTAAAAAAATATGGTGGTGAAGCAGTAGTTGCTGGTAATATTATTGTTCGTCAAAGAGGAACAAAAGTTCACCCAGGTAAAAATGTAGGTATGGGAAAAGATCATACTCTTTTTGCTTTAGTTGACGGTGTTGTTGCTTTTGAGAGAAAAGATAAAACTCGTAAACAAGTTTCAATTATTCCTGCTGCATAATCTTGCAACTGTTTGAGCTTTTTGCTCAAACACAACTCTACTACTTCGGAAGATATTTCCATCATAACAATCAAAATATTTAATAATTTACTCTCTCTATAGTCTATTCTTAAATATTTCAAAATATATACAAGCAAAAAAGGATCAGACAATGTTTACAGATAGTGTCGAATTAACAGTTTCATCAGGTAAAGGTGGGCAAGGATGTGTTGCATTTCGTCGTGAAAAATTTGTACTCAATGGTGGTCCAAATGGTGGTGATGGCGGAAAAGGTGGTGATATCTGGTTTAAGTGTGACAACAATACACATACACTTTCTCATTTTCAAAGAAAGATGCATATAAAAGCAGATAACGGCCGTCCGGGTGAGGGCTCTAACTGTACCGGAAAATCAGGTGCAAAAAAAGTGATCATTGTTCCACCGGGAACACAGATCGTAGATGCCGAGACAGGTGATATTCTTTTAGATATGACAGAACACGGTCAAGAGGTTAAGTTTTTAGAGGGTGGTAAAGGCGGACTTGGTAATACGCACTTCAAATCACCGACAAACCAAAGACCTACCTATGCACAACCGGGTGAAAAGGGTGAGACACGCAAGATCAAACTTGATCTGAAACTCATCGCTGATGTTGGACTTGTAGGTTTTCCAAATGTTGGAAAATCAACACTTATCTCAACAGTATCCAATGCACGTCCAGAGATTGCGAACTATGAGTTTACAACACTAACACCAAAACTCGGTCAGGTAAATATCGGAGATTATGAGTCATTTGTAATGGCAGATATTCCGGGAATTATCGGTGGTGCTCATGAGGGTAAAGGGCTTGGTATCAAGTTTTTACGTCATATTGAGCGTACAAAAACACTTCTTTTTATGATCGATCTTGCATCATACCGTGATCTCAAAGAGCAGATCGAAGTTTTAAAAGAGGAGGTTGCCTCTTTCTCTGAAAAACTTGGAAACTCGAAGTATGCTATTGCTCTGACTCGTGTTGATATTGTTCCACCAGAAGATATAAAAGAGCTTGTTGGCGGATTTATTGAGATGATGGGCTTAGAGCCAAGTAAACACAGTGAGTTTGATTTTGACAGTGAACTACCGTACTTTATTCAAGAGAGTGCTGATGAGACTTTAGGATTTGAGAGAGAAAAACCTTACTTTATTGCACCAATCTCTTCTGCAACAAATAAAAATATTGAGGCATTAAAATATGCACTCTTTAATTTAGTACAATCTGATAGAAAAAAGTAGAGTTATGCAGCGTATTGTAGTTAAAGTCGGTAGTGCAGTTTTAACACAAGATGGGGAGATAGCACTATCACGTATGCAGGCACTTGTTAACTTTTTAGTAGAGTTACGTGAAAAGTATGAAGTTGTCCTTGTCTCATCTGGTGCGGTAGCCGGTGGTTATACAAAACTTAAATTAGATAGAACACTTTTAGCAAATAAGCAGGCTCTTGCAGCAATTGGGCAACCTGTTTTAATGGCGAGATATTCTAAAAAATTTGAAAAACATCAAATTGTAACTGCACAAATTCTTGTTACTGCTGCAAATCTCAATAAAACTGATGAGATAATAAAAGTGAAAAATACAGTTGATACGCTTTTAGGAAATGGTGTCATTCCTATTGTGAATGAAAATGATGCAACGGCAACCGATGAGCTTGAAGTCGGGGACAATGATCAGCTCTCTGCCTACATTACAGAGCATACAAATGCTGATATGCTTATTATTCTCTCTGATATTGATGCTTATTATGATAGTGACCCTCGTCTTAATGCAAATGCCAAAGCTTTAAAAATTGTACATACAATTCCAGCTGCTGAGTTAAGACAGGCAGTTACACCAAACAATGCCTTTGCAACGGGTGGTATTGTCACAAAATTAAAAGCTGCTGCTTATCTTTTAGAACATAATAAAAGTATGTTTTTGGCAAGTGGTTTTGATCTGAGTGCAGTGAGAAGCTTTATGCTTGATGGTTTACATAAGGGTGGTACACTCTTTAAAAAAGGAGAGTAATATATGATAAAAGTTATCTTTATGGGAACACCTGATTATGCAGATGCAATTTTAAAGGCTTTAATAGCAGATAAAATAGTAGAAGTTGTTGCTGTTTATACACAGCCTGATAAACCGGTTGGACGAAAAAAACTTATGACCCCTCCACCTGTAAAAGTGACGGCACAAGAGTATAATATTGCACTCTATCAACCAAAAACACTTCGAGATGAAAGTGTGATTAATGAGCTTTTAGAAATAGAGTGTGATTATATTGTTGTTGCCGCATATGGGCAGATATTACCACGTAAAGTTTTGGAACATGCACCTTCTATTAATTTGCATGCATCTATTTTACCGCAATACCGTGGAGCTTCTCCGATTCAACAGACACTCCTTAATGGTGATAAAGAGACAGGTGTTACTGCTATGCTTATGGAAGAGGGACTTGATACAGGTGATATATTAAAAATTGAAAAAATAGCTGTAGCGGAAGATGAAATGGTATCAACGCTTTTTGAGCGTTTGACAGCAGTTGCAACACTACTTACACTTGATGTCTTGAAAAATTTTCATACTTATACGCCACTTCCTCAAGATGAATCTCAAGCAACATATTGTAAAAAAATCACAAAAGCAGATGGTGAAGTGAGTTTTGAAAATGCACAAATACTTTATAATAAATATAGAGCATTCACTCCATGGCCAGGTCTTTATTTGTCGAGTAAATTGAAGCTTAAAAAGATAGCTCTAGTAGAGTCTGAAAGTGAAAATGATGCAGGGGTGATTTTACATATTGACAAAGATAGCCTTGTTGTAGGATGTCAGCAAGGTTCAATACGTATTTTTAAAGTACAACCTGAGTCAAAAAAAGAGATGGATGTCCTTGCATATATAAATGGGAAAAGGTTACAGCTTGCAGATACTCTATCTTGATACGATAGACTCAACGCAAAAATATTTAAAAGATAAGATAAAATCACAGGAGTTAAGTGCGCCGATTGCAGTTTCTGCCGAGTTTCAAACAAATGGAACAGGGAGTCGAGGAAACTGTTGGATCTCTCAAAGAGGAAATCTTTTTTTCTCTTTTGCTGTACATCGATCAATGCTTCCTAATGATCTTAAAATTGAATCGGCATCGATCTATTTTTCTTATATTTTAAAAGAGACACTTTTTCATTTCGGGTCTAATGTATGGATAAAGTGGCCAAATGATTTTTATCTTGATGATAAAAAAGTAGGTGGAACAATTACTACGGTTGTTGGTGATATTATCATTTGTGGAATAGGTTTAAATCTACAAAAATCACCAGAAAATCACTCTACACTTGATATAATTATTGCAAAGAAAAATTTACTACAAAATTATTTTGCAAATCTTGAAAAAAAAGTTTTATGGAAGCAAGTTTTTAGCAAATATAAGTTAGAATTTGATCGAAATCAAGATTTTTTTACACATATAAATGGAATGAAGATCACTTTGTCGGAAGCTGATCTTAAGGATGACGGAAGTTTGGAAATTAACGGTGAGAGGATATATAGTTTAAGATGAGTGAAGTAATTGTAATTGCAAATCAAAAGGGTGGTGTAGGTAAAACTACTACTGCTGTGAATTTAGCAGCATCACTTGCTGTTGCAGAAAAAAAAGTTTTACTCATTGACTCTGATCCACAGGCAAATGCAACAACATCTTTGGGTTTTCATCGAAACGATTATGAATTTAATATTTATCATGTACTTATTGGTACAAAAAAACTCAAAGATATTATTTTAAAGTCAGATCTTCCTACTTTGCATCTAGCTCCATCAAATATAGGTTTGGTAGGAATTGAAAAAGAGTATTATGATGCAGAGAATGCGAAAGGGCGTGAGCTTGTCTTAAAAAAAGCCATTGCCAATGTAAAAAAAGATTATGATTATATTATCATTGACTCTCCACCGGCTTTGGGACCAATGACGATCAATGCGCTTTCGGCTTCAAACTCTGTTATTATTCCTATTCAGTGTGAATTTTTTGCACTGGAAGGTTTGGCACAGCTTTTAAATACGGTAAAGTTAGTACGAAAATCAATTAATCCTAAATTGACAATTAAAGGGTTTATTCCTACAATGTACTCATCACAAAACAATCTTTCAAAGCAGGTTTTTGCAGATTTGCGCCAACATTTTAAAGGAAAACTTTTTAAAGATAATTCAGATAAATATATAGTGGTTCCAAGAAATGTAAAACTTGCAGAATCTCCGTCATTTGGAAAACCTGCAATTTTATATGATGTAAAATCTTCAGGTTCCATTGCATATCAAAATTTAGCACAGGCGATAATAAAATAATGAAAAAACAAAAACTTGGACGCGGATTAGATGCACTTCTTGGTGAGATAGATGAAGCATATGAAAATGAAGGATCTCAAAAAGATTCTGTATTGGAAATTCCTTTAAAAGATATTCGGCCAAATCCATTTCAACCACGTAAATCTTTCGATGAAACGGCATTGTTTGAATTGGCTGAATCTATTAAAAATGATGGTTTGTTGCAACCTATTGTTGTGACAGAAGATATAGATGGATATGTTTTAATTGCAGGTGAGAGACGTTTTCGTGCTTCAAAGCTTGCAAAATTGAAAGAGATTCGTGCAATTGTTTTGAATTCTGATGAACAGAAAATGCGGCAATTTGCTCTTATTGAAAATATTCAAAGAGAGGAGCTTAATGCTGTTGAATTAGCACAAGCTTACAATGAATTGATCAAATTTCATGAAATTACACATGATGAATTGGCTACCATGATTCATAAAAGCAGAACGCATATTACAAATACTTTACGTCTTTTGCAACTTTCATCAAAGACACAAAAAGCACTGCTTGATAAAAAAATAACTGCGGGTCATGCAAAAATTTTAGTTGGATTAGATGAAAAAGATCAACAGTTAATGGTTAATTCAATTATAGGTCAAAAATTGAGTGTTCGTGAAGTGGAATCTATGATAAAAAGTAGAAAACAGAGTGAGAAAGTGCCTGATACTACAGTTGAAAACAGACTTGCACTAGACTTTTCAAAATTAAAAGATAAATTATATGATCTCGGTATTGCAACAAAAAATTCAAAAAATAAAATTACGTTAGAATTTACTACGCAAGATGATATTGAAGAATTTTTATTACATTTTACAAATTAAGCGTGAAAAATTGTAATTTTTTTACTCATTTAACTATCCTTTCAATTTAATCATAGTATAATCTCCGCAACTTTTAGGAGGTGCTATGTTAGATATAAATCCAATACTACTCTTGGCTACATTTGTTGTATTTGTTTCGCTTATAGCCGTTCTAAATAGTAAGCTTTATAACCCATTAATTAGTTTTATGCATAAACGTGATGCAGACATCAAAAAAGACCTTGAAAAAGTAGGTTCTAATGATGACGAAATCAATGAATTATATGCAAAAGCTGATTCAATTGTTATGAATGCGAAGCTAGAAGCTGCGGCCCTAAGAGAAAAAGTTATCGCGGATGCTAAGGAATTGGCAGACAGTAAGTTAGAAGCAAAACGTGCTGAACTTGCACAAGAGTATTTAGAGTTTGAGCAATCACTTGCAGAATCTAAAGAAGAGTTGACTAATGACTTAATGAGTCAAGTTCCAATGTTTAAAGAAGCTTTAAAAGCTAAAATGAGTCAGATATAAGGGTGTGATGTGAGTAGAATTCTAGTATTAATACTTATGATATCGACATATGCATTAGCATCTGAAGCTGCGCATGAAGGTGGGACAGATATAGTTCAAAGAACTGTAAACTTCCTCCTTTTTGCTGGGCTTATTTGGTATCTAGTAGGGGAACCGGTTAAAAACTTTTTTTCAGGCAGAAGTCAGGGTATAGCTGATGAGTTGAAAAAAGTTCAAGATAAACTTGATGAATCTGTTGCTCTTAAAAAAGAGGCTCTTGCAAAAATTGCTGAAGCAGAGAAATTTGCTGAAGAGTTGGCTGCAAGTACAAAAAAAGAGAATAAGATTCTTAATGATAACATTATGACACAGTGCGAAGCTGAACTAGAGAGTATGTTAAAACAACATGCTTCTAAAAAAGAGTTTGAACAAAAAAATATGGTTCGTGACGTTGTAGAAACAATTGTTGCTGAAACACTTAATAAAAGTTCTGATGTCTTTGATAGAGAAGCTATGGCAAATGTTATTTTGAAAAAGGTGGCATAGATGGAAGAACTGATTGCAAAAAGATATATTAAAGCACTTAAAAGTGATTTTGATTTAAAAACAGTTCAGACTATTTCATCTCTGTTTGATGTGTTGGCAGATTCATTTAAAGATGATAAATTTGTAAGCATCATTGATAATCCTGAAGTAAGCGCTAAAGATAAATCAGCGATTTTATTAGATGCAGTTAAACCTGCTAAATCAGATAAAGTTAATAATTTTATTAATTTATTGATTGAAAATAAAAGAGTTAATATTATTCCTGCAATTGCTAAGGAGTTAAAACGAGAGATAGCTAAAAGTACGAAAACTTATGAGGGTGTTATTTACAGTGATAGTAAAATTGATCAAAAAGTAATTACAGCACTTGGTAAGGGTATGAGTAAAAAATTTGATTCTAAGATCGCCTTCACATTTGTGAAAAATGATTTTAATGGTATCAAAGTAGAAGTCGAAGGTCTTGGAATTGAGATTAATTTCTCGAAAGATCGTATAGACAGTCAAATTATAGAACATATAATTAAAGCAATTTAACTTCAAGAGAGGAGAACAATAGTGGTAGCAAAAATTCAAGCTGATGAAATCAGCTCAATAATTAAAGAGCGTATCGATAACTTTGAATTAAGTGTTGATATTAATGAAACAGGTAAAATTGTTTCTTATGCTGATGGTGTTGCACAGGTTTACGGACTTAGCAATGTTATGGCAGGGGAAATGGTTGAATTCGAAGAGGGGACTAAAGGTTTAGTAATGAACCTTGAGGAGAGCAGCGTAGGTGTTGTTATTCTTGGATCTGGTGCACAACTTCGTGAAGGTATGAGTGTTAAACGTTTAGGGACTCTTTTAAAAGTTCCTGTAGGTGATGCACTTCTTGGTCGTGTTGTAAATGCACTTGGTGAACCAATTGATGGTAAAGGTCCAATTGAAACAACGGAAGTTCGTTTTGTTGAAGAGAAAGCTCCTGGTATTATGGAGAGAAAATCTGTTCATGAACCATTGGCAACTGGTATCAAAGCAATTGATGCGCTTGTTCCAATCGGTCGTGGTCAACGTGAGCTTATCATTGGTGATAGACAAACTGGTAAAACTACTGTTGCAATTGATACTATCATTAACCAAAAAGGTAATGGTGTTGTATGTATCTATGTTGCAATCGGTCAAAAAGAGTCAACTGTTGCTCAAATTGTTCGTCGTTTAGAAGAACATGGTGCAATGGAATATACTATTATTGTATCTGCAACTGCTGCTGAAGCTGCTGCACTTCAATTCTTGGCTCCATATACTGGTGTTACTATGGGTGAATATTTCCGTGATAATGCACGTCATGGTCTTATCGTTTATGATGATTTATCTAAACATGCAGTTGCTTATCGTGAAATGTCACTTATTCTTCGTCGTCCTCCGGGTCGTGAAGCATATCCAGGGGATGTTTTCTATGTTCACTCTCGTTTACTTGAGAGAGCTGCGAAACTTTCTGATGAAAATGGTGCAGGTTCTTTAACTGCTTTACCAATTATTGAGACACAAGCTGGAGATGTTGCGGCATATATTCCAACAAATGTTATCTCTATTACTGATGGTCAGATCTTCTTAGAGACTGATCTTTTCAACTCTGGTGTACGTCCGGCGATTAACGTTGGTCTTTCTGTATCTCGTGTTGGTGGTGCTGCTCAGATTAAAGCTACGAAGCAAGTTGCTGGTACTTTACGTCTTGATCTTGCACAATATCGTGAACTTCAAGCATTTGCTCAGTTCGCATCTGATCTTGATGAAGTTTCTCGTAATCAACTTGAACGTGGTCAAAGAATGGTTGAAGTTCTTAAACAAGGGCCTTTCTCACCACTTTCAGCTGAAAAACAAGTTGCAATTATTTTTGCAGGGAATGAAGGTTTCTTAGATGATTTCGATGCATCTAACGTAGTACGTTTTGAAGCAGAGCTTTATCCATTTATCGAAGCTTCTTATCCTCAAATTTTTGAGAATATCAGAAGTAGTAAAAAAGTAGATGATGAGACAAAAGCATTATTAATGAAAGCACTTGAAGAGTTCAAAGCTAGCTTTGTAGCGAACTAAGGGATATTTTATGGCAAACTTGAAAGATATTCAGAGACAAATTAAGAGTGTTTCAAACACTCAAAAGACGACACGTGCAATGAAGCTTGTATCAACTGCAAAGCTTCGTCGTGCAGAAGAGCTTGCAAAACGCTCTCGTCTTTATGCTCAAAAGATGAATCAGGTACTTGCCGAAATAGCTGGACGCATTAAATGTAGCAAAGTTGGCGGATTAGACAATCGTTGTTTTACACAAGTTGAAAATCCAAAAATGGTTGACATCGTTTTTGTTACTGCTGATAAAGGTCTGTGTGGTGGTTTTAATATTCAAACAATTAAAGCTGTTAACAAACTTTTAAAAGAGTACAAAGAAAAAAACGTAAAAGTGCGTTTACGTGGTATCGGTAAAAAAGGTATAGAATTTTTTAACTATAATGAAGTAGAAATGCTTGATACAGTTGTAGGTCTTAGTTCTAAGCCGAATAAAGAGAAATCTGATGATTTTATCTTGACATCTATTGCAGATTATAAAGATGGAAAGATTGATGCTCTACATATAGTATATAATGGGTATAAAAATATGATCACACAAGAGTTACATGTGAATACTATTTTACCTGTTAATACTGATGATTTTGATTGTGACAAAGTACAATCAAGTTCAATGTTAGAGATTGAAGCAGAAGATGAAGAGCAAATGCTTGATTCTTTAGTAGAAAAATATATTAATTACAATATGTACTACTCTCTTATTGATTCAGTTGCTGCTGAACATTCTGCACGTATGCAGGCTATGGACACAGCAACAAACAATGCTAAAGAGATGGTGAAAAACTTAAATGTTGAATTTAATAAAGCACGTCAAGCTGCTATTACTACAGAGCTGATAGAAATTATCAGTGGTGTGGAGTCTATGAAATAATGGAGAAAAATATGATTGGAAAAATTAGCCAGGTAATGGGTCCTGTTGTTGATGTTGATTTCGATGGTTATCTTCCAGTAATTAACGAAGCTATTGAAGTTAAAGTTAATTTAGATGGAAATGAACATCGTTTAGTTTTAGAAGTTGCAGCGCACTTAGGTGACGGTCGTGTAAGAACGATTGCAATGGATATGAGTGAAGGTTTAGTACGTGGTATGAACGCTACAGCTACTGGTGCACCTATTCAGGTTCCAGTTGGTGAAAAAGTTCTTGGACGTATCTTTAATGTAATTGGTGAGACAATTGATGGTGGTGATCAAGTAGAAGATGCACCAACATGGTCTATTCACCGTGATCCTCCACCACTTGTTGATCAGTCAACTACAACTGAAATGTTTGAAACAGGTATTAAAGTTGTTGACCTTCTTGCTCCTTATGCAAAAGGTGGTAAAGTTGGATTATTCGGTGGTGCTGGTGTTGGTAAAACAGTTATTATCATGGAACTTATTCACAATGTTGCTCATGGTCACGATGGTTTATCAGTATTTGCCGGTGTTGGTGAAAGAACACGTGAAGGGAATGACCTTTACTATGAAATGAAAGAATCGAACGTACTTGATAAAGTTGCACTGTGCTACGGTCAGATGAGTGAGCCTCCTGGAGCACGTAACCGTATCGCACTTACTGGTCTTACTATGGCTGAGTATTTCCGTGATGAGAAAAAACTTGATGTTCTTATGTTCATCGATAATATTTTCCGTTTTGCACAGTCTGGTTCAGAGATGTCTGCACTTCTTGGACGTATTCCATCAGCTGTTGGTTACCAACCAACACTTGCTCGTGAAATGGGTGCTCTTCAAGATCGTATTACATCTACAAAAAATGGTTCAATTACATCTGTACAAGCTGTATATGTTCCTGCGGATGACTTGACTGACCCGGCTCCAGCTTCTGTATTTGCTCACTTAGATGCAACAACAGTACTGAACCGTAAAATTGCGGAAAAAGGTATCTATCCTGCAGTTGATCCACTTGATTCAACTTCAAGACTCCTTGATCCACAAATTTTAGGTGAAGAGCACTATAACGTAGCTCGTGGTGTTCAACAAACACTTCAAAAATATAAAGATCTTCAAGATATCATTGCGATTCTTGGTATGGATGAACTTTCTGAAGATGATAAAAATGTTGTTGAACGTGCTCGTAAAATTGAGAAATTCCTTTCTCAACCATTCTTTGTTGCTGAAGTGTTCACAGGTGCTCCTGGTAAATATGTTTCTCTTGAAGATACTATTAAAGGATTTAAAGGTATTCTTAATGGTGATTACGATCATATGTCAGAAAACTCTTTCTATATGGTTGGTGGCATGGATGAAGCTATCGCTAAACATGAGAAAAACAAATAAGCTTCGTGCTTAGTAAAGGACTGTAATGGATAAGTTTAAACTTGAAATCCTAACGCCAAATGGTGAAATCTTTAATGATGAAGCTGTTAGCGTAGTTCTCCCTGGTAAAGAGGGAGAATTCGGCGTTTTAGCAGGACATGCTTCTTTGACTACTCTTCTAGAAGCAGGTGTTGTTGACGTTGAAAAAGAAGATAAATCAGTCGAATCTATTGTTATTGACTGGGGTGTTGCTCAGGTTAGTGAAGATAAAGTTGTTATTTTAGTAGAAGGTGCTGCACCTATTCGTGGAGCAAATGAATCTGAGATTTCAAAAGCTATTGAAGATGCGAAAAAACTCATTAATGATGTTGCAGATTCAAGTTCTGCTATTGCTTCTGTTTCTGCAAAAATAGAATCAGCAGCTCAAAAACTAATATAAGATATGATTAATAATTTAATTGATTTTTATCTCAAAAGTCATCCGGTTACTATTGGTGTATTGGCTCTTTTGTCACTGTACTTTATAATATTAAATTGGGTGTTCTTTTACCGCTATTTTTCTCTTAACAGTTGGCTTAAGCGTGAGAGTGACTCTTTAGAATCACTCTTGCTTGGAGCTAGAACTGTTAATGAAAACTCCTTTTTAAATAATTTTATAAAAAGTAGTAATTTTGTTTCAAAAGAAGTTTTAACACTTGCTATGCATGCTGCGACAAAAGAGGCAACAAAAGGGCTTTCAATTCTCTCTGTATTTGCTTCCACTTCTCCTTTTATTGGTCTTTTTGGAACTGTTGTCTCTATTTTAGATACTTTTTCTCATATAGGTCAATCAAGTGGTAGTATGTCCATTATTGCAGCTGGGGTAAGTGATGCTCTGGTTGCTACAGCTTCAGGTATATTTGTTGCAATTTTTGCTTATACCTATCATCAAATTTTAAAACGTAAATCATATGAAGTTGTCTCTTATCTTCAAATGCAAAGTGATGCAATTTTAGCTCGCAGGGCATAATAATGATATATGATTGGGATGAAAAACCGGAATTAAATATTACACCGCTTGTTGATGTTATGCTTGTTCTTTTGGTTGTTTTAATGGTTATTGCTCCAAATATTATTTATGAAGAAAACATTAAATTACCACAAGGTTCGGCAACACAAGAGCTTTCTAAAATTCCTCCCGTACATATTACTATCGACAAAGAAGGTACACTTCAAGTGAATAAAAAAACATTTCTCTTAAATGCTTTTAGTGATAACTTTTTTCTTTATGCAAAAAAACTCAATAAAAAAGCTACTGTTTTAATTAGTGCAGATAAAACACTTGATTATGGTATTGTTATGTCTGTTCTTGCAGCTGTTAAACAGGCTGGTTTTTCCGAGGTTTCATTAGCTACAAATGGATAATAATAAGCAATATTTCATTCTTGGCGGTTTTTTATCACTCACCTTGTTCTCTTTATTTATTGGATTATTTATCTATATGATGTTCTCTTTACACGAGGAGAAAAGTTATGGTCTTCGTAAAGAAAATTTTATTTCAGTATCTATAGTAATGCCAAAAACTTTTGCTAAGAAGAGTACAGCTAAAGCTCATATACAACATATGGCAACGGCAACAGCTTCTCATAAAAGTATAGATGTTAATGACCTTTTTTCAGATGTGTGGACACCAAAAATTTCTAAGAAAACTAAAAAAAGAAAAGTGAATTCAAAGAGAATAGCAGATATTGCAAAAAAGATACAATCTGTTTCAGAAAAAAATGTTGATTCTCTCTCTAAAGAGATTGCGAAAATTGATAATAAAATAGCAGATAAAAATAAGCAGGCTTCTTCTTCTGCAAGTGAAGTTAATGAATATTTGGCTAAAATTCAAGCAATTGTTTATCAACATTTTAATGTTCCTCCTAATAGTGAAGGTGCTAGTGTGAAAACTGTTATTGAGTTGGATCCACTCGGGAGAATGACTGATTTTAGAATTTTAAATTATTCATCAAATGCAGCATTAAATGAAGAAGCAGATAAAATTAAAGATAGACTGAAAAATGTGATTTTTCCTAGAAATCCACAAAATAAGTCTAGCAGAACTATTGTAGTACTGATTTCAAAGGAGTAGAGTGTGAAAATTTTATTTTCATTATTTATATTTATAGGTGTACTGTTTGCAAATGATGCAACAATTGAAGTAATTAAAAAAGCAGATACAATTCCTTCTATTGCAGTTGAAGATGCATCAACAAGTTATGACGGTACGTTTAAAATGCGTTTTTTTAAGACACTGATTGCAGATTTAAATGTTTTGTCAATTTTTAATGTCGATAGACACTATCGTATATCAGATTTTGACGATAGCAGAGTATTAGTTGACAATAAAGATATGCAATATGTATTGAGATATAAAGCTTTTGAAAGAGATAATGGCAGTTTTAATGTTAGTATAAAATTATTACAAAAAGATGCAATTGTTTTTTCCAAAGATTACAGTGTTAAAAATAATGATATATTTATGTTTGTTTCTCATGCAATTGCATATGATATAAATCAATTTATGGGAAAACCTTCTGTAGAATGGATGAAAAGAAAAGTAATTTTTTCTCGTATAACTGCACCTTTAAAAAGTGAAATTGTTGTTGCGGACTATACACTTTCATATCAGCATATTGTTTTAAAAGGAGGATTTAATATCTTCCCAAAATGGGCTAACCGTGCTCAAAATGCTTTTTATTATACTGCTATGGATATGGCAAAACCTACTTTAAAATATGTAAATTTAAAAACAGGTGATGTGCATGATGTTATTTCATCTGACGGTATGATGGTTTGTTCTGATGTTAATAGTGATGGTTCAAAATTACTTTTAACTATGGCTAGAAACGGACAACCGGATATATATCTTTACACAGTTGCAACGAAGCGATATAAACGTTTGACACATTACAGCGGCATAGATGTTAATGGACAGTTTATGGGGAATAATAAAATAGCTTTTATCTCTTCAAGACTTGGTTATCCAAATGTTTTTTCAAAAACTCTTGATACAAATGAAGTGGAGCAAATGGTCTATTATGGACGTAGCAATGTTTCGTGTAGTGCATATGGCAATTATATTGTTTATTCAGCACGTGAGAGCTCAAATGCTTTTAGTCAAAATACATTTAATCTACACCTTATATCTACCAATACTGATTTTATTAGACGTTTGACCGCAACAGGTGTAAATGAATTTCCAAGATTTTCAAGAGATGGTGATGCTATTCTTTTTATTAAAAACTATAAAGGACAGAGTGCTATTGGAATTATTCGATTAAATTACAATACAAACTATCTTTTTCCATTAAAATATGGAAAAGTTCAATCTATGGATTGGTAACCTTATTTAGAATCTGTTACAATTTTTTGGTATAATTGGTCAAGATTTAATTTTAAGGAAATAAAGTATGAAAAAAATAGTACTTTCTAGTGTTGTTACAGCACTTATCGTTTTTAGTGGGTGTTCAAAAGAACCTGCAGTAGATACAAAAGCACAAAAAGTTGTTGCTCCAGTAGCTCAAGAAGTTCAAGCAGTTCAAACTGAAACAGTTGCTCCAGAAAACAGTGTTGTAAATTCTAACAGTAATGAAATGTCAATGGCAGATATTGAAAATAAATTGCCAACAATTTATTTTGCTTTTGATAAATATAATATTACACCTGAAATGCAAGAAAAAATTGATGCTGCTGCAAAAATCGGAAATGAAGATGATGCAAAATCATTAAATGTAAAACTAGAAGGTAATTGTGATGAGTGGGGAAGTGATGAATATAACTTCGCACTTGGTCTTAAACGTGCTCAAGCAGTGAAAAAAGCTTTAGTAGCTGATGGAATTGATGCAAGTCGTATCTCTATGGTAAGTTACGGTAAAAGCAATCCTGTATGTACAGAACATACAAAAGCATGTTGGGCTCAAAACCGTCGTGTAAACTTTAAAGTTCTACCATAAAGTTTCAAGCATGAATAAAAAAGCAGTAATTACACTCTGTATTGCTGCTGCAATACCTACACTACTCATGGCATCCGAACCTTCAGCGTTTGGTGCCGGAGATCTCTCCAGTCCAGATCCATATGGCTTAACTTCCAGTGAAAAAGTAATTTTAGAAACAAAAGATAAACTAAAAAAAGTTGCACAAAAAAGTAATTCACAGGCAAGTGAACTGGATTCCCTAAGAGAAAGAATTGATGGTTTGCAGAGTATAATAGAGAGTATTAGTAGAAAAACACATAACAATAAAGTGAATCTTGAAAAGTTCAAAGAAGAAGAACAAAATGGTGTTTCTAGTAATAATGAATATCAAACAAGACTTGCTACATCAATAGAAGAGAATAGTAAAAGTATTGAAACATTAAAAAAAAGTGTTTTAGATCTTTCACAACTTCTTGATACGATCAATAAAGAGTATGTCACAAAAAAAGAGTACAATCGCTTAGTTAAAAGTGTAAATGATTTTAAAGCTCTTGTAGCTAAAGAGTTACGAACAGGTAAAGTTACTGCACACAGTAGTAACTCGAAAATGAGTAGTGTTTCTTTAGCCAAAATTGCACAAAAAAATTATAAAAAGCGATACTTTACAAAAGCAATTAATGCTTATGAAGAGTTGATAAATAGAAATTATAAACCTGCTTACGCGCACTATATGATTGGTGAAATGAATTATATACGTAAAAATTATGCAGAAGCAATCTCCTATTTTAAAAAGAGTGCTGCACTTTATTCAAAAGCTTCTTATATGCCTACATTGATGCTTCATACTGCAATATCAATGGATAAAACTGGTGATAAGTCACATGCAAAAGCATTTTATAAAGCGATTATTGTAAAGTATCCAAACTCAAAAGAGGCAAAAGTGGCAAAAAAACACTTATAGAAAAGCGGAAGGCTGTTTTTTCAGCTTAAGAAGTAAAAAAGTATGTTAAAATCCGCGAAATAAATTTGAAGGTAAAAATATGGCAATTGAGCAAAATCAAATCGTATCATTAGAGTACGAAGTAAAAGATGGTGATACGGTAGTAGACAGTAATGTTGGTGGACAACCATTGGTATTTATGTTTGGAAAAGGGCAGATTATTCCTGGTCTTGAAGAGGGTATCAAAGATATGAATATCGGTGAAAAAGGAGATATCTTGGTAAAAGCTGCAGATGCTTATGGTGAGTATAATGCAGAAGCAACACAAGAAGTACCAAAAGATCAATTTGCCGGTATTGAACTTACAGAGGGAATGACACTTTATGGTCAAGGTGAAGATGGCTCAACTGTTCAAGTTGTTGTTAAAGAGATTAAAAATGATACTGTAGTTATTGATTTTAATCACCCTTTAGCTGGTAAAGATCTTATGTTTACAGTAACTATTAATAATGTTAGAGATGCTTCAGCTGAAGAAGCTATGACAGGTGTTCCAGCTGAAAACAAACAAGAAGAAGAGCATTGCGGATCTGGCAGTTGTGGATGTCACTAGTTTTATAACTGCATCTTCAGCCTCTCTTCAGGCAAAGAAAACAGCATCACTCTTAAAGACACTCAGTGTAAATGCATTGATTATGGGAGAGAGTGGTGTAGGTAAAAGAGCATTAGCCTCTTTTATCCTTCCTGATACATCAATTGTAGATGCATCAAATTTTGATGAACTTCTTGTAACTTTAGAGAGTTCAAAAGAACTAATTATTACAAATATAGACAACTCCCCTAATTTAAATAGAGTAATAGAAGCTATCAAAGAACGAAATGTTCGTGTGATTGCTACAGCAAAACAGTGCTTTGAAAATGAGCTCATAGATGATCTTTTTAGTGTTAAATTTGATATTCCTCCTCTTCGCGAACGTTTAGAAGATGTCCCTTTACTTATAGAAAAATTTGTTAAAGAGGCCGCAATACTCTTTGGTGGAAATGAGAATTTTAACAGTCAAAATTTCAAGGTAGATCTCTCAAAAAATGCAGATTCTTTGCGTCGTCAAGTTATGATTAACTATCTTCTACAAGATATTGAGGATCAAGAACTAATGGAGATTATTGAGAACTATTTGTATGATAAATTAGGTTCAAATAGTGATTATAGAAATTATTTGTATCTTTATGAGGTACCACTTATTCGTGGTGGACTTAAAAAGTTTAAATCACAACTGCAACTTGCAGATAAATTGGGACTGAATCGAAATACATTGAGAAAAAAAATATCTGAAAATAAAAAATATTTATAAACTAACATAAGGAAACAGAATGAAAAAAGTAGCTATGATTTTTGCCGGACAAGGTTCACAGGCAGTGGGTATGGGAAAAGATTTTTATGAAAACTCAGAACTTGCTCGTGAAATGTTTGCTAAAGCAGGTGAAAGAATAGGTGTTGATTTTAAAGAAATAATTTTTGAAGAGAATGAAAAACTTGGTCAAACTGCTTATACACAACCTGCAATTCTTTTAGTTCAAATGATTGCATATAAGCTTTTTAAAGAGGCTTGCCCAGATTTGAAAGCTGAACTTTTTTTAGGTCACTCATTAGGTGAATTTTCTGCTTTATGTGCATCAGGTGCTATTGACTATGTTGATGCAGTAGAACTTGTTCATAAACGTGGTGCTTTAATGCAGGAAGCATGTGAAGGTAAAGATGCTGGTATGATGGCTATTGTTGGTCTTGATGATGAAAGTGTAGAAAAAATTTGTGCAGATGTACAAGTTGCAGGAAAACAAGTTTGGCCGGCAAACTATAATCAAGATGGACAACTTGTTGTTGCGGGTAACAGATCTGATCTAGCGGCACTTGAAGATGTTTTTAAAGCAGCAGGTGCAAAGCGTGCACTGCTTTTAAATATGTCAGTAGCATCCCATTGTGAGATTTTAGAACCGGCACAAGAGCCTCTTGCTGCATTAATGCAAGAGTATGTTACAGATACTTTTGAAGCACCAATTATTTCAAATGTGACAACTGCACCATACAGTACAAAAGCTGATGCTGTAGCACTTTTAAAAGATCAACTTGTAAAACCGGTAAAATACAAACAGTCAATTCAAGCAATTGCAGGTGATGTTGATATGGCTATAGAGTTTGGAAACGGTGTTGTTTTAAAAGGTCTTAACAGAAGAATTGCAAAAGAGCTAAAAACACTTAATATCTCTGATATGGCCTCTTTAGCAAAAGTTACAGAGGAAGTTTGCTCATAATATGAGAGTAACTATTGCACAAACAGCTCCAAAGTTAAATAGAAGTAATTTAGACGAGATTGTCTCTATTGTAAAAGAGTATAAAAAGAGTTCTGATCTTATTGTATTTGCTGAGCTGGCATTAAGTGGTTATATGCTTCAAGATAAACTCTATGAGGATGCATGGAGTCTTGAAGAGCTTGATGTTTTAGCAGAGCTGAGTGAAGATATTGATATTGTAGTAGGTGCAGCCCTGCGTGACGGCAAACTCTTTCGTAATGCTGCTCTTTATTTTTCACAAGGTAAACTTCTTTTCAAGCATATAAAAGTACATCTTCCTAATTATGGTATGTTCGAAGAGGCACGCTATTTTGAAGATGGTGATAGTTTTGAAGCATTTATGGCAGGTGAGAAGAGAGTCTCTATGCTTGTGTGTGAAGATATTTGGCATGAGAGTGTGCATAAAGAGCTCATTTCATTAAATCCTGATATTATTTTAGTTCTTGCTGCTTCTCCTGCACGTGGTTTTAGTGATGATGGACTCTCCATTGAGAAAAAATGGTACAAGATTATTCAAGAGGTTGCCAAAGAGTGCAAGGCTGAGCTGGTTTTTGTAAATCGTGTCGGCTTTGAAGATGGTCTTGGTTTTTGGGGTGGAAGTTGTGTTGTTAATAAACAAGGCACTATTAGTAAAACGCTTAATAAATTTGAAACAGCCATAGAGACTGTAGAGATAGAAGGAAAATAATGAAAATTGCGATCATGGGTGCGATGCCCGAAGAGATAGCACCGATTTTAGAGTATCTTGATGCTGTTGAGGAAGTCAATTATGCAAAAAACAAGTACTATAAAGCAAAATATAAAAATATAGATGTTGTTGTAGCTTATTCAAAAATAGGAAAAGTATTTTCAACACTTACAGCAACGACAATGCTTGAGATGTTTGCATGTGATGTTCTTCTTTTTACAGGAGTTGCAGGTGCTGTTAATGATGAGCTTAAAATTGGTGATTTGATTGTTGCAACAAAACTGCCACAGCATGATCTTGACATTACTATTTTTGGTCATCCACATGGCTATGTCCCTGAAGGGAGTGTTTTTGTTGAGACAGATAAAGATCTTCGAGCTTTGGCAAAAGTGGTAGCCAAGGAGATGGATATAGATATTAAAGAAGGTATCATTGCTACTGGTGATCAGTTTATCGCTTCACAAGAGCGTAAAGGCTTCATAGCTGATACTTTTCATGCAGATGCTTTGGAGATGGAGGGTGCGAGTGTTGCAGTAGTTTGTGATGCTTTGGGTGTACCTTTTTTCATTCTTCGATCTATCAGTGATTCGGCTGATATGGATGCAGGTTTTAATTTTGAAGAGTTTGTAGAGAGTTCGGCAAAGATTAGTGCAACATTTTTAATGAAGATGGTTGATAGGTTGGCACAAGCTTAATGGGTGTTAAACTTTCTAAAAAAATCATGTCAAAGTTGGGCAAAACAAATGCCGAATTTGAACTTATAGAGGAGGGTGACAAGATACTTGTTGGGCTCTCCGGTGGTAAAGACTCTCTTACTATGATTCATGCTATGAAAGAGCAGCAGCGTCGTGCTCCTTTTGATTTTGAGTTTTTGGCAGTGACTATCAGCTATGGTATGGGTGAAGATTACTCAAATCTTGCCGCACACTGCAGGGAGTATGATATCCCTCACATTATCCATGAGACACAGACCTATGATCTGGCAAAAGAGAAGATCCGTAAAAACTCTTCTTACTGCTCTTTCTTCTCTCGTATGCGAAGAGGCTATTTATACTCTGTTGCTAAAGAGCATGGGTGTAACAAGGTTGCACTTGGGCATCATATGGATGATGCAGCAGAGAGTTTTTTTATGAACTTTATCTATAATGGTCAGATGCGATCTTTGGCTCCAAAATATAGAGCTGAGAATGGCTTGATTGTTATTCGTCCACTGATTCAGTTACGTGAGCGACAACTGCGTGCTTTTGTGGTTGATAATGGCATTGAAGCCATAGGTGATGAGGCCTGTCCTGCAATGCGTTTTGATATAAAAGCACCGCATGCAAGAGAGAGTACCAAACAGATGTTAGCAGAGATGGAACAGAAGTTCCCTAATCTTTTTACATCCCTTAATGCTGCATTTAAAAATATCTCAGTTGAGAGCTTTTTTGATAAAGAGAAGTTTAGTTTATAACTTCTTTTTCATCATAGATAACGGCCGTATCAGCAAGTAGATCATGGAGGGCTCGTTTATCTTTTCTAAATCCTACCATTAAAAAACCAATGCCAAAAAGTAGGGTAGATGGAATATATCCAAGTGATCGAGTGATGGCTTGTCTGTTTGATATATCTTGAAATGTTTTTGCATCAACGACTTTTATATGAACTAATTTTTTCCCTGGTGTTGCCCCTCTCCATTTATCCCAAAAGATAACTGTTAAAACAAGTACAGCAGCTTCAAAGAGAAGTTCCCATTTAAAAGAGGTGTGTGGCTGATGATCGAGTGCATGCGGGTTACCGCTCATTGCCATTTGTAAATTTTGTTGATATTGTGCGAAGTCAAACCAGTTGCCGTCACTTAAAAAGTAGATGACTATTGCCACTGGCAAGGCTAAAAAGAGGGTATCTAAAAAGGAAGCGACGAAGCGAACCCAGAAGCCCGCATATCGTACTTCAGGTTTAGACATGGTAGTTTGGTGCTTCTTGTGTGATGATTACATCGTGTACATGAGACTCTTTAAGACCGGCTGATGTGATCTCAACAAACTCTGATTTATCCCAGAATGCTTCAATGCTCTCACTGCCACAGTAACCCATAGATGAACGAAGTCCACCCATCATTTGATGAACAATTCCTGCGATGCTACCACGGAATGGTACACGACCTTCAATACCTTCTGGAACAAGTTTATCTGCTGCTGTTCCCTCTTGGAAATATCTGTCATTACTTCCTTTTTGCATAGCTCCGATACTTCCCATACCACGGTATGATTTGTATTGACGCCCTTGGAACATAATAGTCTCACCTGGTGACTCTTCCGTACCTGCTAAAAGACTTCCTGCCATAACACAACTAGCACCTACTGCAAGAGCTTTTGCAATATCTCCAGAGTACTTGATCCCACCATCAGCAATGACAGGAACTCCGTGTTTTCTTGCTGCTGTTGCACACTCATCAATAGCTGAAATTTGTGGAACACCAACACCTGCTACAATTCTTGTTGTACAAATTGAACCAGGTCCAATTCCAACTTTTACACCATCAACACCAGCTTCTATGAGTGCCTCTGTTGCTTCTGCAGTTGCAATATTTCCGGCAATTACATCAACTTCAAGTGTCTCTTTTATCTTTTTAACAGTATCTAAAATTCCTTTAGAGTGACCGTGTGCAGAGTCAAGAACAAGAACATCAGCACCGGCATCAACAAGTGCTTTTGCTCTGTCCATTTGACCAACACCAATAGCTGCACCGACAACTAAACGACCAAAAGCATCTTTGTTTGAGTTTGGATACTCTATACGTTTTTTGATATCTTTAATAGTAATGAGACCTTTTAAGAAACCTTCATCATCAATGATTGGGAGTTTTTCAATCTTGTTTTGGTGCATGATATCTGCTGCATCATCAAGACTGATTCCCTGTTTTGCAGTAATAAGCGGCATTGGTGTCATCACTTCATTTGCTGCTTTACGCATATCTTTTTCAAAGCGCATATCACGGTTTGTAAGAATACCTAAGAGTTTGTTGTGACCATCTACAACAGGAACACCCGAGATTTTAAACTCTTGCATAAGGGCTTCTGCATCAGCTAAAGTTGCATCTGGATGAACATAAATAGGATCGATGATAATACCGCTTTCAGATTTTTTTACTTTTTTAACCTGTTTGCATTGTGTCTCTATATCCATATTTTTATGGATAATTCCAATTCCTCCAAGTCGTGCCATTGCAATTGCAGCACGGTATTCAGTTACCGTATCCATTGCAGCTGATACCATAGGAATTTTAAGGCTTATGTTTCGGGTTAGTTTTGTTTCAAGAGAAACCTCTTTTGGCAGTACTTCAGAGTATTGTGGTACTAAAAGTACATCTTCAAATGTCAGGGCGCGTTTACGAATTCTCATGGTTATCCTTTTGCAGAGTGAAGTATATTGTTTAAAATTTTTGCATTATACCTCTTTTGTGGTTAAAAAGAGGTAAAATCAAGAAACATAAATTGAGAAAGTAGAATAATAATGACTACTAAAATGAATGGAAAGAGGTGACTTTTAAATACCCAGGGCTGGATACCAAAAAAGACTTGATTGACTCCACGAAATCCAAGCCATAGACCTAAAAATGCTTTGATGGAGAGTGCTATTTGAAAAGTTGAAAGTCCTTCTGGTTTAATCTCTCCAAAAACTTGTGTAAAAAGATACATACCACTTAAAACAGCAACGACAAGTGCTTTTGGTACAACTTTACGTACATGCATCATAATAGCTTCACGCGCTTTTTTATGTTCCTCTTCTGTGAGTGATTGCTTCATCTTTGCCATAAAAAGGTTGTCTGTAAATAAAAAGCCTCCATAGATAAATACGGCAAAAATATGGATGGTATGGATAATTGTATAAAAAATTATTTATCCTTTTTCTTTGATGCTTTTCTAAAGAGGTGATAATTTTCAGCTTCAAGCATATCTTCAACATAGCCGGCAACACATTTGGCACAGTCTGTCCAGACACCTGATGGAAGACGAACTTCAAGTCTCTTTTTCTCTCTGAGTTTAATAATCTTTTTCGGTGAAAGAATCTTTGTAACAGGTCCAAAATCTACATCAGTAAGATCAATATCTTTTTTATAAAAAATTGTCTGTTTTTTAAAGTTTCCCCAACCTGGAACTCCATCTTCAGTATAAGGTACTTCATAACCGTTTTTAAATTTTACCATCATTCTATAGTGTGAATCATCAAAAACCTGAGAGACTTTCCCCGGACCAAAAACAAGACCATAGAGTTTATCTTTTACTTTTACTTTGTCAAAATATGCCATTAGGAACTCCTTTAATATATTTTATTATGCTTTGTATGCAACTTCTCTCTCTAAAGAGAGTGCACCGTCAAAGAGTGTCTGTTCGTCATAGGCTTTTGCAATGAGTTGCAGACCAACCGGCATACCGTCACTGTTTTTAGTGATCGGCAGTGAGAGAGCAGGAAGACCTGCAAGGTTTACACTGATCGTATAGATATCACTCAAGTACATATCCATTGGATTTGCAAGCTCTCCAAATTTTGGTGCTACACTCGGTGCAACCGGAGAGAGAATAAGATCAACATCTTCAAAGATCTTTGCATACTCATCTTTAATAATATGACGTGTCTTTTGTGCTTTTACATAGTATGCTTCATAATAGCCGCTTGAGAGAACAAAATTTCCGAGTAAAATACGGCGTTTGACTTCATCGCCAAAACCTTCACTTCGTGTATTGTAGTAGGTCTCTTCAAGATTTTTACCCTCAACACGGTTTCCATAGCGAATTCCGTCATAACGTGCAAGGTTTGTTGTTGCTTCAGCTGTCGCTGTAATGTAGTAAGCAGAGATATCATATTTTGCATCCATCATCTCACGCTCTACTATGTTATGCCCTTGTGCTTTGAGTGCTTCTATCGCTTTTGCATAGGCATCTTTGATATCTTGACTTGCATTTTCTATATACTTAGGAAGTACAGCAATAGTCAGTTTTCTCTCGGCATTTAAGTTTGGCACTACTTTGTCATCTTTTTGTGCATTTGTAGAGTCTTTTGCATCACTGCCGCTGATGATGTCATAGAGTATTGCCGCATCTTCAACATTTTGTGTCATTGGACCGATTTGATCAAGACTTGATGCGTATGCTCCAAGACCATAACGACTTACACGTCCGTATGTCGGTTTCATCCCGACTATGCCACAATATGCAGCTGGCTGGCGAATAGAACCACCCGTATCACTTCCTAGAGCTGCCACGGCAAGACCAGCTCCAACAGCGGCTGCACTACCACCACTACTTCCTCCCGGAACTCTATCACTTGCGTGAGGGTTTTGTGTTTTTCCATAGAAGCTGGACTCTGTAGTAGAACCCATTGCAAACTCATCCATATTGACACGACCAAATGGACTTAGACCATTATCTAGGAGTTTGTTAATGACTGTAGCATTGTATGGTGCGATGTAGCCTTGAAGGATTTTACTTCCTGAAGTAACAGACCAATCTTTTACCTGAATATTGTCTTTGATGGCAATAGGTACACCCTCACCAACATTGTTAATATCTATATATGCATTTAAATCTTTGTTTGCTTCAATTTTATTGCGGAGCTCTTCTTTAAAATCGTTCAGTTCATCTTTGCTAAGTGCAAGTGCTTCTTTTAGTGTAATCACACAATATCCTTATTTGAATTTTTTTACAAAAAATATACCGACTGCTATAAGTGCAAAGATTGCACCTATAGAGCCAAATACAAATGTCAGTGTTACAGGTTCGCTGAAATTAGGCACCTATAACTTCCTCACAGCGTTTACATAAACTCTCTTCAGCTTCA
>Ga0256843_1000078_pt1 | contig 79368 bp, 94 predicted proteins | sample AlvinellametaG_FD_191572 | JGI IMG/M metagenome (GOLD analysis project Ga0256843, IMG submission 191572) | Pompeii worm associated microbial communities from hydrothermal vent at the East Pacific Rise, Pacific Ocean - Alvinella | ecosystem: Host-associated > Annelida > Integument > Unclassified ... | reverse complement strand
TTCTAATATTCAAAATTCAATGGTGCCGACACGAGGATTTGAACCCCGGGCCTGCTGATTACAAATCAGCTGCTCTAGCCAACTGAGCTATGTCGGCATCGAATTTGAGCCAGAATTATAGTGCAAATAGAATTCAATGTCAAGGGTTTTTAGAAAAAGATTGCAATTTCTTTGATATTTATTGCATTTAGGCTCTATAAGCTCCTTATTTAGGTCTTTTTTTGTCCAGCTTCGTTATAATATTTCTATTAATTATGAAGGAACCAAGCAATGTTAAAGATACTTTTCTCACCATCTGAAGGTAAACGCAGTGGTGGAAATGCTACACCAAAAGATATATTTGGTGCTCTAAACGCAAGGGATGAGATTTTAAAAGCATACAATGATATAGTTCTCAGCCAAAATGAAGAAGATATAAAAAGACTTTTCGGTTTTAAAAAGTTCTCCGAATGTCAACCCTATATATGTAATGTATTTGATTCACCTTTAATGATGGCTGCTGAGAGGTACCAAGGTGTTGCATATGATTATCTCAAATACAGTGAACTTGACACTGCAGCACAAAACTATCTGCAAAAGAATCTCATCATCTTCTCTAATCTTTACGGTCCTGTTCTTGGCGGTGACCCAATAGCCAACTATAAGGTCAAACAAGGCAACAGTATTGGAGATATTGCTCCAGAGAAGTTTTATAAAGAACGTTTTTCCTATCAACTTGACCTCTATCTTGCTTCAGATGAGATTCTTGATCTCAGAGCCGGCTATTATGATAAATTTTATAAAAGCACCAAACCCTACACAACATTGAAGTTTTTAAAGAACGGTAAAACAGTAAGCCACTGGGCAAAAGCCTATAGAGGTATAGTACTTCGTGAAATAGCCAAACACAACATAACAACAATGCAGGAGTTTATGAAACTTGAAATTGATACACTGAGTGTGCAAGAGATAAAGGTCATAAAGAACAAAACAGAAATCATCTACAATATAATAGAGTAAGGAATATTAAATGCAAGACTCACAAGAGTACAAAACAAAAAAAGCTTTTTTTGAAAAGATAATTACACTATACGGTCGTAATGTAGTTGTAGAGATGCTCCAAGACACAAGCATTGAGATACACAAACTCCATATGGCAAATTCAAATAAACCTGATGGTGCCATCAAAAAGATACTGCGTTTAGCAAAAGAGCGTAACATAGAGATAACGCATCATGACAAGAATGCACTCTCACGCATTAGTAAAAATGCAAAACAGGATCAGGGTGTTGCCGTCGATATAGTCTCTAAAACATATCTAAATGCAGCAGAGCTTATCAAAAAAGAGTCTTATCGTCTTATTGCACTTGATGGTATTCAAAATCCACAAAATCTTGGAATGATCATACGTTCATGTGCAGCGGGAAATGTTGATGGCATTATTTTGCCAAAAAAATCATCAGCAAAGATCTCTCCGCTTGTTGTCAAGGCAAGTGCAGGAACACTTTTCAAACTTCCCATCTACTTTTGTAACACACTCGATGAGATACTGCCAAAACTCAATAATGCAAAGATATATGCTCTCTCATCCCATGCAAATGAGAGTATCTATAATGTAAAAGAGTCACAAAAGAGCATCTATGTGCTGGGAAATGAAAGTGAGGGGATAAGCAAAGAGGTAGAAGCTCTTTGTAATGATGCCATCTCCATTCCAATGAACAGAGATGTAGAATCACTCAACGTTGCAGTCACTGCTGCACTCATTGCGTTTATGAGAGCATAATGCTGTAGGGGCGTTCTATCTCACGAACAACCTCATCAACACTCATATGACGTGATTTACGCAGAAACTCTCTGCCGTCCAAAAAGACCAGAACAGTAGGAATAGCAAATACACTGTAGTGTGCTGCTATCTCCTGCTCTATTGATGTGTCGATACTGACAATCTTGAACTCTTTAAAATTCCCGTCTATTGCTTCAAGCAGTTTTGGTTTAAGCGCATGACAGACATTACAAGTCGGTGCTGAAAAGTAGAGCATCACCGCCATATTTTCTTTTATTGTTTTTTCTATCTCTTCTATTGTATTCATAGCGAAATTATACTGTATAATTGCGATATGAGTTCAATAATTTTTAGTATTTTAAGTATTTATATTTTTATCGTATTGGGTTATATTGCCAAAAAAACTTTTAAAGAGCAGATTGATGACAAAACAATTACGCTTATTAATGTCTACTTTTTACAGGTTTTTTTAACATTTTGGGGACTTTTGTTGCATCCAGTAGATATTACTTTGCTCTACGCACCCTCTATCTATCTTGTAATAGTCGCTATTGCTCTTCTCTTTTCAACACTATTTGCACATCGACTCTTTACATATAACAAAGAGTACTCTATTGCTATGGTCGCAGGTGTCATAGGCAATACTGCGAATTTAGGTATTCCTATCAATATCGCTATATTTGGTGAAGAGTCCATTCCCTATACCACTATTGTAAACCTTGTCAATATTTTCATCGTCTATACACTTGGAGTTTACTACTATTCTCGAGGAACTTTTGATATCAGGACATCATTCAAAAATATATTGAAACTTCCTATCCTTTGGGCAGCACTTATTGCACTCTTTTTAAGTAGTAACGGCTACAAACCATCAGATACCATTATGAATATGTTAATGATGGGGGCCTATGCCTCTATCACTATGCAGCTTTTCTTATTTGGTATATATCTTTATGGAACAAAGATCCGTGAAATCAACAAAACACTCATATCCTGGATTCTGCTATTTAAGTTTATACTACTTCCACTTATTGCTTTCATCGTGCTTTACAATATTGAACTCGATCATATGATCAAAGGCATTATATTTATAGAACTGCTGATGCCCCTTGCCATTGCAAATGTAAATCTCTCCTCTCTTTACAATTGTGAACCAAAAATAGTAACCGCTCTTGTGATGATAACATCGCTGCTCTTTTTGGGTGTTATATTTTTAGGCGTAAAGCTTCTGGCATATCTTTAATATCTACGAAGAACAACTGAGTTTGATATTTTTTGCACTTAGCGGTGTTGCTTTTGCTAGATACTCAAGCTCTGCGTGCTCATCAAAGGGAGAGAGCCCTACTTGTAACAGATCATGCACCATACAAAAATCACCGCTTTGGGCTTTCTCTATCGCCTCTTGCAAAAGATGGTTTTTTAAAATATACTTTGGATTGACACTACACATCATCTCACTTCTTTCTTTGAACTCCATCTTCTCTTTTTGAAGCCTATCATCATACGCTTCAAGCCACTCTCGTAGCGGTTCACGTAAAAGTGCCATTGTGGAAAGTTCTTCTTTATCACCATTATAGAGTGAAAGCTTTCTAAAAAAAAGATTGTACTCCACCTGTGCACTCTGCAGTACTCCAAGTAGCCACTCCAAAAGCCTTTCATCCTCTTGTTCTCGCTCAAAGAGTCCCATACGATGAAACATCATCTGCATATACTCTTTTTCATATACAGCTTCAAACATTTCATCCAAAAGTGCCAAAGAGGCGTGATGACTCACTATCGGTGAGAGTGCTCGTGCGAGTTGTGCAAGATTCCATTTTGCGACTGCGGGCTGGTTTTTAAAACTGTATCTGCCCTCTACATCAGTATGGTTACAGATGTAGTTTGCATCATAATCATCCAAAAAAGCAAAAGGACCATAATCTATCGTCCGTCCGTCAATGCTCATATTGTCAGTATTCATAACCCCATGGTTAAAACCATAAACCTGCCATTTTGCAACTGTCTTCGCGGTTTTCACAACTGACTGTTCATACATTTTAAAGTAACGTCCCTCTGCAGTAGAGAGTTTGGGAAAGGACTCTTCTATGACATAGTCAGCAAGCTCTTGGAGTTTGTCATGTTCACCTTTTGCATAAAAGTACTCAAATGTCCCAAAGCGTACCCATGTAGGGGATAAACGCAGCACTATAGCACCCTTCTCCCAACGCTCCCTTGCCACATCAGTATCACTACCAATCAAAGCCAAAGCCCGTGAGGTCTCAATACCAAGTCCATGCATCGCCTCACTCATCAAAAATTCACGTATGCTTGAACGCAGCACTGCACGCCCGTCACCCTGCCTGGAATAAAGTGTCAAACCTGCACCTTTTAGTTGCAGATTCTCTCCGTTTACCTTCCCAAGATTGATTGCTCTTCCATCACCAAGTCGTGGCACAAAGTAACCAAACTGGTGTCCGGCATAGCACATTGCAAAGCGCTGTGAACCATCCAGTGCCCTTGCACCATTTACTATAGAGAGCAGTTTTTCATCCTCATTGAGAGCTTCATCCACTCCCAAGAGCTTTGCAGCATCTTGTGAGAGCGCAATAATATGCGCATTTTTTAGCGGAGTCACCTCGACTTTGTCATAAAAAAGAGGCGAAAGCAAAAGATAGGGTGTTGTTAGTTTTAAGTCAGAAAATTTCATAGATAGTTTGTAACAACTCTTTGGTTAAAAATAGCTACGTATATAAACTAACTCTATTTCTTGCACAAACTTTTAAGAAAAAAAGATTACACTTCAAACATGAACAGAGAACTCCAAACGGTACTGCATTACCATGACCGAACGAAACACTCCCCACAAAGATATGCACGGTCACTGGGATATATGGACTGGGCTACACAGCCGGATCCTTTTAGAGAGTACACAGAGACAGAAAAAACAGAGCTACCCTTAGCCCTAAACAATCCTACCCCTCCCTACTCTTTACTCGATGAGGAACTCCCTGCGGCACCACTGCTAAAAGAGTCACTTTCACAGTTCTTACAGTTCTCTATGGGGATTGCCGCATGGAAAAGCTCAAGTGACTCGCGTTGGGCAGTCCGTTGCAATGCTTCAAGTGGCAATCTTCACCCTACAGAAGTCTATCTAGTTCTTCCTCCCATGATGCAAAACCAACAGAGCAACGTCATGCACTATGGACCAAAAAATCATGAACTCGAACTGCTTGCTGCGTTTGAGAGTGACTTTTGGGAGTCGCTTCCAAAAGAGAGCTTTTTGGTCGGGCTCTCAAGCATAGTCTGGCGTGAGGTCTGGAAGTATGGTGAACGTGCTTTTCGTTACACACAGCTTGACGCAGGTCATGCCTGGCAGTCACTGATAGTCTCTGCAAAGATGCTTGGTTGGAGACTCACACCTGTAGAGAGTCTTGAGGATGCACAGATTGCAAAACTCTTAGGCCTTGATCAAAAAGAGAGATTTTGTGAAAACGAGATCGCCGATATGCTTTTCATTGTCTCAAAAGAATCCCCAAACGAACAGATTGACTTTGCAAAGCTTTTAGAGGATGTTCCTCTTCACTACAAAGGCAGAGCCAACAGACTCAGCCCCTCTATGCAGGAGTGGGATATTATTCCCCTCATTGAAGAGGCTACTACGGGGAAAATGACTTCTCTTACCCAAACGCAGCCGCTTAAAGTGCACAGAAAAGCAACCCAAGAGTCCAAAACCGTAGTTCTTAAAAGACGGAGTGTGCATGTTATGGACAAAGAGCGCTCATTTATCACAAAAAAAGAGTTCTACACTCTGCTAAACGCAGTGGCATCTTCACTTGATGGTAAGTTCTCAAGTGCGCATTTAGTACTTTTTGTACATCGTGTAGAGGAGTATAAAAAAGGACTTTATATACTTGTGCGGGATCAAACAGAGCTACAAAATCTCCAAGAGGAGTGTAGTGAGAAATTTTTATGGCAAGAGACAGAGTACAACAGTCTCTACCTCTTAGAGTATGCAGATTTTCGAGATGCTTCAAAAGTTATCAGCTGTTCGCAAGATATAGCAAGTGATGGAGCATTTTCACTTGGAATGCTCTGCAGATATTCTCAAGAGTTACTCAAATATGGTGCACACAGATATAAAGAACTCTACTGGGAGTGCGGAGCTATCGGGCAGCAACTCTATCTTGAAGCGACCTCTTTAGGACTCTCTGGAACAGGAATAGGATGTTTTTTAGATGATTTAATGCACAAAGAGATCTTGGGTTTAAGAAATAACACCTATCAGTCTCTGTATCATTTTACTGTAGGACGTGGATATGTCGACAGCCGCATTCAAACGCAGCCGCCTTATGAAAGAGAGTAAAAAACTCTCTTATTTGATTTTTTCTAAAATCGCATCTACCGTAAAACCGAATTTTTCAAAAAGCTGACCAGCTGGTGCTGAAGCACCAAATGTATCCATACCAATCACTTCATCTGCGAAACGGTACCACTCAAGTCCGCGCGCAGCTTCTATAGCTACTTTTTTCGTACCATCTACGATAATACTGTCAATATACTCTTGGTCTTGTTCAATGAAAAGATCATAACAAGGAACACTTACAACATTTGCAGGTACATCTTTTGCATTTAATGCCTCTTTGACTTTAAGAGCAAGTTCCACTTCAGAACCGCTTGCCATAAGTGTAATAACTGCGTTTGCATCACTTGCAAGCAGATAAGCACCACGAGACGCTTCTCCTTTAACAGGCTCAGGAAGCAGTGCAAGGCTTTGGCGTGAACATACAAATGCAGATGGTGATTTCTCCATCGCCAGAGCTTTTTTCCATGCTTCTACATTTTCACGGCCATCAGCAGGACGCCAAACATAAAAATTTGGAAGTGCACGGAATTGAGAAAGATGCTCGATTGGTTGATGTGTCGGTCCATCTTCACCTACACCAATACTGTCATGTGTCCATACAAAGAACTGCTGAATACCAGTAAGTGCTGCAATTCTTGCCGCAGGTTTTAAATAATCTGAAAATACAAAGAATGTAGATGTAAAAGGTTTAAGTGGACCATAAAGTGCCATTGCATTCGCAATTGAAGCCATAGCATGTTCACGAATACCAAAGTATATATTTCTACCCTTAGGGTAAGTTCCCATATCGTTAAGGTATGTTTTGTTTGACGGTGAAAGGTCAGCTGAACCACCTAAGAAACTAGGAACAGCACGTGCAATTGCATTGAGAATTTTACCGTTTGTATTTCTTGTTGCATCTGCTTTGTCAAACTCCGGCCACTGAATTCTTGAGTAGTCTGGATTTTGCAGTGCTGCAAGTGTTTCATTTTGTTCCATTAAAGGAAGTGTCTTTTGTCTGTGAATCCACTCACGCTCTAACAAATCACCCTCTTCAACTGCACATCTAAATCTAGCTTTCACATCTTCAGGTACAAAGAATTTTACCTCAGGATCGAAACCTACAGCCTCTTTCGCTTTTGCGATAACATCTTCTCCAAGTGGAGCACCATGTGCATGAGCAGAACCTTCAAGAGGACCAGCTCCTTTAGCTATTATCGTATTAGCAATGATAAGTGTCGGTTTAGTATTTGCTTTTGCAGTTGTAAGTGTTGCATCGATATCATCATAATCATGCCCGTCACACTCTAATACGTCCCAGCCTTGGGATTCAAATCTTTGTGTAATATTTTCACTTATACTTAGGTCGGTTGAACCCTCGATCGTAATACGGTTTGAGTCATAAATAACAATAAGATTATCAAGCTTGTTATGCCCTGCTATTGAGCAGGCTTCATAAGAGATACCCTCTTCAAGGTCTCCGTCACCACAAAGACAATAGACATTATGATCAATCAAATCAGCAGTATCACTGTTAACCTGTGCACCGACAAATTTTGAAGCCATTGAGAAACCTACTGCGTTTGCCACACCTTGCCCAAGAGGCCCAGTAGTGATCTCAATACCTGCAGTATGCCCAAACTCTGGGTGTCCCGGAGTTTTAGAGTCTAATTGACGGAAATTTTTCAAATCCTCCAGCTCTAGACCATAACCCCAAAGATAATAAAGAGAGTAGATAAGACCAGTAGCATGTCCACCTGAAAAAACCAATCTATCACGATTTAACCATGATGGATTTTTAGGATTGTGATTTAAATGCTCACTTAAAACTACTGCGATATCTGCAAGTCCCATAGGCGCACCCGGATGCCCTGAGTTTGCACGTTGCACCATATCTGCTGCTAAAAATCTAATTGTATCCGCCATCTTTTTGCGCATTACATTTGTATCCATCTGTTTATATTCCTTGTGTTATTTGTGTCTGTTTATATACTTCGTTAGTAACGAAGACAACTCACCCTGTAAGCTCTCATCGAAACTATCCATCTCTTTACTTAACTCATCTGATAAAATATTTGCCTGAATCATACTCTCATCAAGTCCCAAAATAGTTACAAAACTATTTTTATCTTCATCATTATTTGTAAGTTTACCTGCCTCTTGTGAACTTTGTGTTACATCTAAAATATCATCTTGAATCTGAAAAAGCAGTCCAAGTTTAATACCAAAATCATATAAATTTTGTGCTATCTCTTCTTTGCCTACTATTATAGCACCCATCTTCAGTGAAGCTGCTATGAGTTTTGCCGTCTTGTTCGTATGGAGTATACGTATATCTTCTACACCAAGAGGTTTGTTTTCAAAATAACAGTCAATAGCCTGCCCTAAAACCATACCATTAAGTCCACCGTTACGTGCAAGCTCTCTTATAAGTTTTACTCTAATCTCATTAGAAAAAGGAGCATCAGCTAATACTTCAAAAGAGTATGTATTGAGCGCATCCCCTACAAGTATGGCAGTTACTTCATCAAAAACAACGTGTAGAGTAGGATTTCCGCGACGCAGCGGAGAGTCATCCATTGCCGGCAGATCATCATGGATAAGTGAGTAGGTATGGAGCAGCTCTATCGCATAAGCAGCATAACGTGCAGAGTCAAGCATAAGAGGGTTATAGGCCTTGACCACACCAAGCAGAAGTGCAGGACGGAAACGTTTGCCTCCGGCTTTGAGCATATTGTGCAGAGCCTCTTCATAATGAGGATGAATACTCGTGGATATCGGTAAGTTTTCTAATAAGAATTGCTCAAAGTTTTGCATGTGAAATTTTAGTCTTTTTCTACTTAATATTTACAAAAAATTGGAACTTATTACGCTCAAAAAGAAGTGAAGAGTACTCTTTGAAGTTTTCTATATACAGACGCAGTTGTTCTTGGTTATTTACTGGTGTTTCATTTACTTGAAGGAGTCTGTCACCACGTTTGAGTCCATACTTTTCAAATTCATTTCCAAGCTTTGTAATACGAAGATCTTTATCAAAATATATCCCTTTTCGCTCCATAAAAGTATCACTGAGATAACCACCGCCATATCTCTTTTGACTCACTACATCAAATGTAAAGAACTTTTTACCTCTTTTGACTGTGACTCTATGTTTTGAACCCAGTTTTGAGAAGAGTATCTTTTGCATAAGTATTGCAGCATCTTTTACCTTGACACCATCAAACGCAGTGACCAAATCTCCTTTTTTAAAAGGATTGTTTTTCATAAAAGGATCACTTGCCTCTACAACTGCAAACCCTCCCTTGTCCACAGCACGGATACCGATATCTGAGTAAAGAGCGTACTTGGTATTTATAAAATGTTTGAGATACTCTTTTTGGATAATACCTTTTGAGGTCATTATACCCTCCAGATTACAACAGCTGTTGAGTATCACAGCAGAACTCTTTAAAGAGTTACTGTACTTTGCAAAAGAGTTGAGTCCAATCTGTGCTTTTACAAATCTTCCTCTTTTTGCCTCTTGTGTATTGATAATCGCTGTATCGAGCTGGAGCTGCTTATTGAATGTGAAGGGATATTTGAAATTTTGTCTGTCTTTTACAAGATATAGAGAAAGAAAAGGATCATACTTGAGTACTACTGCGTTTGGTAGATTGTGAGTATAGATTATCCGTTGATGTTTTTTTACTACTATTGAGGGAGTATTATTTACAAGAGCTTTGGAGTCTGTGAGTTTATTTATACATGGAGCGTATGTGCCATCACAGGCATATAGAGAAAGAAAAAAGAGTTGCAGAAAAACAAATAGGCGTAACACCTACTTGTTTCCACCAAATGGATTTGCACCGCCAAGACCACCTAACATGCCCATAGCACTGTTTTGCTGATTCTGCTGTACCATTTTGTTCGCATCATTAATGGCACCGATTAGTAAAATCTGTAAAGATTCCTTATCAGTTAAAAGTTCATCATCGATATTAAGATCAATAACCTCTCCATTGCCATTAAGTGTAAGTTCTACCATACCACCACCACTTTTGACAGAGAAAGTTTTAGATGCAAGTTCTTCTTTGAGTTTTTGTGCATTCTCTTCAAATCCAGAGAGCATTTTACTTAGGTCACCCATATTTGAAAACATATTAGATCTCGTCGTGGATAGCGTCTATATTGTTATCATCGTTCAAAAGAACGACTTTTGGTTTATAATTTTCCAGCTCTTTTTCATCATATGTCGCATATGCAACAATAATTACCTTATCACCTTTGTGAACTTTACGAGCAGCCGCACCATTAAGACAGATGTCACGCTTACCTCTTTCACCTAAAATGATATATGTAGAAAATCTCTCACCATTGTTGATATTTAAAATCTCTACCTTTTGTCCAACTCGCATCTTTGAAGCCTCTAATAACTCCTCATCTATTGTGATCGAGCCAACATAGTTTAAGTTGGCATCAGTAACAGTAGCACGATGGATTTTGCTGTACAACATTTCGATAGTCATTTATTATCTACCCATTTGCTTTTGCATCTCAGCTGGTGAAATTGGTTCATCCCACATCTCAGCATCAATTACATATTCTTGGACAACATTACCACCAATGATATGATCAGTAACGATTTTGTCAATCTTCTCTTTTGTTAAACCTGCATACATTGTGTGTCCTGGTTCAACAAGCATAACAGGTCCAGCAGAACAACGGTTCATACAAGAAGTACGGATTGGCTGTACTGTACCCATAACACCCTCTTGCATCAATTTTTGTGCAAGATATTGAAATAGATCCTGTGTCTGTGGTGTTACACAAGATGGTTTTGGCATACCTGGAGGAGCAGACTGCTCACATTTAAATATATAAAATGCCGGTTGAGGGATTCCCATAAACTAATCCTTAATTTTTTGCGCAATTATACCGAAAATCTACATAAATAATCTAATAGGCATAGATAAGTTTATATTTTTAAGCTTATCTGCAACTTTTTAGATATAATTTGCAAAATAATTTTAAAGGTTTTATTTGAAAAATTTCATACTTTTTTTAACTCTTTTTAGTGCTACAACGCTCTTTGCTAATGGGCAGGTCTATATGGGTCTAGGTCTTTCAAGAGTAAGTGAAAAGATACTCCCTTATCTCTCTTATCCTGGTAAAACGGTTATAAACTCTGAATTGTCTGCTAAGATAGGATATGGGGACAGACGTGCATATGCTGCTGAATTTTCTCTTAATTATCTAGAAAATCATTCAAAATACTTTTCTCAAGGTGATGCACAAAAACTTGGATTTAATGTCTCTTTACTCAAAGCTTATGATTTTGGTATTTATGTCAATCCATTTCTTAAAGTAGGTTTTGGAGCAGGAATGTTTAAAACAGATGCAGATACAAACAATAATTCTTTAACATATGGAAACTTCCATCTTGGAGGAGGTTTTTTCATACCGCTCTCGAAACAGATGGACATTGAAGTAGCTTACCAGTATAGATTTGTATCCTATGAAAAAATCGATCTAACAAGTTCAACAAATCCAAAATCACATATAAATGCAGTTTATACAGGATTAAATATTAGATTTTAGAGCCCATTAAGACTCTAAATGAAGTAATTCTCGAACAACTTCTCTATCATCAAAAGGAAATTTCTTATCATAAATAATCTGATAAGATTCATCTCCTTTACCAAGTATTACAACGACATCTTCATCTTCTTGTGCATCTAAAGCCATCTCAATAGCTTTTTTTCTATTGAGCTCAACTACCACATTTGTTCTGTCTTGAATACCTGCTAAAATCTCATCAGCTATGATCTCAGGATCTTCACTTCTTGGATTATCACTTGTAATAAATACTTTTTTTGCCAAACTCGCAGCGACACGTCCCATTATAGGACGCTTTGTTTTGTCTCTGTCACCACCGGCACCAAAAACCACAAGAAGCTCTTTCTCTTTTAGTGCATTTAGAACCTGTTGCATCCCATCTGGGGTATGCGCAAAATCAACTATGACATTTGGAGCTGCACAAACCTGTTCCATTCTTCCACTTACACCTGCAAAATTATCTACTACATCAGCTATCTCTTCTAATGATCTGTCCGTTATGAGATGTGTAGCGGCAATTGCAGCCATAAGATTATAAAGATTGAAGAAGCCATGCAGTGAAGCAGTAAAAGGAACTATCTCTTGAAAATGTTGGATAATTCCACTTGAACCCTCATTTAACGAGTAGGCCATAAGTCTGTATGTAGAAGGATTTTCTATACTGTATGTGTAAGCATTTTTAAAATTGAACGCAGCCTTTGGCTCATCTTTATTTATAAGTTTCTTTCCTTCATCTTGAAAGAAACTGTTTTTTACTTTGATGTACTCTTCTATCGTTTTGTGATAGTCCAAATGATCTTGAGTGATATTGGTCAAAATTTTTAATGCAAAAGGAAGCCCTTCGATACGTCTTTGCTCTATTGCATGTGAACTTACTTCCATTATGAAGTATTCACATCCAGCTTCAACAGCTTGATATATATGTTTATAGGTATTAAGCACAGATGGAGTTGTCAATGTTTTACCTTCACATACTTCATCGTTCATAAAAAGCCCGCGTGTACCTTGCATAGCTGCTTTATAACCAAGATCAAGTAAAAAAGAGTAAATGGCACTTGCTGTTGTTGTTTTACCGTTCGTTCCAGTGATACCAACTATTTTAATTTTATCTATACCAAAAAGTGTCGCAATGTCTTGAATATTTATTATAGAGTGTGCGCCATTCTCTTTGGCATTTTCCAAGTATGGTCTATTTTGATAAGTAAGTACAAATGCTGTCTCACTGTCACACTCTTGTGAATTTTCAGTTACATATTTATAGGGCTGATTTGGTAGTTCAATTTTCAATACTGTGACCTTTGATTAATTTTTTCAGCAGTGTATGCAGAACTTTTTCAGTAGGGTAAAGACTCAGTGCATTTTCAATATAAGTAAGTGCCATTTCAGTAAATCCATTCGCTATTAACTTATCAAGGAAATCAATAAAATCCTCTTTTTTTGTAATAATGACACGTGTTGAGAACATAATATTTTCAAAGATTTCTTTAAAATCTCCCCCATCATCAATAAGTTTTTTAAAATCACGATAAAGAATTCCATCTTCAAACTCAAGTCTGTCTCGAAGTGGTTCTGCAAATACTTCACTTAATTTTTCTAAAGAGCCATCAATACTCTCTAAGATTTCACTCATTATTACATCGGCCTGCTCTTTATCCTCTTCTTTTAATACTTCATAATAATCAAAAAGAGCTTCTGCACCATCTTCTCCACTCAAAGCCATTTCAGAAAGAATGACTCCATTAAAAGCCTCTTTCGAATTTGGATAATTTTGCAAAACTTCAGCAAATTTTTCAAGGGCACTTTTATATTCTGCTTTTGAAAAGCTCTCTTTTGCTTGTGATAATATCTTATATTTACTAATTCTACTCATATTCTACTTTTATAAATTATCTATATCGTGTTCCATACCTACTGGTACATTAACAACACTAATCTCTGGATGTATATCCATTCTAAGTTGTCTCTCAACACCATACTTTAGTGTTGTTCCACTACTTGCACACCCAATACAAGCACCTTTTAATTGAACATAAACACTACCGTTTTTCACAGTAATAAAATCTATATCACCACCATCAAGTGCTAAAGACGGTCTTACTTTTTCAATTACGGCTTTAACTGGCTCTAATAACTCTTCATCTGTAAATGGTATCATTTTTATCCTTTATCTATCTGTCATTTCTTTTGTATAAAATATGACAAAATCGCTTAACAACTCATAAAATATTAATTTAACTCATCTTTTAAAGTGAGTATCTCTTGTACATATGTCGGACGTCTCATACCTACTAAAATATAGTCTATTTCATCTTTTTTCACTAAAAATTCCAAAGCACACTTCTGAACTTTTTCCTTACAATCTTGTAAAAACTCTTTTAGCTCAGTTCTTAAACGCAGTGAACACTCATAAGCAACAGTTTTACGATACTCATTTAAGAATATTTCAATATATCTTAATAAATCTTCTAAAGCATTGTTATCAATCTTTTCCAGTGCTTTTTTAATATGAGGCATGATCTGTGTAGTTAAAAAAGTATCATACTCTCCTATCCAACCAAATTTATGTCTATGCATATCCATTTGCTCAATTAGATTATAGAGCGGTTTTAACAAAGGATCATTACATACTTCAAGAAGCTCATTCAAATAGTAATCATACTCTTTAGCATCTTCATAATCAGCAAGTCGAAACATAAGATTATTATATTCTGCATTTAGTGGACGATTTGAAAGAACACGAAGATCATTTTCTTTTGCCCACTTCGCACATTTCAAACCTTCTTGCTCTAACAGGTTAATTGGCAGCTCTATTGTACTGAAGCTGTGTCTATTGTTTCCTACTTCTTGTGCAGCTTTTTGTGCTAAAGTGAGCAGATCTTCATAAGGTAGGAATGCATCATCATTGCTTTTTTTACTAAAAGCATTTGAACTGATGCCATAAGAGTCTATTCTACCATTTGCTACCTCTTCTTCCAAGCCTATAAATGCATCATATAGTCTTTCATACATGGCATCAAGCATTTCATCTTTTGGTATCTTTTGTTTTATCGCATCATATAAAAAATACTCAGGATTATGAATAAGATAACAATCAATTTTATCCATTTGCAATCTTTCCAATGACTCGCTTAACTGTTTATGCAAAAAATCTTTTGATATTGAGTGATAACAACTCTCACTGAATTCAACTACGCCATCAAAAGGATTCTCTTTAAACGCAGCAAGATTGCTTCCTTGAATGTAGCCATATTTACTGACAATTTTAATTTTTGAACGGATTTCATCATCTGTATATTGTAAAACCTTTCCGATAGCCCGCTCTGCACCACCATCAGTATAGTTCGTAGAAGTATCTATGAGCTCTATTCCACCAGCAACTGCTTCTTTAAGAGCTTCTATATGTAAAGGATTTTGATCTGAAATTCTGTAGGTTCCAAACGCGAAAGTACTCATAATTTATATCCTGATTAAGTATTTTAGAATTGGGAAGTTGTAGAAGATTGCAGAAACAATTTTGTCTCTGCACTAGAGTGAACTAATATTCACTCCAGTAATGAAATAGTAACTTATACTAATTCAATAAACGCCATTGGTGTAGCATCACCACGACGAATACGAGTTCTAGTAATTCTAGTATAACCACCAGCACGATCAACGTACTTAGGAGCTATATCATTTACTAAAGCTTTTGTAGCTTCTTTGTTTTGAAGCGCTGCAAATACTGCTCTGTGTGAATTTGAATCATTTTTACCAGCAGTAGTAATTAATTTTTCTACGTAAGAACGAAGTTCTTTTGCTTTTACAGCAGTAGTTTCAATTTTACCATGTTCTATTAACGAAATACTAAGGTTCGCTAAAAGTGCTTTACGGTGAGCACTTGTACGACCTAGTTTACGATATCCATGACGATGTCTCATATCTTATTCCTCTTTATTTTGCCGTTAAGCGGCTTCAATTTTCTTTTTTAATGCAGTTACTACGTCGTCAGCTAAATCAGCTCCAACTTCGAATCCGAACTCTTGTACTTTCTCTACGATTTCATCATAAGATTTTTTTCCAAGATTTTTTACATTTTTAAGATCATTTGTACTCATAAGTACAATTTCACCTATTAGTTTAATATTTGAGCGATCAAGACAGTTAAAACTACGCGCACTTAAACCTAAACTATCTATGTTAGTAGTTAGTTTTTTCAAATCTGGCGATTCTTCAACTCTCTCTATTGTTGCAGGAGCTTTAATATTAATCTCTGAATTAAACACTGCAAGTTGTGCATACATTACTTCTAATGAGTTTCTAAACGCATCTACTGGAGAGATTTGTCCATCTGTTCTGATGTTCATAACAACTCTTTCAAAGTTAGGGTTGTCTTCAACAAGAACATTCTCAATTTTGTATGTTGCACTTCTTACAGGTGTGAAGTAAGCATCTAAAGCGATATAATCATCTTCTACTTCTTCCATAGTATCTTCACTAGCAACGTAACCGATACCTTTAGCCACTTTAACACTAAAATTCAACGTAGAGTCTTCATTTAATGTTGCAAGAGGAGCATCTGGAGTCATAATCTCAACATCATCATTACTAAGGTCTGCACCCTTGATAGTACAAGGACCGGCAAAACTATAGTTGATCTCAGTTTCACTTACATCACCGTTTAATCTGAAACGGATCTCTTTAAGATTTAATATAAAATCAGAGATATCTTCAAGCATTCCACGAACAGAGTCGAATTCATGCTTAGCACCCTCGATTTTTATAGCTATTGGCGCATAACCAACTGAGCTACTTAATAGAAAACGGCGAAGTGGATGCGCTAAAGAGATAGCATATCCAGTTTCAAACGGATACGCCATTATGTTAGCTTCATTCTCACTAATTTGTTCTACCTCGAACTCTTGAGGAGCAAGTGGAGTAGTTTTAATTTTTTTCATATCTTTTACGCCTTTTATATTAATTATTATTTCGAGTAAAGTTCAACGATTAAACGTTCTTCAACTGGAATAACAACTTCATCACGCTCTGGTAAACGAGTGAAAATACCGAAAACTTTTTCAGAATCAATATCAACCCATGGAGCAAGACCAGTTTGGTTTGTAAGTTCTATAGCACGAACAATTTGAGCGTTTGTTTTACTTGCTTCTTTTATTTCAATTTTTTGACCAACTTTAACACGGTAAGAAGGAATATCTAATTTTTTTCCATCTACTAAGATATGACCGTGAGTTACAAGTTGACGTGCGAATCTACGAGTAGATGCAAATCCCATTCTGTAAACAACATTGTCTAATCTTTGTTCGATTAAAGTAATAAGGTTTGTACCTGTATTACCTTCACGGCGTTTCGCTTCAACAAATAATGCGTGGAATTGTTTTTCAGAAATTCCATACATGAATTTTGCTTTTTGTTTCTCATTGAGTTGTAAACCATACTCAGAAACTTTTTTACGACGTTGACCGTGTTGTCCTGGACCATAAGGACGTTTTTCTAAAGCAGATTTTCCTGCTAGACGACGCTCACCTTTTAAGTTAAGGCTTACTCCAAATCTTCTTTCGATTTTTTCTACTGGACCTCTATATCTTGCCATCAGTAATCTCCTTAAACTCTACGGCGCTTAGGTGCGCGACAACCGTTGTGTGGTAATGGTGTAACATCTTTCATGAATGTAACACGGATTCCTTCAATAGCACCAACAGATTTAACTGCTGTTTCACGTCCTGAACCTGGACCTTGAACTTTAATACCAAGTTCTTTGATACCATGTACTTGCGCTTTTGCTACTGCATCTTCAACAGCTGCTTGAGCAGCAAACGGAGTTGATTTTTTAGAACCTTTAAATCCTAATGAACCAGCAGAACTCCATGCAATCATATTACCCATTTCATCAGTAATTGTTACAAGTGTGTTATTGAAAGATGCTGCAATGTGAATAATTCCACGTGATACATTTTTCTTTATTACTTTTTTTCTAACAGCTTTTCTTTTTGCCATCTAATAATCCTTACGCTGCGCCGACAGTTTTACGTTTACCCTTACGAGTACGCGCATTTGTCTTAGTTTTTTGACCACGACATGGAAGACCACGACGGTGACGAAGACCACGATATGAACCAAGGTCCATAAGTGCTTTAATATCCATAGCTACTTTTTTACGTAAATCACCTTCAACCATGTGTTTCTCACGGATTTCAGCAGTAATAGCAGCTACATCAGCTTCGTTTAATTCGAAAACTCTTTTATTATAATCAATACCTGTTGCGTCTAATATTTGACGAGCAGTATGAAGACCAATTCCATAGATATATGTTAGACCATATTCTATACGTTTTTTCTTAGGTAAATCTACACCAGAAATACGAGCCATGGTTATCCTTGTCTCTGTTTATGTTTAGGGTTCTTGCAGATTACTCTTACAATACCTCTTCTTTTGATAACTTTACAGTCATCACACATCTTCTTTACTGAAGCACGTACTTTCATTGAAAGTCTCCTGTGGTAACATCTTTACTGCCTTTAGGCAAGCACATGGTACTTGTTGTAACGTCGCTTACCAATACTTTTATCTGTGTAGATATTACATAGATAGAAATACTCTCTTGATGTTAAAACAGTAAAGTGGATGGGAATTATACTCAAACTAATGTAAAAATTTTATTAAAGTATCTATAAGTTTACAGATTCAGCTACCATTCAATCAAATATTGGCACCCTTTTGTAGCATTTATCTCGATTTGACCTTTTAACTCATTTTCTACCAATGTTTTTACAAGTTCAAGTCCAAAGGTATCTTTCTGCTGCGTTTGATCGAAACCTTTGCCATTATCTTTTATATTTAATACATAGGTATTATCTTTTTTAAACAAGCATATATCTATTTGTCCACTACTCCCATCAAAAGCATACTTATATGAATTTGCTATAAATTCATTCAAAATGATACCTACGTATATGGATGTATCCATATCCAAAGATGTACGCAAGTCAAGATGGATACAGACACCTGCATTATTATAATTTTCTTTTAATCTCTCAATCAATGTATGAAGATAATTTTTTGTACTCAATTCAGATATGGTATTCTGCGTATATAACATTTCATGCGTTGTACTCATCGCTTGTATCGTGCCTTCCACTTCCTTCAATGAGTTAGAAAGATCACAGTTAGAATATTTTGCAAGTTTTAGCCTGTACATTGAAATTATGAACTGCATATTATTTTTAATTCTATGATGTAGTTCTTTGGTTAAGATCTCATTTGTTTGTACAGATTTTTCCAACTCTTTGGTTTTATTAAGTTTGTTTACCAAAGCGACTGAAAACAAAATGGCTTCTACAAAAATGGAAACTTCAAAGAAATAAGGGTACTTATACAAAATGCTCCATGCACCCATGTCATATGTACCTTGCATGATCCATGCGAACATTGAGATAGACCACCCAACGATCATATATTTTGCATTATTCTCACCTTTATATAAAAGATAAAAACTAACAAATATAATATATATCAGGGACAACATGCCAATAGTTACAACCGCATCCATTGGATAAAAACTTGGTCTGCTAATGAATATAAATATAATGTTTACAGCAATAAAAAATTTGAAAATATAATCAATTTTCTTGTACTTTTTAGTATTGAGATACTCTCGCAAAAACAATATAGCAAAGATAGAGACATTACAGATATAAAAAATAGCCAGAAAAACATCTATTTGTAAAAACTTTTCACTAAAGATATAAAAATTTATAGCACTATACGATGACTGTTCTAAAACTGTAAACAGCAGATACATAACATAATAAAGATAGGCCAAGTCTTTAGAAAAATAGAATATAAAAAGATTATATATTATCAGAGCGAATATACTTCCAAAAAAGAGTGCAAGAATGAGCTGAGACCTTATCTCTTTTTGATACAATTGATCTTTACTCATAAGATTTAATTTAAAATATACAGAACTGCTTTGCGATGATACTTTTAAATAGTACTCTTTTATTTCAGCAGGTCGAAGTAAAATATTAAAATACATATGCACTATATTTTCACCATAAGAAAGGTTATGTCGTGCACCATTTATATGTTTTATATATTTATTATTATCCTCTTTCGTATAGAGTTCTATCTCATCTAGCATTTGATTCGAGATCTCTAGAACTTTCTTTATCTCAGTGTTTGCAGAGTTCTTTAGAGTGAACTTCAGCCAGACAACATCAGAAGTGTAACCCAAATGCAGGAAACTCTTTTTACACTTTTTAAAGAGGATATCACTGCGTTTAGATATATATTTAAAATCATGCTTACCTTCTGGATCAACATATACCTTTGTCTGGGGAAGAATATCAAGCGGCTTTACTATCTTAGATACATCTATCACACTATTTGCGGACAAAATAGAAAATGCAACAATAAAATAAAGTGTGAAAATTTTCAAATACATAAAACGATTATATATGAATTTTATTGAAAAAGAAAAATGTAACGTTAAATATAACATTGAACTGTTATCATTGTATCTATGAGTTTACAAGTTTTAATTATCGAAGATGAAGGCATTATAGGTATTCACATAAAAAGAACCATTATCTCGATGGGACATCATGTCCTTATGGTTGTAAAAAATGCTAATGATGCTCTCAAAATTGCGAAAAAAAACAAAATTGACCTCATCATATCTGATATTAGTATTGATGGAGATATGGATGGGATAGAGTGTTGCCACATCCTACAGGCAAATTATAATATTCCTGTTATTTTTATCACAGCCTATCACGATTTAAATACACTTGAAAAAGCTTCTAATGTTGATTTTGTAGGCTACCTTATTAAACCTTTTCGTGAAGATGAGCTTAGTACTATGATGCAATTAGCTATTTTAAAATATAAGCTGCTAGAGAAACAAAAGAACTTCATCATCAATCAGTACTATAGTTACAGCTATGATGAAAATAAACTCTTTTTCAAAGATAAACCCATAAAATTAACAAGGAAAGAGAATAGTTTTTTACTCTTACTTATCAAAGCACATGGAGCACTTGTCTCTTACGATAATATCGAACATAATATCTGGCAAGATGAACAAGTTGATGATGGAACAAGAAGACAACTCATCTATAGATTTAAACAAAAACTTCAAGATTTTCCGTTTGAACTGATAAAAGGTTTAGGATATAAACTTATTATTCAAGCTCCCCTACAACACTCAAATACTTAATGAACAGTGACATAAAAGTGACAAAAAGTATTATTAGCTCTTAATTACACTTCCTATAAACTGCTGCTATCACTTTAGGAGTCAGCAGATGGTTGAGTACATTTTAAAACGTGACGGTACATATAAACAGTTTCACTCATATAAGATAGAAGATGCTATAAAAAAAGCTTTTGAGAGTGAAAATGTTTCATATGATGAAGCCATTTTTATCAACGTTTTAGAAAAACTCGACCATAAACGTGCTGTAGCTGTGGAAGATGTTCAAGATCTGATTGAGTATGAATTATATAAAAGTAGGTATTTTGATGTGATGCGTTCTTTTATGATCTATCGTCATACACATAAAATGCAACGTGACAATATTTTAGATGATGATACTACTTTTATCAACTCAACACAGACCATTGAGGAGTATATAAATGGAAGTGACTGGAGAATAAAAGCAAACTCGAACACAGGCTACTCCAATGCAGGACTTGTAAACAATACTGCGGGAAAAGTGATTGCAAATTATTGGCTGGATAAGATCTACTCAAAAGAGGAAGGGTATGCGCATAGAAATGGGGACTATCACATACATGACCTAGACTGCCTGACAGGTTACTGTGCAGGATGGAGTCTTAGGGTTCTTCTTGATGAGGGATTTAACGGTGTACGCGGAAGAGTTGAGAGCAGTGCTCCAAAACACTTTAGAGAAGCACTTGGACAGATGGCAAATTTTTTAGGCATCTTGCAGAGTGAGTGGGCAGGAGCACAGGCTTTTTCCTCTTTTGACACCTATCTGGCACCATATCTGTTTAAAGATCAACTCTCATATAAGGAGGTAAAGAAAAGTATTCGTAGTTTCATATATAACCTTAACGTTCCTGCACGATGGGGACAATCGCCTTTTACAAATATCACAATAGATTGGAATGTCCCTGCCGATTTGGCAGATCAGATTCCAACTAGTAAGCAAAAACATCTCTTTGAAGGTATAAATGATGCCAATCTAAGATTCAAAGCACAAGAGAGAGGCGCAAACTCTCTCACTGATATGACATATAAATATTTCCAACAAGAGATGAATATGATAAACAAAGCTTACTATGAGGTTATGACAGAGGGGGACAAAACCGGACAACCCTTTACATTTCCTATACCTACCGTCAATATCACTGAAGATTTTGACTGGTACGGCGAAAATACCGATCTGCTGTTTGAGAATACAGCAAAAATTGGCTCTTCCTATTTTCAAAATTTCATAGGGAGCCAATACAAACGTGATGAAAATGGCAACTTGATAGAGAATGAAGAAGCATATAAACCCGGACATGTTCGCAGTATGTGTTGTAGACTACAACTGGACTTAAGAGAACTGCTTAAGCGCGGTGGTGGCCTATTTGGCAGTGCTGAGATGACAGGAAGCATCGGTGTTGTCACACTGAATATGGCACGACTTGGATTTTTACACAAAGGGAACAAAGAGACGCTCTATGCAAAACTTGATGAACTGATGGAGCATGCAAAATCCACATTAGAAAAAAAACGTATTTTTATTCAAGAGATGTATGACAGAGGGCTTTTCCCTTACACAAAACGATACCTCCCAGGATTTAAAAATCACTTCTCGACCATTGGAGTCAATGGAATCAATGAGATGATTATGAACTTTAGCAATGCAGAAGAAAATATTACAACAGAAGCCGGAATGGAGTTTGCCATAGAAATATTAAACCATATGCGCTCACGCATGGTAGAGTTCCAAGAAGCAACAGGAAACCTTTATAACCTTGAAGCGACACCTGCTGAGGGAACTACCTACAGATTTGCAAAAGAGGATAAAAAACGTTTTGGAAAGAAGATCATTCAAGCAGGTATGGATGAAAATATCTACTACACCAACTCATCACAAATTCCAGTGGATTATACAAGTGACCCATTTGAAGCGCTTGAGCTCCAAGATGAACTTCAGACGAAATACACAGGAGGAACGGTACTGCATCTCTATATGCAAGAGAAAGTCAGCTCAACTGAAGCCTGTCGAAAGCTTGTTAAAAATGTTATTTCAAACTTCAGGCTACCATATATTACCATTACACCACTCTTCTCAGTATGTCCAAAACATGGCTATATCGCAGGAGAGCATGAGTACTGCCCAAAATGTGATGAGGAGATTATTCGTGAAGTCACAGAGAAAGAACTTTTAGTCTCTTAAAGTAAATTTATAAAAGGAATAGAAAATGAGTAATAATGAAATTTTAGCGCTATTAGAGAGTAAAAGACAAAAATGTATAGTCTACACAAGAGTGATGGGGTATCATAGACCTGTTGAGAGCTTTAACATAGGAAAAACAGGTGAACACAGACAGCGAGTCCAGTTTCAAGAACGATAAAATAATTTATGATATTACAAAGTTCACGCATCTTGACTATCCCGATCATTTAGCTGCCATTATCTGGTTTAGCGGATGTAATATGCGCTGTGACTACTGTTATAACAAAGAGATAGTATTCGCAAAAAATGGTTCTATTACGATGCAAGAGACAGTTGAATTTTTACGCTCACGCATCTCACTTCTAGATGGAGTCGTTCTCTCTGGAGGTGAAGCCACAGCCTATGATTTAGTACCTTTTTGTCAAACTGTCAAAGAGATGGGCTTTGCTGTTAAACTCGATACAAATGGTACTTACTACAACAACTTCAAACAACTCCTTGATTTAAAACTCCTTGATTATGTTGCGCTTGATTATAAAGCACCAAAAGAGAAGTTCACGCAAATAACTCACTCACGTAGATATGAAGATTTTTCTAAAACACTTGATCTACTTCTCTCTTCAGATACTGAATTTGAAGTACGTACAACCCTGCATAGTGATCTCTTAAACGTTACAGATATCAATACAATTATTACTGATTTAACACAACGAGGTTATAACAACAGTTACTATATTCAAGAGTTTTTAGACACAAATGAAACCATCGCAGATATGAAAAAACCAACTTCACACTTTGATAAAAATGTCCTCAAAACAGCTCTTAATATTATCTGGCGATAAAATTCTAATTTCTTGACCTATATCAATTTTTCTTTGTAAATATTCGGTTATTATTTCGCTGAAACTTAAATCGGACAAAATTTGTCTTGTTTAAAAATAACACTAAAATTTAGGATAAAAAATGACAAAAATAATACTTGCATTAACTTTCGCTTTCGTTGCAGCACAAGCTGAAAACATCGTTCACTATGATACAAAAACAGTGAAAAAACCGGCTATTACAAAACCTTACCACCCTGCAACAGATCTTTATACAAAATAATCTCTTTCTACAATTAGGCTATCACTACCTGATAGCCTTGTGCTTTAATATTTTTCACCAACTCTTTTGATGTCTTTGAGCGAAATCTTCGAATAAAGGTTCGTAATCTATCATCACTGGCTTCATCTTCCCAAAGACTCTTTTTAATAAGATCATCACTCACAACATAAATCTCTTTTTCATAATATTCCAGTAAAAGCTCTAAGAACTGTTTCTCTTTTTTGCTCAAAGAGACATACCTGCTCTTTTTGTAAAGTGTTTTTTTTGTTTTATTATAGATATACCCATCACGTAATGCTATTTCTCGTATCCCAAAGTGCCCTTCTAATGAAGTAATATATTCTAGAAGCTCATCAGGATCAAAAGGTTTTATAAAATACTTTATAACACCAACATCTATAGCATTTAAAAGCTTCTCTGTCTCACTAAAAGCACTTAAAATAATAATTGGAACACTACTGTCAATCTCCTTTATCTCTTTAGCCATCTCTAAACCACTTTTTTTAGGCATATTTATATCTGTGATGACAATATCGGGCACAATCTTTTTAAATAGTGCCAAGCCCTCTTCTCCATCATGCGCAATAGAAAACTTAAAAAAATTATCTCCTATGGCATTCTTTAAAAGTTTTGAGAGTTTCTCTTCATCTTCAACGAATAATACTCGCAGAGTTTTTAAAAATCTATTTTTCATCATGAAGCTCTAATGGTATTTTTATGATAAAACGTGTTGTCCCTTTTTTTGAAGCTACATCTAAAGATCCGTTAAAACCTTTCTCGCATATCATTTTGGACATAAACAGCCCTAAACCTGTACCCTGTGAAGTATGTTTTGTCGTAAAATAGGGTTCAAATATTTTGTAACGCTCTTTTTCTTTGATACCGCCGGCATTATCTTCTAAAATGATAAAAGCATATCCACTCTCTTTTGTAACTCTGATCGTTATTTCACGAATCAATACACCATTTTCAACAAATGCATCCCGAGAGTTTTTCAATAGATTTATAATCACCTGTGTAAATTCATTGGTAATACCCAACACACTTACATCTTCATAGAAGGTCTTTACCTGAATCATATCTTTTTTGAGTACCCTCTTTAAGATCTGCAGTGCTTCTTCGATACTCTCATGAACCATAAAATGTTCTTTATCTTTGTCGGGTTTAAAAAAATTTGAGAAATCTTCTATTGTATTAGACATATTTTTAATAAGTACTTTACTCTCATCATAAAGTGTCTCTACCTCAGCACTATCACCATTCAATGCCGCTTTTTTTAAAGAAAAAAGTGTCAGATTAAGTTCTGTCAGTGGCTGTCGCCATTGATGAGCGATATTTGCAAGCATTTCTCCCAAAGAAGCAAAACGAGACTGCCAAAACATGACCTTTTGCTTCTCCTCGTTCTTTTTTATCTCCTCTTGAACACGTATCTCCAAAGTCTCATTCAGCTCTTTAAGTGCTTTTGTCTTCTCTTGAACTCTCTTTTCAAGTTCTGCGTTTAACTCTTCTAGTTCTCTCTCTTTTTTCTCTAATGAATGTTTATAGAAAATCTCTTGAGTTACATCATATCGTATGGCTATAAACTCTTCAATATTCCCTTGCTCGTCTAAAATAGGAGTGACTGTTGTATTGACATAAAAGGTAGAACCATCTTTTGCCCGGTTTTTTACCGTACTTTTATAGATTTTTTTTGATTTTATCGTTTGCCAAAGAAGTTTAAATTTGGATGCAGGTACATCAGGATGTCTGACGATATTATGATTTCTACCAAGTAGTTCAGCTTTTGTATAGCCTGAAATTTTGCAAAACTCATCATTCACAAAAGTGATGATGCCATTAACATCGGTCTTTGATACTATATTGCTTGTTTCAATTGCTTCTTGATACTGTTGGAACATAATAGATAAATTCTATCTAAACTAATCCCAAAGTATGCTTACTCCATACTCTTGATTCAAAATTGCCGTTTTTGTATAGTTTATCTTTTTACCATATTTTTTACTCAAAAGCTCTACTTCTAATTCACCTTCACTTAAAAGTTCACGTACTTCTTTATAGCTTAACCATTTTCCATAACGGGCTAAAGTATTCTGCCAGATCTTAAAGTCACAGCTTGACTCAGGTGTCAGTTCATACATCTCACCATCTTCACTCATCCAATGTGCATTACTGCAGGCATACAGCTTTACTTTTTTTCCTCTTACCTCTTTGTCACGTACTTCGATCTCACCATCTTCACAATAAGGACACTTACCTAAAATCATATCTTCTATCTCTTTTTTATTTTTATTATTCTAATCCATTAATTTTTCAAATCAAAAAAAAATGACAATTTGCAATAAATCTAGCTTCCATTAAAAATACTTTTTGATTTAAAATAGAGTACCCCCATATACAAAATACTAAAACCAAACTGTGCAAAATTATCACTCTCTTGTAAATAATAATAATCAATAAAGAAAAAAACTATCATCATAAATAGAGCTATAATAGAAAGAATAAGTGTGATAAAAGCAAATGTTTCATCGAAAAAATATAAAAACACTATGACAAATCCTATTATCGAAGGAACCAAATGAGATGTTGCAAACCAATATAGAGTCGCACTTATCATCACTAAAATATTTAAAAACAATTTTTCTGCATCCAACATAAATTACGCCCTCACTTATGCTACAATTATATCATGCAAACTGACTCAAAACAATTAGATTTACTCGTTAACACGACACAGACATTTGAAAATGAATTTTATAAATATGCAAAACCACTCACATTTGAAAAAGGTTCTTCTCCCTTTTTCCCTGATGATCTATTACGATACTTTTATGTAATCGTTCATGGCAGGATAAAAACATATCAAATTAATTTTGAAACAAATAAAGAACAGACCATTTTCATCTACAAACGTGGAGATATGTTCGATGTTATCTCTTTACTAGATCAAAAAGAGCATGATGTCGTATATGAAGTTCTTGAAGAGTCTAAAGTACTGCAACTTCCGATCGAAAAGGTTCGTTACTGGCTCGAGAATGACCCTACTTTCAATAAAAAGTTTTTCCCCTATCTTGCAGCACAAATGCGCCATACCGAGGAGCTAGCTACAGACCTTTCACTCTATGATACGAAAGACAGACTTACCAATCTTCTCATAGATAATCTCAATCCGACAAAACGTTTCAAGTACAATCTTTTACATAATATGTCAAACTCAGAAATAGCAAAACTACTGGGAACTGTTCGTCATGTTATAGAGAGGACGCTAAAACAATTAAAATCTGATGATCTAATAGAGACGAGCAGACGAAATATAAAGATCAAAAACCTGCAAAAACTTCTTGAAAAATCTTCACATATCTTGCCAAGATAGATTTTTTACTATTTACTCTCTATTTATAAAAGAGCTATAGAATTTTCTTAAACACTTTTAAGGAGTTTATTATGAAAAAATATTTAAACACACTACTTTTTGCTTCATTATTGACCACAGCTCTAAACGCAGATGCTATAGCGGTTACCAATCCATATGACAAAGAGTTTGCAAAAATGAATCAATATTTCAATTCTCTTGTCGAGTCACATTTTAATAATGTTAAACTCAATAATTTCAATTATCCAAGAATGGACATTCAAGATACACCAAAAGAGATGATACTCAAGTTTGATCTTGCCGGTGTACCAAAAGAGAACATAAAACTCAGCATCGATGACAATAATATTTTAACACTTCAAGGTGAGAAGAAAGAGTCCAAAGATGAGAACACAACGAACAGTGTCAAAAAAGAGATATTTTATGGTAGTTTTGAGAGAGTTGTCAAACTTCCTGATAATATAGAACAAGATAAACTGACAACAAGTTACAAAAATGGTATTTTAACTGTTAAAGTTCCAAAAAAAGAGATTAAGAAACCAAAGGCAAAAGTTATTCCTATCCAATAATTAGATTATTTTGCTAAAATTCGCATATGAATTCATATGCAGATAAATTTGACAACGCCATCAAAAACACTTTCTTTGAAAAGCTTCCCTTAGATGAACAAGAGTTCATTAAAGAGCAGGCTTTTCATTATAGATTTTCAAACCAAGAGATAAAACAGATCATCAATATTGCCCGTGATCTTGGTATGTGGGATGAAAAAAGAATCAAAGCAATCTTTCCTGAGCATCCACAAAGAAAAGTCCTTTTCACGCGTCTTGTAAAAGCTTATGAAGCAATCCGAGACAAGCCAAATTCGTATGAAAACTTCACCCTGAAAAATATTCCCCAAGAACAGAAATTCACCTTTAAAGTAGCTCCAAAAGAGGGATTTGGACTTGGGCTCTGTCCTGTTGCATCTGAGAAAACACGCTGTTGTAACCTCTTGACACTCGATGCTGTTGAGAGTTGTGGTTTTGACTGTTCATACTGCTCCATCCAAAGTTTTTACAACCAAAACACTATAACCTTCGACAGTACATTTAAAGATAAACTCCTTAATCTCAACCTAGATAAGAACAAAACCTATCACATTGGTACAGGACAAGCAAGTGACTCACTTATGTTTGGAAACAGAGAAGGTATTCTTGATGCGCTCTTTGAGTTTGCACGAAACAATCCCAATGTCATTTTGGAGTTTAAAACAAAATCAGATAATATCAAGTACCTGATCGAAAATGATGTACCAAAAAATATACTCTGTACCTGGAGCCTCAATACGCCCACCATCATTGAAAACGAAGAGCACCTAACGGCATCACTTGAGAAACGTATAAACGCAGCACGTACCTTAGCTGATAAAGGGGTCAAAGTAGGCTTTCATTTTCATCCCATAGTTGAGTATGTCGGTTATCTTGATGAGTATCAAAAAATATATGAAAAACTTATACTACAATTCAAACCATCAGAGGTTGCACTTGTCAGCTTTGGAACGCTGACCTTTATAAAACCTGTCATAAAACAACTTCGTGGACGTGAATTTCATACAAAGATCACACAAATACCCCATGAAGATGCAAGTGGCAAGACCTCTTATCCAGAGAGTACAAAAGTAGAGATGTTCAAACACGCCTATGAAAGTTTTCAAGCATGGCAAAATGGAGAAGATAAAGTCTTTTTCTACCTCTGCATGGAAGAGCATCAAATGTGGGCAAAAACCTTTGGCTACCAATACTCTACAAATAATGACTTTGAACAGGCAATGCTTAGTGCCTATTGTAAAAAAATCGGACAAGAATATTTAATTTAGGATTATTATGAACACAAAAGAGAACTATTTTCTATCACAGCCACATCAGCCTTTTTTTATTTTAGGCATTGTAAACGCAGTAGTTATGATGCTGCTATTTGCACTAAGCTATAAAGGTATCGTAACACCGCAGCTAGATACACTGACACTGCACAGTTATTCTCTTATATTTTTGGTCTTCACCAACTTCTTTACTGGCTTTTTATTTACTACATTTCCCCGTTTTAATCAAACACAGGTAATTGCAAAAAGCTACTATTCAAAGATTTTCTACGCAAACGCAGCAGCTTCTCTGCTTTTTGTTGTTGGTTTGTTCCTATCTAAAGAGTTAGTTTTTCTTGCAATGCTTACTGCGTTTGTATCACACTTTTTCATTATCTATAAACTTACAACTATTTATAAAGATTCGAGAAGTCCAGACAAACGTGACTCTTTTTGGATCCTTGGAGCCAACCATCTTGGACTATTTTCACATCTTTTATTTATTATCAGTCTTTACGTTCCAAGCTTATTAAACGCAGCGATAAATATCGCTTTTTATCTCTATTTGATATTTTTAGCCTTCAGTGTAGGGCAAAGAATGATTCCATTCTTCTCACACTCTTTTGCTGAGAAAAGCAAATATTTTATAGAGATCGTTTTTGCCCTCTTTGTTCTCAAATCGCTCTTTAGTACCAGTGGTTTACCTGTAGTAGAACTGCTCATTGATGTCGCTTTGGCAATCTATCTCTTTAGAGAGTTCAACTCTTGGGATCTGCACCCTTTTGAATCTCCTGCCATCTTATGGGTTCTACATCTGGCGCTATTTTGGCTTCCTATTGCATTTGCACTCTCAGCCGTAAGTTTAACTGCAGAACTCTTTTTAGATACATCTTTTTACTTTTTAAATATCCATCTGCTCGCACTCGGTTTTCTTACAACCGTTCTTATTGGTTTTGGCACCCGTGTAACACTTGGTCACGCAGGTATGCCTCCTCAAGCTGATAACTTTGCACGAAATATCTTCTTCTTTATACAAGCCGTTGTTGTACTGCGTTTACTCTACAGTCTTAATATTGCATTTGGATGGGGTGCTGAGTTCTTATTTGATATTTCATTTAGCGCATGGTTACTACTGTTTATTTTATGGGGTGCAAGATATGCAAAAGTATTGATTTGGGGGAAGAAGCTCTAGATTTTAACTTATTTAGTCCAAAGACATTCCCTTTTATTTTACTAAAGAGAACATCTTTGTATGTAACAGATTACTTCGTAGTCTCTGTAGACTCTATACTTGATGCTGCTGCTTGTTGTGCGGCTGATTCACTAACTGGTTCTTCAGTTTCTTTTAAAACTTGTTTAGCCTCAACTGTGTTATCTGTACTCTTTTCTTGAGGACTCACACTCTCTTGCTCAACAGTTTTTGACTCTGTCTCTTGTGCTTCAAGCTTACTCTTTTGTGTTACTGCAGCAGGAACGACTATTGCCTCTTTACTCTCTTGTTCTATTGCTTTTTCAGGTGTTATGAGTTCATCTTTTTGACTCTTTTTGATAACAGTTGTATTGTTATCTACAATAACATCCTCTTTAACCTCTATATCTTTTGTAGCTAAAGGTAGTACTTTTTCTGCACTCTTATCTTCTTTTATTTTTACTGCCGGTATCTTCTGTGCTGTATGTTCTAAAGATTTTTCCAACTCCTGAAGATACTCTATTTTTGCATATATAGGCAAAGGTAAAATAGCATTCGTCTTCTCTTTTGGATTGAGTTCTGCCAAATGTCTGTGTAGTTTCGCGAAGTAACCTTCAAGTTCATCTTCATTGAGCTCTTTAAAATAAAAGACATCTTTTGCTAAGGTTTGGGCATATTGTGCTGCTTCATTTATCTGTTTTGAAACACGCTTGACCATCTCTTTATTATCAGGCTCTTTTTTAATTCGCAATCGAGCAGATTCATAGAGTTTTTGTGCTTTTTCAAAATGCTGAGGAGCAAGTTCATCAAGATCATCATCTGCCATATTATCCAGTATTATTTTAGCCTTATTAATATTTCTATAAACTACAGCATCACCATAAAGATCTTTAGCTTCTTGCATTACGGTTTTTTTATCTTCTAATGCTTCAGGTGTTTTTCGTTTATCAATAAGAGTTATCAAGTCATTATAATCATCTAAAAAGTCTTCATATCTTCCCGCATATATCTCTTTTGTATTTTGGGTTTGCATTCGTCTTTTTATATCAGCGACATCAGCCAAATATTTTTTAACCATTTTTTTCGTTTCATAAGCATTTTGTAGTGCTTGTTTTGCTTGAAGATACGCTGCTATCTTCTCATCCTTTTTCTCAGCTTCCAGTGCATCTTGATAATACTCTTTTGCTAGATCTATACTGTATGGTGCATAGAATATCAACTCATCATCATTCATACCCTTGTTCAGTTTTTGTGAAAATGCACCGATCTTCGACATATCAAATTGACTTACCTTTTGCATCTGCTGTGGTGTCAGCTCTGCTCCACCACCACATCCTGTTAAAGTTGCCAATACTGCCAACCCTGCTATACTTAATTTTATACTACTCATTTCCCCACCTTTAATAATTATTTTTCGTTATAATTAATCAGGTGCAGTTTGCCATAAAGAGACTTATAAAACTATAAGATTGGCATCATTAACGTATTCTATAGACTTGATCGACCCTATTCCCATCTTTAATTATTTTCACTCTGTCACCAACAAGAAATTTTTTACCTTTTGCAATAACAACTATATGCTCTCCATTGTCAAGTTTGACAGATAGCTCTTGTGCATTTGCCTTATTTACTTGACTTCCGGCATATGCACCACCTAGTCCACCAGCTAAGGTAGCCAAAACATTCCCGTTGCCTTCTCCCATTGTCGACCCTAGGACTGTACCGACTAAAGCACCGACAAAAGTACCTGTTCCATTGTCACTGATAACAACATGTCTAACACCTTCTACTGTTCCAGTCTCATATGTTTTTATCTCTTGATAAGTAGCTCCATCATACTCTGGTTCGTTAGTCGCACTACATCCACTAAGCATCAACAATGCCGCTAATGAAATATATATAATCTTATTCATAATCTCTCCTTTTATTATATGGATAAATTATATCAAAGAACTATTAGTTGTTTATTAGCAAATTATAAACAAAATAATTTGACGATTAAGCTATTCAAGCATCTAGTAAAAATTCAGCTATAATTTCATTATATCAATATACGGAATAACCAAATGAACAAAGAAATAAGCCCTTACTTAGAACTAGGGAAAATCAACACATTACGAGTTGACAGAGATACACCACATGGTGTTTTTATTATGGCTCAAGACGGCAATGATGTTTTATTGCCAGCAGCTTACACAACTGAAGATATGATCGAAGACAGTGTCGTAGATGTATTTTTATATACTGACTCTGAAGACAGACTGATCGCTACTACACTTACACCCAAAGCAATGCTTGATGAATTTGCACTGCTTGAAGTTGTAGACACTGCTCCTTTTGGTGCATTTCTTGACTGGGGATTACCAAAAGACCTGCTCGTTCCAACACAACTGCAAAAGACACCTTTCGTTGTTGGAGAAAAACGCTTTATAAAGGTGATTTATGATGAACGTACACATAGACTTGTTGGTAGTGAAAAATTAGGTGATTTCTTTGATAGAAAGGTCAAAGGTTTAGCGGTAAATAAAGAGGTAAATATTTTAATCATTACCAAAACTCCTCTAGGTTTTAAATGCATAGTCAATGATAAATATGAGGGGCTTATCTATCACAATGAAATATTTGAAAATATTCAACTTGGAGATAAAAGAACCGCTTATGTAAAGACAGTGCGCAAAGATGGAAATATCGATCTTACACTAAGAAAGCCTGGAAGTAAAAAAGATGGTTCTTCAAGTGAGAAGGTCTTAGAACTTCTCAAAGCGAACAAAGGTATTATGCCTTACAACTATAAAAGTGATGCAGAGCTTATTAAACAGGCATTTGGCTTAAGTAAAAAAGATTTTAAACGCTCACTTACTAAACTTCAAGATGATGGCAAGATTGAGGTCAAAGATACAGGTATCTATTTAAAGTAATCATAATGGCAAAAAAGAAAAAAAACATTGAACTTAGTAATAAAAATATTGAGTTTACTGAAAATGGTATCAGATATGAGCTTATACGATTCAAACCAGAGAGTATGACACTTGATGTCATACGTTACGAAAACGGAAAAAAGATAGATGAATTCAATCTCCCTTTCGCACATATACCTAAAGCAATAAAAAAAATGATAAAACCTAATTAATAATATGGACAGAATATGAATGAACAACAAATTAATCAAGCAGCAAGTGGTGGTGATTTTTATATTTGGATTGTAATGTTTAGTATTTTAATTATCGGTGTTGGATATCTAGCTTGGATCAATAGAAATATAGAAAGATAATGCCCAAAAGAGTATTGGGCTTTAATATATCATTTATGAAATCTCTTTCAAAGATATACATGGAGAATCGTAAGAAAGATTATATAGTTATATTGTTACAATAGTGTTAATATTACTTTAATCAATTTAAGAGGAGATATGTATGTCAGATGTTAAAAAATGTAACTCACTGCAAGAAGTGAGAGATGAAATAGATATAATAGATGAACAATTGGTTGATTTGATCTCCAAAAGAAGTCATCTCATAAGACAAGCAGCTGCGTTTAAAAACTCTGTTGATGAAGTGAAAGCCCAAGATCGAATTGATGATATCATGCAAAAAGTCCGTACAAAAGCGATTAGTTTAAATATCAATCCAAATATGATATCAGAACTATTTAAAATAATGATCGATGAAATGGTCGAGACTGAAATATCTGAATTTAGAAATGGGGGTAATTTTTAGTCTTATAAAAAGGCTCTACTACTAAATGCCGGCACCACCGTTGCTAAAGCAAAAGTGTGGTGCAACATTACATTATCTATTTGTATCTATAAGTGATACGACCTTTATCAAGAGAATAAGGTGTTAGTTCAAGTTTAACTTTATCACCTGGAAGAATTTTAATATAATGCATTCTCATTTTTCCAGCAATATGACATAAAATTATATGACCATTCTCTAACTCTACACGAAAAGTTGCATTTGGTAAAGCTTCAATAATCTTACCATCAACCTCAATAACATCAGCTTTTGCCATTATAAGTCCTTTGTTTCTCTAAGCAAGAGATAAAATTTCAGCTTTACCGCCAACAATCGCGACAGTATGCTCATAGTGTGAACCGCGTAAACCATCGGTACTAACAACATCCCAGCCATTTTCTAAAATAATTGGCTTAGACTCTTTTTGACATATCATTGGTTCCAAACAAAAAACCATTCCATTTTTTATCTTAGGACCCGCTTTTGGGTTATTCCCTTCGAGATAATTTGGAATTTCAGGCTCTTCATGTGGTTTTTTACCAATACCATGTCCACAAAAGTTTCTTAAAGGTACAAATCCACGTTCAAGTATAAACTGCTCCATTAAATAAGAGAGTTCTTTAAAACGCATACCCTGTTTAATATTTTCAATCGCATAGTAAAGAGTATCTTTTGAACATGCGATCAAAGCTTCGTCCTCTTGTGAAATCTCACCAACTCCAACACTTACTGCAGCATCACCAAACCATCCATCAAGTTCTGTACCAATATCATATCCAATTACATCTCCTTCTTGGAGTCTGTAATCAGATGGGATACCATGGATAATAACTTCATTGAGTGAGGTACATACTGCGTTTGGAAAGCCGTAAAGTCCTTTAAAAGAAGGTTTTGCACCATGACTGCGAATATAATCCTCTGCCATAGCATCCATCTCTTTTAAACTCATACCGACTTTTGTGTTTTGTTTAAGAAGATCAAGTGCGCCACCAACAATTTTGTTGGCTGCGCGAAGTTTTTCAATTTCTTGAGGTTTTCTAAGTGCAATAGCCATTGCTATAAACCAACCGCACTTAAAGTTTCGTATTTACTCATATAGATCTGAGCCTCAATTTTTCTCATTGTATCAAGTGCAACTTGAACAACAATTAAAACAGCAGTACCACCAAAGAAGAATGGTACACCCATACCTTTAATGATCATAAACGGAAGCGTTGCAATCAATCCTAAATAAAGAGCACCTGTAAATGTTAATCTACTTGCTGTTTCATTTAAGAATTCCATTGTTGCATTTCCAGTACGAATACCAGGAATAAATCCACCTTGACGTTTTAGATTGTCTGAAATATCTTTTGCATTGAATGTGATACTTGCATAAAAGAATGCGAAGAAAACAACAAATACAAATGTCAAAAAGTTAAAAAAGTAACTATTTGGATTTAAGAAATCTGCAATCGCTTGGATAGTTGGATTTGTACTGCTTGAAAGAACTGTCATTGGAAACATTAAAATAGCACTTGCAAAGATTACCGGAATAACACCTGCTAAGTTCACTTTAATTGGAATATAGTTCATTACACGTTTATTTTGGTTTTGCATCATAGTCTTTTTAGCATATGTAACAGGAACACGACGCTCACCAAGTTCTACATAAATGATAATACCAACAGTAGCTAATACTAAGATTATTATTGCAATAACCGTAATAAAGCTCATAGCACCTGTATTGACCATCTCTATTGTTTGACCTATTGCTCTTGGAATAGCAGATACAATACCAGCAAAGATAATTAAAGAGATACCATTACCGATACCGCTTTGTGTAATCTGTTCACCTATCCACATTAAAAGCATAGTTCCAGCAAGCATAGATACTGCTGCCAAAAGAATAAATGTATTATGATCGGCAAGTATAGCACTATTGCCACTTGGTCCTGTTAGGCTTTGAAGTCCAATACTTACACCAACAGCTTGAATTAAAGTAATTACAATCGTCGCATAACGAATAATCTGCATATACTTAACCATTCCATCACGCTCTTTTTTCATCTGACCCAAAGTCGGGAAAGTTGCAGCAAGAAGCTCCATAATAATTGAAGCAGTGATATAAGGCATAATACCAAGTGAAATAATAGACATTCTTTGAATGGCATTACCACTGAACATATTAAATAAACCTAGAGAATCTGATTGGTGTGAGTTGAAGAAAGAGGCAATAACAGCTGTATCTACGCCTGGAACTGGCACATATGCCAGTAGGCGATAGATAAATAAAAAACCGATAGTAATAAGTATCTTATTTACTAGATTTTTATTCACAACTAGTTACCTGTTGTTGTAACGTTTTCGTCTTTAATTTTCGATGCTAAATCTTTTGCAGAAGCACCTACTAGTTTAATCTTAGCTACTGAATTTGCAACTTTATGAACACTACGGATTGTCTCCATTGTGATCTCTTCAAGTTCAGCTACAGCTTTAATTTTTTCAACGTTTATTACATATGGTTTTACAAGTTTAGAAGTAAAACCAATTTTTGGTAAACGACGAGCAAGTGGTTGTTGACCACCTTCAAAGTTTCTTTTTCTTTTGTAACCTGTACGAGATTTTTGACCTTTTTGACCACGAGCCGCAGTCTTACCAGTTCCAGAACCTTGTCCACGTCCAACACGCTTACGATTAGCTGTTGAACCTTCTGCAGGTGTTAAATTTTCAATACCCATTTTCTATCCTTTAATACGAGAAAGTGCTTCAACTGTAGCACGAACTAGTGTGTTTGGATTGTTTGAACCAATTGATTTTGTTAGTAAATCTTGAAAACCAGCTAATTCAAGTACTGGACGAGCCGCACCACCTGCGATAAGTCCTGTACCTTCAGATGCAGGTTTTAAAAGAATTGTACTAGCATTGTACTTATGTTCAATATCGTGAGCAATTGTAGTACCTTTAATCTTAACAGTAGTTAAGTTTTTAAATGCATTATCAACAGCTTTACGAATAGCATCAGGAACCTCTTTCGCTTTTCCTACACCATATCCAACAGTACCGTTTTTATTACCAACTACGATAAGTGCAGTAAAACGGAAACGTCTACCACCCTTAACAACTTTAGTTACACGACCAATATTTACAATTGATTCTTCAAATTCATCTCTATTGATTTCCATCATAACCCCTAGAACTTAATTTCGTTTGCACGAAGTGCGTCACCAAATGCAGCAATTACACCGTGATATTGGTAACCATTACGATCAAATACAATCTCAGAGACATTAGCTTCTTTTAGTTTAGCAGCAAATGCTTCACCAAGTGCAGCTGCACCTTCTTTGTTTGCTTTATGACCAGTAGCCTTAGAATGTAGTGCGCATATAGTTGTTGCAGTTGCATCATTTATAGCTTGTACACTTAGGTAACGGTTTGATTTAAATACAGAAACACGAGGAAGTTCAGCACTACCAGATATTTTTGCACGAATACGACGTTTACGTTTTAAACGGTTAGCAATTTTGCTTTTTAATACTTTAGCATTCATCTATCTTCCTCCCTTATTTCTTAGCAGTTTTACCGGCTTTACGCACGATATGTTCTTCCATGTATTTAACACCTTTACCTTTATATGGTTCTGGTGGACGGTATGAACGGATTTCAGCAGCAACTTGACCTAACATTTGTTTGTCATGGCTTTTTAATGTAATAACATTCTTTTCAACAACTGCTTCAAGACCTTCTGGTAAGTCATAGTTAATATCATGAGAGAAACCAAGTTGTAAGTTAAGAACTCTACCTTTTACAGCAGCTCTATAACCAACACCGTTGATCTCTAATTTTTTCTCATAACCAGTAGTTAAACCAGTTACAATATTTTGAGCCAATGCTCTAAAAGTACCCCAGAAAGCTCTGTGTTCACGAGACTCAGATAAGTTTTTGAAAGTTAAAGTGTTACCTTCTACTTCAAAAGTTACATACCCTTTTGTGTCTAGATCAACAGAAGTTTTTCCTTTTGTAAAAGTGATAACATTTCCATTTGTAGTAACTGTAATGTCACTAGCAAATTCTACAGGATTTTTTCCAATTCTTGACATGCTATACTCCTACCATACCGTACACATAACTTCGCCACCAATACCAAGCTCATAAGCTTTGTCATTTGGTAGTACGCCATGTGATGTACTTACTATAATTGTTCCATAACCATTTTTGAAACGTTTGATATCTTCTTTACCTTTGTAAACACGTCTACCAGGTTTAGAAACTCTTTTCATTTCGTTGATTACACATTTATCATTTTCGTCATATTTTAATACAACTTTGATAGTTTTTTTAACGCCTTCTTCGATAACGTTACAAGATTCAATGTAACCTTTATCTACTAAGATATTTGCTACAGCTTCAACACTCTTAGAGTGTACCAAAGTTGTAACTGGTAATCTTCTCATACCAGCATTACGAATACGAGTTAACGCATCTGATACTAGATCATTTATTGCCATTTTATTTTTTCCTTATATTTTGCAAGTCTTACGACTGCTACTGTTAGGAGTTTCTACTTGGAGAGCACAAGGCCTACCAAGAAGACTTTCTAACACCTGGGATCATTCCCTCATTTGCCATTTTTCTGAAACAGATACGACAAATTCCAAAATCTCTAAGTACAGAGTGTGGACGACCACAGATCTGACAACGTGTATATGCACGTACTTTGAATTTTGGAGTTCTTTTAGCTTTTGCTATCATTGACTTTTTAGCCATTAGTTACTCCCTTTTGTAAAAGGCATACCTAATTTCTCTAATAGAGTAAACGCAGCCTTATCAGAATCAGCAGTTGTAACAACTGTGATATTCATACCATGAATTTGCATGATTGAATCATAGCTAATCTCTGGGAAAATAAGTTGTTCTTGAAGACCGAAGTTATAGTTACCACGACCATCAAAACCATTACTTGGAACACCACGGAAATCTTTCACACGAGGAAGTGCGATAGATACAAGGCGATCGAAGAAGTTATACATATTTTCACCACGAAGAGTAACACGAATACCAACTGGCATACCTTCACGTACTTTGAAACCTGCAACAGATTTCTTAGCAATTACAGTAGAAGCTTTTTGACCAGCGATAGTAGTGATAGTATCTTCTATATTTTGAATCAGTTTGTTATCTTTCATTGCAAAACCAGCACCAACAGAGATAACAATTTTATCTAATGCAGGGATCTGCATTACATTTTTGATATCTAAAGCTGCTTGAATTTCTGGCTTAAGCGCTAAATATTTTTCTTTTAAACGAGCCATCTAATTATGCCTCCACTTTACGTACATTTGAAGCGTCAATTGGCATCTCTTTATTGATATGCCCACCCTTCGTATTTTCTTCAGTTGGTTTAACAGCTTTTTTAGCTATTTTACAACCCTCTACGATTACTTTGTTTTTCTTTGGCATAACAGCAAGTACAGTTGCTTTTGTACCTTTGTCATCACCAGCGATAATTTCTACAGTATCGCCTTTTTTGAAATTAAATTTTGCCATTATACAACCTCCGGAGCAAGAGATACAATTTTCATGAATCCTGCGTAACGTACTTCACGACCAATTGGTCCGAAAATACGAGTACCGATTGGTTCTCTCTTGTCATCAAGTATTACAGCAGCATTGTCGTCAAAACGGATTAATGATCCATTTTCACGTTGAACTTCTTTATGAGTTCTAACAACAACAGCTTTAACAACTTTACCTTTTTTAACTTTAGCAGTTGGAATCGCTTTCTTTACAGAAGCAACGATAACGTCACCTACTGAAGCATAACGACGCTTAGAACCACCAAGTACCTTAATACACATAATCTCTTTAGCACCTGTATTATCAGCTACATTTAAACGAGTAAAACCTTGAATCATTACTACGCTCCTTTTACAACTGACTTAAGTCTAAAAGATTTAGTCTTAGAAAGTGGGCGACATTCAACCGCTACGATCTCATCACCAACTTTAACTTCATTACGCTCATCATGTACTAAGTACTTTTTGAAACGTTTTACAACTTTATGGTAACGAGGATGCATTACACGGCGCTCAACAACAATAGTTACTGTTTTGTCACCAGCAATTTTTACAACATTACCTTGAATTTCACGTTTATGTGTCATCACTCGTCCCCTAGTTTGCTACTGCAGCAAGTGCAGTATTGATTCTAGCAATATCTTTTTTAGCAACACGAAGTTCGCTAGTATTTTGTAATTGCATCATCTTTTGTTTAATTTTTAAAGTAAACAATTCTGTTTTTTTCTCTTTAAGCATAGCTTGAAGCTCTGCTGCTGTTTTATCTGCTAAATCAGAATATTTCATTGCTCATCTCCGCAGTAATAATTTTAGTTTTGAATGGTAATTTATGCATTGCAAGAGTTAAAGCTTCACGAGCGATATCATGCGGCACACCTCCCATTTCAAAAATGATACGACCTGGTTTGATGTTCATTACCCATTGATCAACTGCACCTTTACCTTTACCCATACGAGTTTCAAGAGGCTTAGCAGTTAATGGTTTAGCAGGGAAAACACGAATCCAAATTTTACCATTTCTTTTAATGTGACGTGTAGCAGAGATACGAGCCGACTCAATTTGACGTGAGTTGATACGACCAGCTTCTACAGCTTTAAATCCAATGTCACCAAAAGCTAATTTGTAACCTGAACGAGCATAACCACGGTTACGACCTTTCATTACTTTACGATATTTTGTTCTTTTTGGCATTAACATAATTATTCAGCCTTTTCACTATTTTCACGTCTAGCTGGTTTTCTACCACGACGTTCTTTTTTCTCTTCTTTTACTTCTGCAGGAATACCTTTAGTAAGTACTTCGCCTTTGAAGATCCATACTTTAACACCGATAATACCGTATGTAGTATGTGCTTCAGCAAAACCGTAATCGATTTTTGCACGAAGTGTATGAAGAGGAACTCTTCCCTCTAAGTACCACTCAGTACGAGCCATTTCAGCACCACCAAGACGACCAGCAACAGCTACTTTGATACCTTTAGCGCCAGAACGTTGTGCACCTTGCATAACTTTCTTCATAGCACGTCTAAAAGCAACACGACGCTCAAGTTGAGTAGCAACATTTTCTGCAACAAGTTGTGCTGAAGTTTGTGCTTTTTTCTCTTCTTTAATGTTGATAGAGATAGCTTTGCCAACTAACTTTTGAACAGCAGTTTTAAGTTTCTCAATATCTGCACCTTTTTTCCCGATAATGATACCAGGACGAGCTGCAACGATTGTAACACGAAGTCTTTTTACTGTTCTTTCAATGATGATGTTAGAAACACCAGCATAGTAAAGTTCTTTCTTTAAAAATGTTCTAATCTTGTGATCTTCACCTAAAGCTGCAGGAGCAGTTTTAAAGTTAGGAAACCAACGAGATTCCCAGTTACGGTTGATTCCAAGACGTAAACCAATAGGATTAACTTTTTGACCCATACTATTTACCCTCTACTTCTACTAAGATATGTGCTGTTGGTTTTCTAATACCTGAAGCCATACCACGAGCACGTGGACGGAAACGTTTAAGTACTGGACCATTGTCAACACGACATGATGTGATTACACAATCTTCAGCTTCACTACCACTGTTAGCTACTGCAGATGCAATAACTTTAGAGATAATTTTTGCTGCCTTATTTGGAGTGAACTCTAAAGCTGCCATAGCTTCTTCAGCGTTCATACCTTGCACTTCACGTGCAATAAGACGAGATTTAATCGGAGATACACGGATAAATTTTAATAATGCTCTAGCCATGACTACCCTTTCTTCTGAACAGAGCCTTTATGGCCCTTAAATGTACGAGTTGGTGCAAATTCACCAAGTTTATAACCAATGTGATTCTCTGTAACATATACAGGAACAAATTGGCGACCATTATGAACATTTAATGTTAAACCAACCATTTCAGGAAGAACCATAGATCTTCTTGACCAAGTTTTAATAGGTTTTTTGTCTCCGCTAGCTTTCGCTGCTTCAACTTTTTTCATTAAATGGTCATCTACGAATGGACCTTTTTTTACTGAACGAGCCATATTAGCCTACCCTTTTTGCATTTGGTTTACGGCGAGTAATAATTAATTTATCACTTGCTTTCTTACGACGAGTTTTAGCACCCTTAGTTGGTTTACCCCAAGGAGTAACTGGATGACGACCTGAGTTTGTTTTACCTTCACCACCACCATGCGGGTGATCAATCGGGTTCATCGCAGAACCACGAGTTTGAGGACGAATACCTAAGTGACGCTGACGACCAGCTTTCGCTATAACGATATTTGAAAACTCTTCATTTCCAACAGTACCAACAGTAGCGATACATTCACCAAGTACTAAACGCATTTCAGATGAAGGCATACGTAATGAAACATATTTACCATCACGACCCATAATTTGAGCAGATGTTCCAGCAGAGCGAACCATTTGTCCACCTTTACCTGGTTTTAACTCAACATTGTGAATCAATGTACCAACAGGAATGTTTTTAAGTTTCATAGCATTACCTGGTTTAACGTCTAAACCAGCATCTGCTGAAGAAATTTTATCACCAACATTCAAACCTTTTGGTTGAATGATATATCTTTTTTCACCATCAGCATAAGTAATAAGTGCAATTCTACAGTTACGGTACGGATCGTACTCGATAGTGCTTACTGTACCTTCGATACCAAATTTATTTCTTTTGAAATCAATGATACGGTAAAGTTTTTTCGCACCAGCTTGCTTATGACGAGATGTAATACGACCATTATTGTTACGACCAGCAGTTGTTGGTAGTTTAACTAATAATGAACGAACACTTGCTTTAGCTGTAATGTCTGAACTATCTACATTCGTATAAAAACGACGAGATGGAGTTATCGGTCTATAAGTTTTAATTGCCATCTTATACCGCCAAACTTTCTATTTGTGCACCCTCAGGTAAAGTAACATAGAACTTTTTGAAGTCATTTTGTTTACCTTGTACACCACGGAAACGTTTTACTTTTCCGCTTTGATTTAAAGAGTTGATTTTTGAAGGAATAATCCCAAAATACTCTCTAAACACCTCTTTAAGACCTGTTTTAGTCATACGTGGTGATGTTTGAACAACAATTACACCATCTTCTTGTAGACCAAGAGTCTTCTCTGTATAAAGTATAGATTTAATATCTGTAATATCAGCCATTACTTAGCCTCACTTGTCAAAGTTTCCCATACAGCTTTTTCTATCACGATTGAACGATAGTTTGCAGCTAAGTATGCATTTAACTCATTTGATTCGATCACATATGTAGCATTTAAGTTTTCAAACGCTAAAAATGTTTTCTCATCTAAAAGTTCTTTTACAAAAAGAGTGTCTCTTTGGTTTAGTGCTTTGAACATTGCCGCTGCGTCTTTAGTTTTACCAGACTCAACAGAGATGCTGTCTACTACAAAAAGAGTACCATTTTGTGCATGCTCATTTAAAGCGAAGTTAAGAGCAAGTTTCTTTTGCTTTTTATTCACTTTTAAATCATAATTGCGGTTGTTTTGAGGACCAAATGCCTTACCACCACCAACAAATATTGGAGAACGACGAGAACCTGCACGAGCACGTCCGCCACCTTTTTGAGCCCATGGTTTTTTACCACCACCACGTACATCACTTCTACCTTTTGCAATAGCTGTATTTGCACGTTGTGCAGCTTGAGCTGATTTAACATAAAGGTAAAGGTTATGTGGGTTGATTCCTGAGAAACTCTCAGGTAATGCTAACTCAGATGCTTTTTCCATTTTTTCATTTAAAACGATTGCGCTCATTATTTAGCTACCTTTACACGACCTAAAGCACCGTTTGCACCACTAACTGAACCTAAAACCGCGATGATTTTGTTTTCAGCATCGTAAGAAACGATCTCATTTTTTACACTATTTTGTGTATTTCCATATTGTCCAGGCATTTTCTTACCCTTCATAACACGACCTGGCCATTCAGCATTACCGATAGAACCTGTTCTACGACCAAATCTATGACCGTGTGATGCAGGACCACCACTAAAGTTCCAACGCTTCATACCACCAGAAAAACCACGACCTTTAGTGTTAAAAGTAGTTTTAAGTTCACTAGCTTCTGCTAATGGAGTTAAATCTAAATCACCAGCTTCGCTGTTTGCTACTTCTAAAGTAACAAAACGGTTAAACTCAGATGGAAGGCTGTATTTCTTTTGCTGACCTTCTATTGCTTTATTCATTTTTTTACCGCTGTTGTAAGCAACAATAGCAGTACCTTCATTCACTTCACACACTTTCGCATCTAAAACTCTTAAAAGAGTAACTGGTTTAGATGGAACTGTGATAGTACGGCTCATTCCGATTTTTTCAACAATATATTCCACGATTACTCCTATTTGTCCATAGAGCGAACTTCAACGTCCACTTCCGGTGCAAGATCTAGTTTCATTAATGAATCTACAGTCTCTGGCGTTGCAGAAACGATGTCGATCATTCTTGCGTGCATACGAATTTCAAATTGCTCACGAGATTTTTTGTTAACGTGAACTGATTTCAAAACTGTATATTTACGAATTTTTGTTGGTAAAGGGATTGGACCACGAATTGCAGCACCTGTACGCTTTACAGCCTCAACGATTGACGCTACAGATCTATCAAGTACACGATGATCATAAGCTTTCAATTTTAAACGAATTTTTTCCATAATTTTCCTTCTAAAGAACTCGTTGGATCCTAGCCCAACTATTTAAGGGAGCGGAATTATACTCAAACCAAGGCTAATATTCAAGGATTTAGGGGCTAAAAATGAAAATAATTAGAAATTTATTTCCTTTAAAGAAGGAAATGATAAAATGCGATAGTTAAAAAAATGGATAAAAAATGGAAATTTTACTCGAAGAGTTTTATAAAACCGATCTGCAGGTTGAAAAATACCACCAGCGTAAAGTCTATATAGATGATAAATCATACCAGATAAATGGTATTACACAAAGTGGTAAGACAAAACTTATTAAAAATTATCTACTGTCACTGAAAAAGAACAGCTACCTTTATATAAACTGTCAAGATATACGTATAGATATTGAAAAACTAAACAAACTACTCCCCTCTTTTTGTATAGAGCACAAGATAGATGTTTTAGCACTGGACAACTATGCTCCTGCGTTTGAGTTTCCTAATGTCTCACAGCTCCTCATCAGTTCTGAAGTACATTATGACCTGCCATATCTTGAAACTCTGCAGCTCTACCCTCTAGACTATGAAGAGTTTTTAGCATATGAACACAAATTCGACTCCTCAGCACTCAACCATTTTGTACAGCTTGGAGGATTTGCACATATGCACAAAGTAAACATGGATGAGCGTCTTCTCTATTTACAAAATATCTTACAATATGCTCTTAATGACATCGAATTCGATATTATCAAACTCTGTGCCAAGTTCATGTCACAAAAACTTTCTGCATTTACCATATATGAAAGACTCAAACAGAGCCGTAAAATTTCAAAAGACAAACTCTACAGATCCTTTGAATCATTATATAAAAAAAACTATATCCATCTTTTGGAAAAATATGGGCATGCAAGAGCTACAAAAAAGGTCTACCTTTGTGACACCTCCGTCAAAACAGCGCTCAGTGTAGAGAAGAACTTTGGCCGTCTTTTTGAGAATATGGTCTTTTTGGAACTTTTAAAATCACAGACAGAGTGTTACTATGAAGACGGCATAGATTTTTATCTGCCAAAAAGGGATACTATCATTCTATGTAAGCCCTTTGCCGATGAGCGACGTCTATTTAAAAAACTGGAGAGTATTGAATCATTTATCTTTACCTATAGAATCAAACAGATTATTGTCGTTTCTATGAATAAAGAGGGAGCAATATCGCATCCGCTGGCAAAGGTGGATATAATACCTTTTGATATTTGGGCATTGGGAGATTAGATGGCAGTTTTATGTGGAATAGATGAAGCCGGTCGCGGACCTCTTGCGGGTAATCTTGTTGTAGCAGGGTGTATCCTAAACGCAGCGGTACCTGGTTTAAATGATTCTAAAAAGCTTAGTGAAAAAAAACGAGAACTATTATATGAGCAGATAATTCTAAACGCGACATACCATATAGTAGAGTTTTCTTCTAAAGATATAGATGAAAAAGGCATATCATCTTGTTTAAAATCTGCTTTACAAGAGATACTCTCTACACTAAACGCAGAACATTATCTTTTTGATGGAAATTCTGACTTTGGCGTTCAAGGCCTTGATACTATGATAAAAGCAGATGGTAAAGTTGCCGAAGTTAGTGCAGCTTCTATTTTAGCAAAAGTAACACATGACCGAGATATTCTAAAAAAAGCACTTCTCTATCCTGAGTACCATTTTGAGAAGCATAAGGGATATGGAACAAAACTACATATTGAGATGATCAAAAAATATGGATATTGTGATATTCATAGAAGAACATACAAGATTAAAGCACTTGAGGCAACTTTATTTTAGATAATAGAAAATAATTATCATTTATAATAAGAAAAATTAATATTATGTAACATATTTAATATAATCTTTATCATGGACGATATATAATCACGTAAAATTTCAAGGTGGTCCAATGAAAAATCTAATTGCACTCTTATTTGCAACTATTTTTATTGCAGGGTGTTCAAGCACAGCAATGATAGCTACAAATAAAGAACTTCCTCCAGTCTATGTTGATGTTAATAAAACACATCAAATTAAAAATGACATCCAGATAACTCTCCTTAAATTAGGTAATTATACGGATACGCCAAGAGCAGGACAAAGAGCCACTAATATTGTTGAAGGTATCTTACTTGCAAAAGGCTACAATGTTCATACACATATTATGAAAGACAAAGAATCCCTTAAAGATGCGCAAGCAGTGGCAAAACAAGATGGATCAAAATACTTTTTAACCGGTGGTGTGAGCGAGTGGAGATATAAAACAGGTATTGACGGAGAACCTGCTGTTAGTCTACAATTAAGCTTATATAAAACACAAAATGCAAAACTTGTTTGGAGTGCAACTGGTGCTGATAGTGATTGGGGAACTGGTTCAATTGGTACAACAGCTCAAAACCTCATAGAAAAAATGACAACCAAATAATCAAGAGCATTTATGAACTTTGCAAATAAACGGATAAAAAAACTATCTAAAACAGATATCATTCTTAATAAGATAAAGAAGTATGCTTATCTTGAAACGATAGTTATCGTATCCATATTTTTATTCATAGGTTATATTTTCAATCCTAATGATATTTGCTTCGTTCAAACACAGGTTTCCTATGCACTTATTCTTTTAGCTGTCATCACACTCTTTCACGGGTTTGAAAACGGACTTGTAACTATTGGTATGTTCTCGATTGCCATGTGGTTTTTTTATCCTGAGTTCCCATACACAGAATTTTTAGTTCTACTCATGATGACGATGATCTTTAGTGAGTTTCACTACTATTGGACAAAAAAGATCAAAGAGCTGCAAGTAGAGGCAAACTACAAAACAACTAAGCTCAATGAACTATCAAAAGCTTTTTATACACTTAAAATCTCTCACGATCAACTTGAAAAAAACTATGTTGTAAAACCTATGAGCATTCGTAATGCCATTGAAAATATTATCCAAAGTGATGAGAAACTAGAAGATATGAGCATAAATGAGAAGACTACACAATTTTATAAGAACTTTCTTTTTTTACTTGAAAAATCATTTAGTGTCAATAGTGCATTAATCATACATAAGAATCAAGGTCATAAAGAGGAAGAACTTACAGCTGAGAACACCTCAGTAACATACAGTCCCCTTTGTGAAGAGTATTCTAAAGATGAGATACTCTCATCATATCTTCTCAACAGAGCAATGCACTTTAAGCAGCCTGTCTATATCAGTGATAAAACAGGGGAACCATCTCTTAACTCTAAAGAAGACTCTAGATTCCTTGTAGCCATTCCATTTATATCGGCCAATCATGTCTCCTCTGTTTTACTGATCGAGAGAATGCCTTTTATGGCTTTTAATAAAGAGAATCTGATCTCTATCTCAATTCTATTAGAGTACCTATCCATATCTATCTCGCAAAACACAATTCCTCAAGACTCTTATGAGATAAGTGCTGTTGAAGATACAAACTTTACTTATGAATATAATCGTCTGCGTTATATTTATGACAAATACAGTGTTAACTCTACAATTATGATTATTAAGATAGAGAGTGAACTCCAAACTTTAAAAGTAAAAAATAAAATAGAACAAATGCTTCGAGCATTAGATATGGTCACAGTCACCCAATACAATGACTTTCACTATATAATTCTACTCTTTCCTTTAAGTGACAGTTCCTCTGCCTTAGGATTTTTAAAACGACTTAAACACAATATAAAATATGTAAAAGACAAGCAATTTGAAACAATGCACTTCAAGATCAATCAATTAACACTACTTAATAAATATATTGAAGACAATTATGAAAAATAATCCTTTTGTTTTTTATGAACATCATCTTGATACAATTTTAATTATCCATCTTATAATATCAATACTCTTTTCTCTTCTCATCTCTTTTTATGCACTCAAAAGGTTTAAAAAGTCTACAGCAAAAATAGATCTCCAAGATCAGCAGCGGCTTCAAGGCATTGAGAATAAAAGCTGGTTTTTTAAACTTCTGTTTAAAGCATCTTTACATAAGAACAATCAAATTGCCATCTTTTTATTTACTTTTTTATTTAACATAAGTGTACCTTTTCTAGGATACTTTTTTACTCTTTGGATCTTTTGGTATATGGTGAATGTTAAATATGAAGAGAAGATTCTTGATACTAACATCTTAGACCTTGATGAATTTCAAGAGTCATTTTTAGAAGTAGAAAGACTTTTTGGAGAGGGTTCTATGATAAATATCATGAACAATGACTATATCCCAAAATCTAAAAAGCTCAAAGCACTCTCCACACTTGCAGCAGCAAACTCACCGATGAGCTTACATGTGGTAAAACAGACACTCTCAAGCAAAGATGATGAAATTCGTATGTTTGGATATGCAATCATCAATAAAGCAGAAACAGCTATTAACTCCAGTATCAATAAAAATCTTGCTATTATCTCCGAGGAAGTTGCCAAAGGTGAACAAAAAGATGAAGAGCGTATCGCATCTGCTTCAAAAGAACTTGCCCAACTCTATTGGGAGATGGTCTATGCAGAACTTGCTCATGAGAGTTTAAAAGTCAACTTTTTAAACTCGGTTATTGCATATTTGGAAGTTGCCAAAGAGTATTATATTCCTCAGCTTGATGCTATCATTGAAAAAATTAAAAAATATGAGATTGAAGATAAAGAATTAAACGAGATCGAAGAGATTAGAAAAGAGAGAGAGCATTTAGAAGAAGCATACATTACCTGTGCGGGGCTTTTTAGTCTTATGGGACGTGTCTATATGCACAGAGGACAATATGAAGAAGCAAAAGCAGAGCTGACCGTTGCCAAAGAGCTATTGTCGGAACGTTCGACATTTTTAGTTCCTTATCTTGCTGAACTCTATTTTATTACACAAAAATACAACATAGTCCACTCTCTTTTAGAAAACACACAGGGACTCAAATACAGTGCAAAGCTCTACCCTGTCATTAAACAGTGGGAAGATGCATCATGAACCAAGAGTTTCCTAAAAGTAAAAGTGTAGATATCATGCTTTTTTCAGAGGGGACTTACCCTTATGTAAAAGGTGGAGTATCAAGCTGGATACTACAACTTATCAAAGGTCTTCCTGAATTTTCATTTGGTGTTTGTTTCATTGGTGCAACTCCTTATTTGGATGGAGAACTTATGCAGGTAAGTTATGAATTTCCACCAAACCTAAAACATTTAGAAGTCCACTACCTTTTTAATGACCAAGACAAAACAGTTCCAAAGCCAAAAAGAAGAAAAGGCAATAAAGAGGCCTTCAAAGCTATTCATAAACTTTATGAAGCTTTACAAAATAACAGTGGTGAAATTCCAAAAGTACTACGAAATCTTGACTTTTACACTGAAGATGTCACTTTTGATGACTTTTTGCACTCAGAGCTGGCATGGGATTTTTTGACTGCTATGTATTCAAAGAATTGTCCAGACATCCCTTTTATTGATTACTTTTGGACACTGCGTAATATCCATAAACCTATTTGGACGTTGGCAAAGATCGCGAAAGGACTTCCAAAAACAAAAATATATCATGCACCATCTACAGGTTATGCAGGATTTTTAGGCTCACTGGCATCCTATGCTACACAAAGACCTTTTTTTCTTACAGAACACGGTATATATACACGAGAAAGAAAGATAGATATGCTCTCTGCAGACTGGATCGAATTTAAAAAACCATCACTCTTGCAACAACCTCAAGAGTACAACTATATTAAGAAGATGTGGATCAGTTTTTTCGATAAGATAGGTCTATTTTGTTACCACCGATCAAATCACATTCTGTCTCTTTTCTCCGGTGCACAGAAAATACAGATAAACTTTGGAGCACCACCACATAGAACGATGATAATACCAAATGGTGTTGATGTTGACGGACTTATGCAGACTATGAAAGAGAGGCAAGATCCTCCAAAACCTATCATCACTCTTATCGGTCGTGTAGTACCCATCAAAGATATTAAAACATTTATACGTGCCATTAAAATCGCATCGCAGACCATTCCTGATATAGAAGGGTGGATAGTAGGTGCCGTAGACGAGGATCGAGAGTATGTACAAGAGTGTCAACAGATGGCATTTGCACTTGACTTAAAAGGTTCTATTCAAAATTTTGAAGGCAATAAAAGTAAACTATCACCCGAAGAGATAGAGGCCAGTGAAGATAAGATCAAATTTTTTGGTCACAGCGATATTAAAAAGATTCTGCCAAAATCAGCTCTGCAAACACTCTCCTCGATCAGTGAAGGTATGCCTCTTGTTATACTCGAAGGATTTGCAGCCGGTGTTCCTTGTGTTGCTACTGATGTGGGAAGTTGTAGGGACCTCATCGAAGGTGGTATCAACAACGAAGATAAAGCCATAGGTTCAGCTGGTGCTGTAACTGGAATTGCCAATCCTGATGCTCTGGCAAAAGAGTACATTCGATTTTTAAATTTTGAAAACGGCGACTGGGAAAAAGCACAGGAAGCAGGACTTAAAAGGGTACAGAAATACTACAGACAAGAGATGTTTTTAAAAGAGTATAAAGAGCTTTACAATGAAGCTTTAGAGCTCTCATGGGATGAACTCAACGCAAGAGTCTTTAGTTACTACGCCCCTGTAAAAATCCCTTACAGACTTGTCCAAATCAAAAGATTTCCAATCATTGCATTTAGCACAACTCCACAAAAGGAGGATAACTAATGGCCGGTATAGGTTTTGAACTTAAAAAGATACTCAAAGAGGACAGACTCTTATCACTTGCCAAGGTTTACGGATACTCTGCAATACTGAGTTCCGGTCCTTGGGTCGTCTCCATTGTGGCTATCTTACTTGTCGGATTTATCAATCTTGCCAATTATGGTGCAGACAGTGATGTATACAGATTTCAAGTCGTCATTACCTACGCCATAGCCTTGGCATCAAGTCTTATCATTACAGGAATCGTGCAGCTTCCATTAACCCGCTATATTGCTGACCTGATTTTTAATCATAGAGAAGATGAGATCCTACCTGCCTATTTTGGTGCACTCTTTTTAGCGTGGATTCTAGGGCTCCCTTTTGTTGTACCTTTTTACCTTTGGATGTTTGATGGACAGAGTGCGGTATTTATCATCGGGGTAATTGCCACATTCTTAGTGCTTTGCGGTGTGTGGATCTCAAGTATTCTAGCTGCAAGTCTAAAGTACTATAACGGTGTAGTCTGGTCTTATTTCATTGCTTATTCACTTATCGTATTTGTCTCTATTTACGCAGGCAATACTATTGAAAAACTTATCTACATCTTTTTCATCGGTAATGCTTTTTTACTTGTTATTTTAATGACACTTATTATTAAAAGCTACAACTCCACCATCTTTTTTAAGATAGATTTTTTTCTCGCAAAGAACTTCTACTGGACACTTGCAATAGCAGGACTTACTTACAATCTTGGAGCATGGGTAGATAAATTTATCTTTTGGTACCATCCGGCAACTGGCTATGCTGTTATTGGAAAGCTCCATGCATCTCTTGTCTATGATATGCCTATATTTTTAGCCTATCTCTCCATCATACCAGGAATGGCTATCTTCTTTTACAGACTGGAGGCCGATTTCGCAGAGAAGTATGACCTCTACTACAACTCTGTAAGAAACGGAGGAACGCTTAAGGCTATCCGTAACTACAGAGATGATATGGTATATGTTATCCGTCATGCTATCCATGAGATCATTATCATACAGTCCATTGTAGACATCATCCTCTTTTTGACGGTTCCTTATATCTTTAAGTATCTTCATATCCCGCAGCTCTATCTCGGACTGCTCTATATTTTAACTATTGGCGCGATGTTGCAGCTTGCATTTATGTCGGTTCTTGCCATTTTATACTACCTTGACAGAAAAGTAGTTGCCATGTGGCTTAGTATTGCTTTTTTTGTGCTCAATACAGTTTTAACACTACTCTCTATCGATATGGGTCCGGCAATGTTTGGGTATGGTTATACCGTCTCTTTACTCCTTGTGTTTACCGCAAGTGTAATATTTATCAGAAAAGAATTGGACAGGTTAAATTATGAAACTTTTATGTTGCAATAGATATATTCTCCTTCTCATACTACTATATAGTGCTGCGTTTGGAGCGATCAATGACAAAAGTGCTATCGTCTATTATGGAGAGAAGATCTCCTATCCCATGGTTGGTATTCATGACTATATTATAGTCGAGCCGACTCATACAAATACTGCTACTCATGGCTTTAAAGTATATAAAGACAAAATGTATGCATATGTCAGTATAGGTGAAATCGACAAAGAGGTCAAAGCATTCTCAAAAGTAAAAAAAGAGTGGATAGTCGGTCATAACAAGGCATGGAACTCCCCTGTGCTTGATCTGACAAATCCTGAATATAAAGAGTTTCTTTTTAAAGATATTATCCAACCGCAGATGAAACGTGGTTTTAAAAACTTCTTCTTTGACACACTAGACTCCTACCAGCTTGTTTGCAAAACAAAAGAACAAAGAGCCAAAAGTGAAGCTGCTCTTGTAGATATAATTAACACCTTTCATACAAGATATCCAGATTCAAAACTCATCATCAACAGAGGATTTGAGATAATCGACAAAGTTTATAAATCCGTAAACGCAGTGCTCTTTGAATCATACTATCATGGTCTTGCAGGTAAAGACCTCTCATATCAGAAAGTCTCCAAACAGGACAGAGCATGGCTTGATACCCATATCAAAAAGATACAGCAATACAAACTTGATCTCATCTGTGTAGACTATCTCCCTTTAGAAGAGTTAAATTCAAAAGAGGCACAAGATACCATTAGTAAAATCACGCAAAAAGGGATGATTCCCTATCTAGCAACAAAAGATTTGACCGTCTATGGAAAATCAGCGAAGAACCCTATAAAGCGTGAGATCCTAACACTTATTGATGAGAGTCAACATGATAGAATCTTTCTCTCAGCACACCAACATGGAGCCCTTCCCCTAGAGTATCAAGGATTTATACAGAAACTATATGATGTAAACAAACATAAATTACCTTCAATGGAAGCGATGCAACAGTATGGTGGAGTCATTATCTGGCTAACAAAAGAGTATAAAGATCCTGATGCACTCATTGACTGGATATTAAAACTCCAAAAATATAATATAAAAGTTGTTCTGGCAGGAAGCCTTCCATTCCCGATTGATGATTCTTTAAATAAACTCTCTCTCAAGGCCAATGATGATTCTGATACCATCGGCCGAGGGAAGGTTCTGCATAAGGATGCAATGCTTGGTTATGAGATAGAGCCCTCATTAAATGACAATGAAAGCTTTATTGACATTACAAAAGGCAAAAGGCTCTTTAGTCTGATAAATGCCCATGGAATCCAAACAACCTATGCAGCATTAATGCCGTGGGGTGGTTTTGCTTTGAGAAATGCCTTTATGCAAGAGTTCAATGATGATAATCTTTGGGTGATCAACCCATTTAAATTTTTCAAAAAAGCCCTTCATCTGCCAACGATCATAGTTCCGGATGTTACAACACAAAATGGTAAAAGGATCCTCTTTAGCCACGTGGACGGTGACGGGATCATGAACAGAGTCGAATGGGATCCAAAACTCTTCTCAGGAGATACGATATACAGTGATGTCTTGAAAAAATATACTCTGCCTATCTCTGTATCCATAATTGGGGCAGAGGTTGATGACAATGGTCTTTATCCAAAAATAGCACCAAAACTACAAAAAATTGTAAAAAGAATGTACAAACTTCCAAATGTCGAACCTGCTACGCATACTTTTACGCATCCGTTTTTTTGGAACAAGATACATAATGATGATCTAGATCCAAAATACAGACTCAAACCAAAGGGTTATCACTTCTCATTAGAGAATGAAACAAAAGGGATGCTTGATGAGATAAATGTCAAATATCTTCCAAAGAACAAATACCCAAAAGCAAAAACAATCTTTTGGAGTGGGGATTGCGCCCCGACAGAGATGGTCTTAGATTATGTCTATAAACAAAATCTTCTTAATATTAATGGCGGTGACACCTATATTACAAATGCTCATCCATGGCTCTCTTATGTCGCACCATTAGGCATAGAAAGAGGAGAATATTATCAGATCTATACAGGTGCACAAAATGAAAATATCTATACTAATGAATGGCTGGGACCATACTGGGGCTTTAAAAAGGTAATTCAAACATTTAAACATACAGAAACACCTAGAAGACTCAAACCTATAGATATATACTACCATCTCTATTCTGGTTCTAAACGTGCTTCACTCAATGCGCTACATTATGTCTATGACTGGGCAATCAAACAAGATGTAAACCCAATGTTTACCTCCAAGTACATCCCAAAGGTTATGGACTATTACACCGTCTCACTTGCACAAGAAAATAGACATTATCTTATTGCAGGAATGCAAGATTTAAAGACGCTGCGTTTAGAAAATACACAGGAGTATGTTGATATGAACACTTCAGACAATCTTCTGGGTTATAAACGTGTACAAAATCACACATACATTCATTTGGGAACAAAAAAAGAAGCAAATATCTCGCTCTCAGAGCAGACGAACAATAAAAATGGCTATTTAGTAAGCACAAACGCAGCAGTTACAAAAAGTCAATTCACAGATAATGGATTTGGTATGGAACTTAAATCCTACCTTCCTCTAAAACTAGAACTACGTATCCCAAAGAACTGCCGTTATAGTTTTTCAAACCCAGCTTCAAGTATCACTAAAAATGGTGACGTAATAACTTTTAGCTATAAACAAAAAAGAGAAGTTGATTTCAATGTCATATGCAAATAAGAAAAAAATATATGTAGCTACATATAAAGAGATACTGATCGGATTTATCATCTTTTGTATTATTCTTGTCATCTTATATCCAAAAGACACACTCACAAAACAGGTACTCTCCGAACAGTCAAATTATGATCTCAGTGTTCTTTACCTGAAAGATATGCTTAAAAATGACCCTTCCAATGAGACACTGATGTTAAGTCTTGCCAAACAGGCTTTTAAAGCAAATAAAAAAGATCTCTCTTTTAAACTTTTAGCGCTTTTAAGAAACTCAAAAAACACAAAAACAAAAGAAGATGCATACAGACTAAGCTATAAAATCGCAAAAGAGGATTATTTTTATCTCAAAACTAAAAATAAAACGCAAGAGATGCAAAAAAAATATGCAGAGTTAAAGCAGATATTTCATCATATAATCACACAAAAATTTTATACAGAGAGTGAGATAGAAAAGCTTTACAAAGAGAGTTATTTTCTTCATGATAAAAAAACAAGTTATTTTCTTCTACAAAAACTACTTACAAAAAATCCAAATGATCTGAAACTTCTGCAAGATGCCTTTTATCTCTCATATGATCTTAAAAATTATGAACAAAGTATGCTCTATCTTGATAAATTAACACTAAAGGACAAACGCAACAGTACTAAATGGCTTGATGAACGTTACTATCTACTCCTCAAACATTACTCCTTTAAAGATGCAGAATCATTTATAATCTCTCATGCACAGAACTCTGTATATTGGAAGAAAAGACTTGTATCATTTTACTTACAACATAAAAAATATAAAAAAGTTGCACAGCTCTACATGAATGACTTCCATCACAGTTCTTCATATAAAGAGCGTAAAGAGCTATGGCTTAAGGCTATCAAAACACTCCAAGCAGGTGGGTACAATAAAGATGCTGTACGTTTAGCATATAGATATGAAAACTACTTTATAAAAGATAAAGAAGCACGTATCACTCTGCTAAAACTCTATATCTCTGCAAATGACCTCAAAAAAGCTAACAGGCTCTCAAAAAAAGTCCTAAAGATGGAGAGATAATATGCGTTTAATAATTTTTCTATTTATTATCACGATAAGTCTATATGCAAAAAGTTCTCAAAGCTGTTATACAGTGCAGCTTCAAAGTGCTCTCTACTCACAAGAGAGTCTGCAACATCTAACAAAAAAAGAATTTCCAAGCGAATGTAGTTTGATGCGTATCTCAAATACTTTAACAGTAAGATGTGGCTGTTATGATACTATGGACAAAGCAAAAAAAGAGCTTCCAAAATATAAACAAAAGTATAAATATGCCTATCTTGCTACGAGTTACAAATACAGATTTAAAAAAGATGCAGCAAGTCAAACAGACCTGAAACACAGATCAACTACAGCCTATAGCAGTGATGAAGAGTTAAAGTTGATGTTGCAGGCCTTCTTATATTCAAGTGATTTAGAACACGCTTACAAAACTGCAAAACTTGGCTATGAAAGACATCCAAATTCATACTACTGGAATCAAAAGATGGCAGAAGTATGCAAATGGAGCGGCCGAAGCAGTGAATCGATCAAATATATGGAGTTTATGTACCGTCAAAAACATGATGCCAAACTTGCTAAGGATATTATTGATTTTGGATTAGGTACATACCAGTATGAAGCGCTCAAGGACATAGTAACCCAAGAGGTAAAAACAGATCCATCAAAAGAGAACATCGATAGGATGGTCTATGTCTATTTTAAAATAGGTGAACCAGAAGCGGCTGCAAAAATTTTAGAAAACCTCTATGCTCAAGATAGTTCTCATCCTGAGTATTTAAACAAAGCACTACAGATCTATATGGAGATGGAGGATCTAAACGCAGCGCAAAGAATCATTGCCATTATTGAGAAGAAGAACCTCTACTCTACTCAGAATGTACAGCTATTGGCATATTACTACTACTCAAAACGTAATATTGCAAAAGCTTTTGAAGTCCTCAACAAACCGTTAAAACAGACCAAATATGACAAGAAGTACCTACAACTAAAAACTGATCTTGGCTGGTATCTTGAAGCATTCAAACCTGCTGCAAAAGCTTCTTTAGATCTGATCGAGCACAAAGACGGCAGACTTGTCGATTATGAAAGAGTTATTACTGTGAATAAAGATACAAATAAATCTTTAGCGAACAAAACAGCACTGCAGGCATATAATAAATTTCATCTCTCATATCTCTTTTATATCTTTGCCAACGAACTTATAAAAGACAAGGATATGGCAAACCTACAAAAGAGCATCGCTGCCATTGATGCACAAAAAGATACAAAACTCAAAAATGAGTCACAATACTGGATTATCAAAGCTATTTTATACCATCAAGAGAATAGACAAGAACTCTCCCGTGAAGCGATAGAGAAAGCAGTAAGTTTAAATCCAAACTCTTTGCAGCTACAATTTACAGCTTTAAGTCTCTATCAAGAGTATGGAATGTTCGAGGCTCTGCATAAAGCACTTGACACTCTCACAACTGACATTAGTATGCCACATGAGTTCTATTTTAGACTTGCTTCACTTGCTTACACGATTCACGATATCAACTTGGCAAATTACTATTTGCAAAAGCTTCTTGAAGAGAAAAATCCTATTATTAACACAGTGGAGTTCAAATTTTTACAAGCAGAGCTTTATCGTGCAAAAAATAATGAAAATGCCTATCTTAGTACAATGCGCTCAATCATTTCAGATCTGCAACAACAACTTGAAAAAAATCCAGCACTCAAAACAAATGATATATACCTCAATAACAGACTAAGAGCGGATATTGCTCTTGTAAGCTCTGATACTTTTACAAAAGAGTTACAAGAGGCAAAACCTTATTTACGTAAAGAAAATTACGATGATCTTGCATATACCTTGGCTCTTAAGAATACCGCACAAGAAAAAGCACATCTCATTTATGAGAAGATTCAAAATAAAGCGATATGGATGCAGTTCAGTGATGCTGTAATGGAGCAGAACCACAGCCGTATAGAAGATATTCTCACAGCCTACCTTCATACTATTGCCATGGGAGAAGCTTCTCGTGCCGCTGAAAATGACGGCCAGACTGCCCTTGCACAATCTATGGCATATCAGGCACTGAACTACAATGATGACAATCAAAATGCCTATATTGCCCTTCTTGATCTCTCAAAGAAAAGAGCAGATGCAACAGATGTAAAACTCTCCTACTACAACCGTGACCCGCTTTTAAGAAAATATGTCGCATTGAACAACAGTAACTATATCAACAACAGTTACTACCTGCTTTCAAACCTCAATTACTACAAAAACAGTGATCTGGATAACAATCTTCTTAGAGAGGTTCCTGCTGATACGCTTGAGTTCAACGTCGGTATTAAAAAAGTCTTTGACAAAGCAGAGCTTACTCTTTTTGGCGGATATGCGAATAGTATGGACTCCTACTTTGTCTTCTCTGTTTTTGGAAAATACCAACTCACAAAAGAGCTCAATATCGGTGGCGGTCTTTATAAGAACATAAAGACAGATGAATCAACCCAACTGCTCTTAGGCGGGAAAAAAGATAAAATAGAGCTCTCTGCGACATACAACATTGTCAACTCAACCGCTTTGGATCTACTCTATGAACACAACAGATACAATTCACAAGATGATGTCTATTTGGGCGACGGTGAGTATGTACGTGCAAACCTTGGTCATCAGATACGTAACGGCTACCCTGATATGAGACTCTCACTCTTTAGTGATGCAGCTGTATATCATGAGAGATCAGGTTCAAAAGGAGTCATAGACAAACTCCGACCAGGAAGAGAACAGGTTCTGCCAAATAACTTTATGAATCTCGGAGTTGATTTTGCCTATGGAATGCAAAACAGTGAAATATATACAAGAGTTTGGAGACCTTACTTTGAAGTGAGCAGTTACTACAATACAGATCTTGCTGCGTTTAGTTACGGTTTCAATGCAGGATATGGAGGGAAAGTCTACTCTCAAGACCACCTCATCATCGGCACAAGCTATACCAATGATGTAAATGGTATCGGCGGGAGTATATTTGAGCTCTTTTTAAAATATAAGTTCTTATATACCCACAGATAAACGACTACTTTTTGTAGCCGTTTGGATTATTGGACTGCCATCTCCATGTATCTTCACACATTTCATCAATTCCACGAGTCGCTTCCCAGCCAAGAGTCTCTTTGGCATAGCTAGGGTCTGCAAAACATTTTGCAATGTCTCCTGCACGTCTTGGAGCGATCTCATAGGGTACTTTTTTACCCGAAGCCTTTTCAAAGGCTTTTACCATATCAAGTACAGAGTAGCCGTTTCCTGTTCCCAGATTTACAGTAAGGACTGCGTTTAGATCTGCTATCTTGTTCAGTGCTTTTACATGTCCCTGCGCCAGATCGACTACATGAATATAGTCTCTTACTCCCGTGCCGTCATGTGTATCATAATCACCGCCAAAGACACTTAGCTTTTCACGTTTTCCTACGGCAGTTTGAGAGATAAAAGGCATCAAGTTGTTCGGTATACCATTTGGGTCCTCTCCGATAGTACCTGATTCATGTGCACCTACAGGATTAAAGTAACGAAGCAGTACGATTTTCCACTCACTGTCTGAGACAAAAACATCACGCAGTATCTCTTCGATAAAAAGCTTACTTCTGCCATACGGATTTGTAGCGCTCAGAGGAAAGTCTTCTTTGATAGGTGTCGTATGCGGGTCACCATAGACAGTAGCAGATGAGCTGAAAACTATCTTCTTACAGCCATTTTTTTGCATCACTTCACAGAGTACAACAGTACCTGAAACATTGTTATCATAGTATTCTAAAGGTTTCTCTACAGATTCACCGACCGCTTTGAGTCCTGCAAAATGAATGACCGAATCGATCTCATACGTATCAAAGACCTTTTGAAGAGCATCTGCATCACGGATATCACCCTCCACGAACTTTACCTCTTTACCTATTATCTTCTCAACTCTTGAAAGACTCTCTTTTGATGAGTTACACAAGTTGTCATAGACAACAAAATCAAAGCCTGCATCATCAAGTTCAACACAGGTATGTGAGCCGATATATCCAGCTCCTCCAGTTACCAATACCATTTTAACCACCTATTTAGTTTCTTGAAGATATTATACTATTTAATTAATTTAAGTGAGTTTAGGTGAAAAATATCATAAAAGAACCATTAGTGCATTTTCTTGTTATAGGTGCTGTTTTATACCTTTTTTATACCCTAAACGCAACAGATAAGCCCAGCTCAAACGCAGTACAAAAACAAAAGATCATCATAACCCAATCAAAGATCAGACAACTCAAAAAGAATTTCACGCAAGAGTTTGCACAAACTCCTTCAAAGACGATAACACAGCTCCTTATAGAGCAGGAAGCAACAAAAGAAATCCTCCTCAATGAAGCATATAAACTCCAACTCTACAAAGAAGATAAAGAGATACAAAAACTACTTTTGCAAAAAATGCACTTTATCCTAAACGCAGCGACAAAACAAAAGGAACCGACACAAAAAAAGCTGCTGACCTACTATCAGAAGCATCTCAAAGATTACTCCAAACGCAGTGCTATATCGTTTTATGACATCCATTTTGCACAGCTCTCAAAAGAGCAGCGCAAAACATTTTACAAACTTGCAGCCAGACTCAAAGATTTTCAAGCTTTCCAACAGCTCAAAGAACAAACGCAGCAAGAGATACAAGAGAGATTCGGCTCTCTTTTTCTTACAAGGATGCAAAGGCTACCTAAAGAAGTTCTCAGCCACGCCATCCCTTCAAAAGATGGTTTGGAGTTTGTTTACATCACAGATTACAGGGTCACTGAGCCCTATCCTTTTGAAGATGTAGAAGATAGAGTCTATCAGGATTACCTGCAAGCGCAGAAAAAAATGCTCTACGATAAGATGCTCTCAAGCATCAAAAAATCCTACGACATTGAAATAATCAAATGATACAATTTCTTCTCCCTCTTTTACTGCCCGTATGGCTTTTTGCACACCAGTCAGGGCTCTCTTACATCAAAATAACAGAAGATAAAGCGCATCATATCAGTGTTGTCTACAAAACTCCCCTGCAGGACTTAAATGCAAACCCTATCCAAATAAACTACCCGCATAACTGTTTTAAAACAGAAGAATTTCCACAGGATATTCGCAAGGGCTTCATTATTCGAAAATATCAACTGCAATGTACACAAGGCGGACTTTTTGGCAAACGTATCTGGATAAAGGGGCTGATAAAACAAAACAGAGGTGTGCTCATAGAGTATAAAAGTCCTACACTTACACAGAGTCGGCTCCTACGCGCAGAATCACCGTTTATAGAGATAGATGCCAAAAGCTCAAAATTTGCCCTCTTTGTCAGTTATGTCAAACTCGGTATCCATCATATCCTCTCAGGATACGATCATCTCCTCTTTGTGTTGTGTCTGTTGATACTTGCAAAAGATCTCAAGGCACTGCTTTTGGCCGTTACTGCGTTTACACTTGCACACTCTATCACGCTCGCTTCGGCTATGCTTGGTCTTGTTAATCTTCCAGTTGCATTTATAGAAGCGATGATAGCACTGAGTATCCTCTTCTTGGCACGTGAGCTTGTTCAAACGCAGCAATATACCCTTACAAAAAGACATCTTGAGTATGTTGCATTTATCTTTGGGCTTTTACATGGATTTGGTTTTTCAAATGTGCTAAAAAGCATTGGGCTTTCACAAGATGCACTTGCGCTCTCCCTCTTCGCTTTCAACATAGGCATTGAGATAGGACAGTTACTTTTTATTCTTATGGTCGCGCTGAGTTATTATCTTGTAAAAAAGTTGATCAAGAGACCACTTTTAGAAATGAAGGTCTATGTAGGATATTTTGTAGGCATACTCTCTGCGTTTTGGTTCATACAGAGAGTTCTTGCGTTTTAGTACTTATCAGCCAGCTACGTTCATTGCAAGCTGTGCCATTTTTTGCATATATTTTTCAGGGTTTTCACCCGTGGCAAGTGATTTTTTCAGCTCATTTATAAAGTACTCTTTTGTACGATCATCTGCAATATTAAAAGTATAGAGTACCCACTCCGTGTTAAGTGAAATGTTTTCACCGCTCTTCTCTACTTCAAATGCTCTGTAAAGATTGATATCAGTAGCACTCAGCAGCTCCAACACCTCTGTATAGAACTCATTTACATCTGTGTTGATCAAAGAAGCAAGCTCCTCTTGAGTGATCTTGGCATCAGTGTCATTAAAATCTTCACGACCAAAAATAAGTGCATCACCAATTACAAGCTGTTCACCTATAAAATATGCTTTTTTCTTCTCGCTCAAAGCATTGGCATCACTGTAGATGACATGTTCTTTGATACTTGGGAGTTCATCTATTAAAATAGAGCTGAAAAAAGTATAGAGCGTATTTGCTGCCATATTAAGATCTAACTCTTTGACCTCTTGCGTTTGATTGTCTATAGAGAGCGCTTTCATTAAAATTCATCCAAAAGTATTACATTTACATATGTACCGGCCTCTAAGAACTTATCGTCCTCTCCTGCGACCATAAGAGCAGAGTTATCAAGCATATTTGTTAAAATCGCTGAACTGCCCACCTTTTTACCCTCAAAATTTACAAAATACTCACCATCTTCAACGACGATATTACAAGCAGTAAACTCTGTAAACCTGCTGCGTTTTTTAAAATCCTCTTGCAGTTTTGCCGCTACCATTTTGTACGGACGTGCCTTACCTAACATTTTGGCAACAAGAGGCAGTGCATACAAAATAGCCGTAACAGTCGAAGAGTATGCAAAACCAGGAAGTGCAAGTATGAACTTGTGTCCGCGCTGTGCGACAAGAATGTGACGTCCCGGTTTGATACCGACACCTTTGTAGACGACCTCTGCACCAAGACGTGGAATGATATCTTTTACAAAGTCATAATCTCCGACGCTCACACCGCCCGTACTGACCAAGATATCAGCAGATTCAAGCGCATTTTCAAAAGTCTTCATGATGGCATCTTTGTCATCAGGGGCAGTTCCAAGCTGGATCACCTCTGCACCTGCCTGCTCAAAAAGTGCTGCAAGTGTGTAGTTGTTCGAGCTGCGGATCTGTGCCGGATTATCAGAGTTCTCGCCAAGGTCCAGTATCTCACTCCCCGTAGCGATTACAGCAACACGCGGACGAAGGGCTACAGGTACCATCACTTGATTGAGTCCTGCCATCACACCGATCTCTGCAAAACCTATCTTTGTACCCTTTTCTATCAGCACATCACCAGCCTTGTAGCCTTCACCCACAGGACGTACTGCATTGCCCTGCTCTACCATCTCATTGATAGTGATCTTTCCAGCATCAAAAGTGACGTTCTCTATCTGGATGAGCGTATCGCTCCCCTCAGGCATCATAGAACCGGTAAAGGTTTTGATGGATTCCCCTTTGGCAAGAACACGTCTCTCATCATGCCCAGCAGGATTATCACCCAGCACTGTAAGCTCACCAAGTGCCAAGTCCTCATGTTTTACAGCATATCCATCCATTGAGGCTGTCGGAAACTGTGGATCGTTATATTTCGCAGTAATATCCTCTGCAAGTACACGACCAAGCGCACCGCTCAATGGTACACGTTCATATCGATGATTATTAACCTGTAAAAGATCCAACATATTTTGACTTGTCTCAAAAGAGATAAAATCTACACCCGTAATACTCATTGTTTCGCTCCTAAAATTCCACTGCCTTGTATTGCTGTTGATCTATCTTTTGCATAGACGCGTTTGCCCTCTATAAGATCATACTTCCAGATCGGCGCACTCGCTTTAAAATCTTCAACGAACTCATCGATGAACTCCAAAGCCACTCTGCGTTTAGGGGAGAAAACTGCCGCTATATAAGAGGATTCGTGCAACATCACATCACCGCGTGAGTGTGCCATTTTTATAATAGCACCTTTTGCTTTTGCCTTTTGCTGCCACGCATCGAACCATGAGTTCAAAATTGGCTCATATATGTCAAAGCTCAAACCGTCTATGCCGTTCTCACTGCGTACAGTACCAACAAAAGGGATGTAAGCGCCATAGTTGCTTGTCGCTTCGGCTTCATACCACTCTTTTAAAAGTTTGGGCACATCAAGTGCGCCGTTATAAATACTTAACAAGACTCAACCTCCACATACTGGTGGTAGCAGAGAGATCTTGTCTCCATCTTTAAGTGGATGTTCAAGAGATGATACAAGCATATCATTTACTGCTACTGCAGAGTTCTCAAGCCACTCTTTCATCGCTTCATCTGCTTGCAAAATAGCTGCAAGTTCATTTAGGTTTGTTATTTCTAACTCTAATGCTTCTTTTTGTATTGGTCCTAAAAACTCTACTTTTACCACAAAAACATCCTCATTTTTTCTTGAGACAATTATATCTAAGATAAGTTAAGTGGTGTATAATTAGAGCATGATTTTTGGAAAAATACAATACCTCAATTTGCTGCCGTTTCATATCTTTATGAAACGCTTTACAAGAAATTCACAACAAAAACTTGCCATGGAGTACAAAAAGAACGTTCCTGCAAAAGTAAATGAAGATTTTTTACATAAAAAAGTAGATGCTGCGTTTATATCGAGTATCAAAGCACAAAAGAGCAGACACGTCAATCTAGGAATAATAGCCGATAAAAAGGTACTCAGTGTACTTGTCATCCCCAATGAAAACTCAAAATCGGACATAGAATCTGCTTCATCAAATATGCTCGCAAATATTTTGAAACTAAAAGGTGAAGTTCTTATAGGAGATAAAGCACTCAAGTATGCACTTAAAAATGACAACTATATTGACCTTGCCCAAGAGTGGTACAAAAGATACAAACTACCATTTGTATTTGCACTGCTGTGTTATCACAAAGATAAAAAGCTGTATAAAAAAATTGAAAAAGAGTTTTTAAAAAGAGAGTATAAAGTTCCACAATACCTACTTAAAAAAGCAGCACGAAGAACTGGAGTAGAGACAAAAGAGATACAAAAGTATCTCGATCTTATCTCTTACAGAGTAGACTACAGAGCGCAAAAAGCGCTCAAACAGTTCTACAAAGAGGCAAAAAAAGTTTAGATTTTTCCGTCTAAGTGATCTGCTAATCTTTGTAGTTTTGCTTTATAGCCATCTATATCAAAATCTTTCACACGCGCAACACCATCTTCAATTGCAGCTTGTGCAACAGCAGAAGCAACGTAAACAAGAACACGTCTATCAAATGGAGAAGGAATAATATATTCAGGACCAAAAGTCATATCATCACCACGACCATGTGCAGCTTTTACATGAGCTGGAACTTCCTCTTTTGCAAGAGAAGCAAGTGCTTTTGAAGCTGCCATTTTCATATTTTCTGTGATTTTTGTCGCTCTAACATCTAAAGCACCACGGAAGATTTGAGGGAAACCAAGAACATTATTTACTTGATTTGCATAGTCACTTCTACCAGTACCGATGATCAAGTCTGGACGAGCCTCTTTTGCAAGTGGCGGTTTGATCTCAGGATTTGGATTTGCACAAGCAAAGATAATAGGACTTGTCTCTGACATTGTTTTTACCATCTCAGGAGTGATTAAATCTGGTTGAGAGAGACCAAGAACCATATCAGCACCATTAATAGCATCTTCTAAAGTTCTGTCTGTTGTTTCAAATGCAAACATTTGTTTATATTTATTAAGGTCATCTCTACCACTATGAATAACACCTTTAGAATCCAACATAGTAATATTTTTTACACCCAGTTTTTTATACATACTTGCACAAGCGATTCCTGATGCACCAGCACCGATAACTACAACTTTAAGATCTTCAGCTTTTTTACCGCTCATTTCAATAACATTGATAAGCCCAGCTGTTGTAATTACTGCTGTACCGTGTTGATCGTCATGAAAAACAGGAACATTACAGATCTCTTTAAGACGTTCTTCTATCTCAAAACATCTTGGAGCAGATATATCTTCAAGGTTTACACCACCAAAACTGTCAGCCATTGCAGCTACGATCTTAATGATCTCTTCTGTATCTTTTGTATTAAGTTCAATATCTACAGCGTCAACATTTGCAAATGATTTAAAAAGTACACCTTTACCTTCCATTACAGGTTTTCCAGCTAAGTGACCAATATCACCAAGACCAAGAACAGCAGTTCCATCACTGATGACTGCAACAAGGTTCCCTTTGTTTGTATATTCATATGCCTTTTCTTCATCTTTTTCGATTTCAAGACATGGATATGCTACACCAGGAGAATAAGCCATAGAGAGCTCATCTTCCGTATTACAAGGTTTTGTTAAAAGTGTTGCCGTTTTTCCGTTTGTATCAAACTCACTTTTCGCTCTGTGATAGTTGAGTGATTCTTCTTCAAATGATAATTTTTCTGACATTAGCTTTCCTTATTGTTTATATCATATAAGTATATAACGATAAAATTAAAATTAGATTTTATTGAGAAATAAAACGCAATTTCCTGTAGGATTGTAGTAAATCCCCATAGAATTTTTACGTGAAACGAAAACACCCCGTCCATTAAACTGCTTAGAGTTCCTAAATATTTCACTAAGAATCTGCGTGTTGAAGCCGGGACCTTCATCAAGAATCTTTGTTACCATATACTCACCTGAGAGCTCTTTTAATTTATATGTTCTGACAAAAATCTTTTTTTTACAATCTTTTTGGAGTTGGGTAAGTTTGTCAAAATAACTCTCTTCTTCAAGGTATCTGTGCTTTGTTTTAGAATCAATTCCTAAATTTCCATGTTCGTAAGCATTCATAAAAAGCTCGGTAAAAACAACACCGGCTTTGTATGCCGCTTTCATATCAACATCTAAATTCTGCCACAGCTCTTCATACCAGGCAGTAGCTTCATCAACGGCTTCCAAGCTTGTCTCAAATGTTCTTTGTGCTACAAGTGTCTCTTCACGCATATTTAGGCTATTGATAAAGATCAGACTCAGATCATCCTCTTGCGTTGTAATTCTACTGAAGAACTTCTCTTTAAACTCCTCTCTCGTAAAAGAGTATTTAAAATCTTCTTGTATAAACGCAGCATAGGTCAAACCATCTGCGTCGGTACTATTCTCCACTATTCCATCACTGTAAAAGAGATATTTTTGAATATCGTTTACATCTTTTCTATCAACCTTATAACTTTTTTGCCATTTGCTCAAAGAAGGATTGTTCGATTTGATTTTGATAATATTATTATCTCTGTCTTGCAGTAAAAATGGAGGCATTGCGAATTTCGCATATTCGAGAACTTTGTAGTAACTGTCAAAACAGATATAGTCTATTGCCAAGACCTCTTCATCAAGTAAAATAGGTTTAATATAATCCATGGACTCTTGAATGAGTATCTCAAGACTGAAGCTTTCATGTTCGATCATCTTATCAACAAGATGATTGATAAAGGTTGTCATAGCAACAGCAGTAAAAGAGGCAGAGACACCTTTACCCATGCCATCGACCAAGAGGTAAAAGGTAACATGCTCATTTATTCTTCGGGCACTGTAAGCATCACCACTCAACACATCAAGCGGTCTATACATAAAATCCACCAAAGAGATAGTCTGCGAATCTATCAATTGATAATAAAAATCATTTCGCAGAATATTGAGCTCTTTTTTAAAAGCCAACTCCGATTGATAAGAACTATATGCCTCTTTTTTTTCTAACTGTTCTTGTCGTTCTTTTGTCATTAAATTTTAAACTTACTTAATTGAGACTGTAGTTTTTGTGCATCTTGTGCTAAAGATTCCACAGCATCTTCCACTGTATTTCTAAGCTCAGAGTTTTTCGATGCCACTTCTACGATCTCATCCATTGTTGACATCAATGTTTTTGTTTTTGTAGCGATAAATACACTTTGATGCATTACACCTGTTGATTTTTCTTTTGTTGTAAGTAAATTCTCTTTTGTATCATTTGAAGAACCAATAAGCTCTTGTGCTGATTCGGAAATATCATGCATACTTTGAGATGTTTGATGTGTTTCTTCTGCTATTTCAACAACATTTTGTGTGATGAGATTTACATTTGCACTGATCTCTGAGAGAGATTTTTGTGTGCGTTCTGCAAGCTTTCTTACCTCATCTGCAACTACCGCAAAACCGCGTCCATGTTCACCTGCACGTGCTGCTTCTATGGCTGCGTTTAGCGCAAGCAGATTCGTTTGATCTGCAATATCTGAGATAATTTCAAGCACATCTTTAATATTTTTTGCCTGTTCAGTAAGAGAAGCTACCTTATTTACCAACTCTTCTTGCTGTACGCTTCCCTCTTCAATAGATGCTACAACCGCATCAAGCTTGAAGATAAAAGTATCTAAGACATTAAATGTATTGTCAAGATCTTCTGTTACAGCGATCGTAGACTCCTCAACAAGATCAAGTTTCTCTCCGATTTCTGAAACAAGCCCATTGATCTCTGTGATCTTTTTCTCTTGCGTTTGACTGTTTTGAGCCAATATATCTACTACGCTGTTGAGTTTTTCACTCTCTCCTGTTGTTGCTGTTGCAACATCTTGAGCATCATATACCGTTCCTTTAAACGCAACGACCATAGTATGCAGTGCTTTTGAGATTTGTGAAATTTCATCATTTCCTTCAACTATAACATTACAGCTTAAATCCAGTTCATTTGATACACATTGGATTTTTTCCAATGAACTTCTCACACTTTTGTTAACACCGCGTGAGATAATCATAATAATAATGAAGATAGCAATAGCAAAAAGAATATAACCTACAAGTGTGATGATTGTATCACGTTGATATTTAGATTCGACCTGTGCTAAAAGTGCATCATTTTGTTTTGCGAGATTATCATCGACCTTTTTCAAAAGATTGATCTTTTTCGTAATCGTTTTGAACCATACAACACTGTCCACACCAAAATCAGCTTGACGAGATTGAGCGATATTGCGCATTCTATCTACTTCTCTTATCACAGGAGAGTTCATGATTTTCTTATACATTGCGATTGAATCATCTGCAGCAATACTCAAAAAAGCATCCATATACGCATCTTGTTTTGCGATCAAAGTAATAAACTTCGCATACATCCCCGGTCCGAATTTGTCAGCAGCAAAAGTAGCGCTCATTACAGCACGCTCTATCCCCGCACGCTCTTTTGATTTTAAGAAGTTCGTATATGCACTTAATGCTTTGACAAGCTCTGGAGTATTGGCAAGTTTTGCCGTAAGTGAAACAACGTCCAAAATGTTTTTATTTACGTGTGTATAGTAATTTACCTCATCTTTAACAGATATTGTAAAATTATCTATCTTCGAACGGACAGCAGATATCTTGTTCATCCCTGCTATAACTGCTTTTATGCTCTTTTGTAGTTCACTTTGGTAACTTGAAAGATCCAAAGTACTCACATATTTTTTCAGATCACTGTAACGTTGATCTGTAAGCTTTCGCTGTTTTGGCAGAATATCTCCAAATTTTTCACCATGTGAACCAAGATAACCGGCACTCGCACCCCTCTCTTTTTGCGTTTCATGAATAAGTAAAGAGAGCTTTTGTGAAAGTACATTGAGATCTTTTGCTTCATCGATCACTGCTTTTTGGTTAAATGCTCCAATAATAGTTGTAACAATAATCACAAGAGCAAATGAGACAACAATTGCTGTTATAAGATTTAATTTCGCTTTTATTGTCATTATAAGCTCCTTGTCACTTTAAAAAGTTGGATGAGATTTATCTCGTCAAAAAGCTCATAAAGATTCTCATCCCCGACCTTTATCTGAATATCAATATCATCTTTTTGTACCAATTTTGTTAGATAACCAATAACAGAAGAAGTGATAGAGATAGAATCCTTAATATCAATAATAATACTTTTTTGAGTGTCAACTACACGTTCCAAAGTATCTTTAAGCGTTTGGTAATCTCCAATACTTTTTATGTTACCTGTAATTGTAACTGTTCTGCCTGATACGGAAATATCCATTGTTATTACCTTTAATTATTATTTGGTTTTATAGTCGCATATATTAACAAAGCTATACTTAACTTTTGATTGTATCGAGCCACTCTTTCATCTTCTTCTCAAAGCCTATCTCTTTAAGCTCTACAAATTGTAGTGGTTCCAAGAGATAGTTTTGCTTGACATATCCACCAAAATCATGTGGATAGAGATAGCCTTCATTTTGTTGTGTTATGTTTTTAGGGATATCAAGTACCTTTCCATTTCGTACACTTTGCAAGGCCTTGTTTATCGCAAGATATGCTGCGTTTGATTTTGGAGAAGCACACAGATATATCACAGCCTGTGCCAGTATTATTCTTGCTTCAGGATAGCCTATCTTACTTACACTCGTCAATGTCGATGTGGTCAGGGTAAGTGCCTGAGGGTTTGCATTGCCCACATCTTCACTTGCAAGGATGACAAGCCGTCTAGCAATAAAATCTGCACTCTCTCCACCCTCTATCAGACGTGCAAGATAGTAGATAGCCGCATCGGCATCACTCCCTCGAATGGACTTGATAAGTGCAGAAACCAGATCATAGTGCACTCCTGCCTCACTGCTTCCAGCCTGTAGGGCATTTGGTCTAAGGGATTTTAGCAACTCAAGCGTTACATTTGTGTTAACTTCACTTGCAAATTCCAAAAGCTTCAACATTGCCCTTGCATCCCCTCCGCTTGTCGCTACAAGGTACTCTTTTGCCTCTACTTCTATTTCTATAGCCGCTTTTGTCAGTGCTTGATTCAACAAAACATATAAATTTTCATTTGAGATTGCTTTAAGTTCAAAAAGCATAGAACGAGAACGGATCGCAGAGGTAAGAGAGAAAAAAGGATTTTCCGTTGAAGCTCCGATTATCAGAACTGTGTTGTTCTCCATGACGGGAAGCAAGACCTCTTGCTGCGTTTTAGAGAGTCTGTGAACCTCATCTATGAATATCAAAGGTTTTTGCAGAGCATTTTTATACTGTTCAAATATTTTTCTTAGTTGTTCTATTTTGAGGGAAGTTGCGTTGAGCTCATAGAAAGGAAAATCCATCTCTTTGGCGATGACCCTTGCCAAAGAGGTCTTGCCCACACCTGCAGGTCCGTAAAAGAAGCTGTGTCCAAGTGCACCTTTTTCACATAACATACGAAGAGGAGCACCCTCTTTTACAAGTTCTTCCTGCCCTACTATATCATCAAAGCTCGTAGGACGCAGCAGATAGGTAAAATCCAAATTTTACTCTCTGTCTTGATTTCTTTGCGCTTCTTTGGCGCGTTTTTTCTCAGCTTTTAAAAATTTATACAAAGCAGAGTATTCACTTCGGGTAAGGTATCTGCTCTTACCGGTAGGGAGATTGTTAAGTTCTATCTCTGCAAAGCTCAGGCGTTTAAGATCCGCAACCTCAGCACCGAAATGCGCGAAGAAACGGCGGAGTTCACGGTTTTTTCCCTCTTTAAGTGCTACTTTCAAGATAGAGTAGTCAGGTCTGTTCTTTTGTACTTTGTATCCAAGAAAAGGTTTGATCTCCATAGATGTTATCTTAGAGTGTGAGTGCGCACCTGCTGTTGCATCTTCAAGATAGATACCGTTTAGCATTGCATCCTCCATATCCGGAGTCACTTCACCTTTGATCTTTAGCTTGTAGATCCGCTCAAGGTCTGACTCCATCAAAGCAGTTGCAACATGAGAAGCATCTGTTAAGAGCAAGAGTCCCTCCGAGGCAAAGTCAAGACGCCCGACAGGAATAAAGTGCTTAAACTCTTTGCTCAAAGAGTCATAAATTGTTCTACGTCCTTTTGGGTCTGACTTCGTAACAAGTTCACCCTTTGGTTTATTATATACGATGACCGTATATTTCTCTTGTGGTGAGACCTGCTTTCCACTGATATAGACGATATCTTTACCCTCTTCTACCTGTGTTGCAGGATTTTGCTCGATTTCACCGTTCACGCGCACATAACCATCTTGAATGGCACGATCAGCTTCACGACGTGAATATGTCGAGTAGTGTGCAATATATTTGTTTAATCTCATTTTATGAAATTCCTTTTTCAATCAGCGTATGAATATGGAGCACGCCTCTTATATTTTTATCTTTATCTGTAACAACCAAAAGCTGTATTTTTTTCTCTTCTATTAAAACAAGTGCATCAGAAGCGAGCATATCTTCATCATCAATGCTCATAGGATCTTTTGTTGCGTACTTCATTACTTCATCATCAAGTGAAAAATCATCACTTAAAAGTGCGCGACGAACATCCCCGTCACTTAAAAGTGCGACAAGTTTGTTGTCTGCATCCGTAATGAGTACCGTACCCAAACGCCCTTCACTGATCTTTAAGATCGCATCTTTCATTTTTGTATCTTGCGCGATTATAGGCAGGTGCTGCGTTTGCATCAGATTTTTCACTTTTATAAAAAGTTGTTTTCCAAGTGCACCGCCTGGGTGAAAAGAGGCAAAATCACTTTTTTGGAAATCTCTTGCCTTCATCAGACAAACGGCAAGTGCATCACCAAGAGCAAGTGTCAAAGTTGTAGAACTTGTAGGTGCGATATTCAGAGGACATGCCTCTTTTTCGATCTCCACTTTTATCACCAGATCACTGTATCTTCCAAGCGTTGAGTTCTCATCTTTTGTCATACCGATAAGAGGTATCCCAAAACGTTTGATATGCGGCAATATAGAACCTAGCTCTTCGCTCTCTCCAGAGTAGCTAATGGCTACGACAACATCATCTTTTCCTATCATTCCCAAGTCACCATGTAGTGCTTCTGTAGGGTGTAAAAAGAATGACGGTGTACCGGTAGAGGCAAATGTTGCTGCCATTTTTGCACCGATGAGTCCGCTTTTACCGACTCCGCTTACTACAAGTTTACCTTTGCATCCCAAAATAATCTCTACAGCTTTATCAAATTCATCTGTGATTTTTTGAGTAGCCTGCAAGAGTGTTTGTGCTTCTATTTCTAGTGTTTCTTGTGCAATTGTTTTATAATTCATGTTCTAATTATACCTTTTTTATGCTCAAGAAGATATAATGCCAAAAGACAATTTTATTAGGAGAAAATATGAGAGATGTAATTGGTAAATATTTAGATACTATTGATGCACTAAGATTAGAAAAAAGATTACTTAACCACAATATGCTTATTTTAGGTGAGCAGGGTTCAGGAAAAACAAACTTGGCGTGTAGAGTACGAAACTATGTGATCGACAATGATGTTCCAACTCTCTATATGGATTTTAACAACTCACACGAAGAGGATGTAGAGCTTCGATATAAAGATGAATATTTTAACTATATCCGTTTTGAAGAGAGTGAAGCATTTGATGAAGCGTTCCAAGCATTGATCAGTGCAAAAAAACATATATATATGGCTGTTGATCCAAACTTTTTCGCTAAAAAAAGAGATGAAAGAAGTAAACTTTCTCAAATAATCTCACAACAATTTTTACTTGACAATTACTACTATTTTTTCCATGACATTGAAAATCTCAATGGTTTTTACACACAATTTGAAGACTTTTTACTCTATATGTTAAGTTTTGTGAACTTACAGAAATATGGTTTTACATTTTTGGCACAACCACATGAAACTTTCGAGAATCCACATCTAAAACTACTTTTCTCATTCCTGTTCGTTGGTAAATGTTCAAACGCAAACTACTACAATACATCGATTTTAAAAACATTAAATAAAAACAAATTTTACTACCAGTACAGAACAAATCATCCTACCCTGCTTTTTAATGAAATTCAAAGCAGCATGGTAAAAATCGACGAATATGTGGAAGATGAGTTTTAAAAATGCAAAAGCTTTTTGATGAAGTCGCTTCACTCGATGCAAGATGTTACGATACATTTTCATTAAGTGAAGATCTTTTGATGGAACATGCTGCAAATGGTATGGCAGACTACATCAAAAACAACTTTTCAAAGAGTGACAAGATCATCATAGTATGCGGAAGTGGTAACAACGGTGCTGATGGCATTACCCTTGCACGACTTCTCCATAGCGACTATGATGTCGCCCTTTTTTTTGTCAAAGCGCCAAGATCAAAGATGGCACTGTTGCAAGAAAAAAGAGCAAAAAGTCTCGGTGTGACTATCATCTCAGAGCTCACTGAGTGTGATCTTATCGTCGATGCCATCGTCGGTACAGGTTTCAACGGAGAGTTCAATGAACAACTGACCCAAACTCTTCACCAGCTAAACGCAGCCACTGCGTTTAAGATAGCCTGTGATGTACCAAGCGGTCTCAAACAAAACGGAGAGTGTGTAAACGCAGCCTTTGTGGCAGATGTCACACTGACCATGGGTGCACTGAAAAAGTCTCTCTTTTTGGATGAAGCAAAAGATTTTACAGGTAAGATCAAAGTAATTGACCTTGGCATAAGCCGCTCTGTTTATGAAACATCTACAAACTGGTATCTGCTTGATATCGAAGATCTCGCACTCCCCTTTCGCACAAAACAGAACAAGCATAAAGGTTCATTTGGACACTTAAGTATCTTAAGCGGTGAAAAAGCAGGAGCTTCTGTGCTTGCTGCTCAAGCTGCACTGCGTTTTGGAGCCGGACTTGTCACACTTATCAGCCATGAATCCCCAATTCTGCCATTTGAGATCATGCACTCCAATACTTTGCCAAAAAATACAACGGCCATAGCACTTGGAATGGGTTTGGGAGAGAGTTTTAGTGACTTGGAGCTCAATGCCTATCTTCAAAACGGACTTCCACTCATCCTAGATGCCGATGTTTTTTATATGCCTGTCATTAAGAGCCTGCTCAAACGCAGTGATATTGTACTGACACCACACCCAAAAGAGTTCACTGCACTTTTAAAGATACTCGGACTTGCTGATATCAATGTTGATAAACTGCAAAAAAACCGCTTTTATTATGCAGAACTTTTTAGCAAAGCCTATCCAAATGCAGTACTGCTGCTCAAAGGTGCAAATGTCATCATCGCACAAGCTGATACCTTCTACATCAACCCGCACGGTACATCAAAACTGGCCAAAGGCGGTAGCGGTGATGTCCTTGCAGGTCTTATCGGCTCTTTGTTGGCACAGGGAGAGACTCCTCTAAACGCAGCGATAAATGCCTCTTTGGCACATACCAAACTAGCACAAAACTACACGCTGTCTGATTTTTCTCTTACTCCAAATGATTTAATTCACGGAATTGGCAATCTATAAGATAATTTCTATATAATACACAAAATGAGCAAAGCCCATTTTGCTTCGCTAGCCTCTAAGGCACTCAAGCTTGGTTCTTTCGAACCAGAAAAGAAAAAATTTTCTAAACTAATTTATATAAAGGAAAAATATGCATAACAAACTAAAAATCGGCAAATATGAACTAGGCTCACGCCTTATCGTTGGAAGCGGAAAGTATGACTCATTTGAGATGACAAAAGAGGCAACACTTGCTTCAGGAAGTGAACTTATCACTGTTGCAGTACGTCGCTTGAACATAACAGACCCAAGCAAAGAGAATCTTCGTGACACTTTTGCAGGAACAAATGTAAAATTTTTACCAAACTCTGCAGGATGTGTAACAGCTGAAGAGGCCATCACTACATTTCGTCTTACACGCGAAGCTACTGGTATCGATCTTATTAAGCTTGAAGTCATCGGAGATACACAAAAAACTCTTTACCCTGATGTTCTAGAGACAATCAAAGCGTGTGAAGTTCTTCATAAAGACGGCTTTACTATCATGGCATATACTTCAGATGATCCTATCATGGCAAAAAGACTTGAAGATGCTGGTGCAGATGCTGTTATGCCGCTTGCTGCACCTATTGGGAGTGGTCTGGGTGTACAAAACCCTTACAATGTTGTATTTGTCCGTGAAGCTGTTAGTGTACCTGTAATCGTTGATGCAGGAATCGGTTGTGCAAGTGATGCCGCATATGCAATGGAACTTGGTGCTGAGGGCGTACTGACAAATACAGCTATCGCACAGTCAAACAATCCTATTGCAATGGCAGAGGCGATGAAACACGCAGTGATCGCAGGACGTATGAGCTACCTTGCAGGCAGAATTCCTAAAAAACCTTACGCAACTGCATCAAGCCCAGTTGATGGACTTATCCAGTTTTAATCTTCAGCTCTCAAATTTTTCTGAGAGCTGGGTCATTAAAAGCAGTTGACCCATACCCTCAAAGAACTTTTCAATTCCAAGTTCTTTAGATTCTGCTGCCTTTTGTAAGGCTCTTAAAAATACAAGCTGCGACTCTTGTGAAGCCTGCATAAAAGTATCTATTATGTACTCCAGAGTCAAGCTCATCATCTCACCGTTTACATCGAACTCTATACTCGATTGACTATTTATGCCCTCTTTTTTGAGCAGTTCCCTACATTCGTGTGCAATATCCATTATATCACTCCCATCAGTGAAAGCATAACAACGAACATCGCAACCGGCGTAATATAACGCAGTGAAAAATACCACGGCTTATATGCCCATTGGAGTTGTGGTTTCATCACTTTATGTACTTCAGACTCAGGGATAACAAAGCCGACGAACAGAGCCATAATAAGCCCTCCAAGAGGAAGCATGACCGCAGCTGTAAAGTAGTCGACCCAATCAAAGAAATTCTTGCTTCCCCATGTCAGATACTCTTTTGCGCCATCAATGTTTGAGAGAATCGCGAAGATACCTAAAAACCAGAAAAAGAGTCCCATAGAGAGTGATGCCTTCAAACGGCTCCATGAAAATCTATCTATAAAGTACTGCACCATCGGCTCAACCAAAGAGACCGAAGATGTCAGACCTGCAAACGCAAGAGCTATGAAAAAGAGTACTGCAAAAATATTTCCTACTATTCCCATCTCATAAAATGCAGCCGGTAGAGAGATAAAGACGAGTCCCGGTCCTTTAGCTGGTCCGGAACCATACTGGTACAAAAATGTAAAGAGCATTAAACCTGCAACAATGGCAATAGTAGTGTCTAAAAACACAACCCAAAAAGCACTCTTTACCAAGTTAGCCTCTTTTGGAAGTGATGCCGCATAGGTCATGATCGCCCCCATACCAAGACTCAAAGTAAAAAAAGCATGCCCAACAGCGACAACAAATGCCTGCGAAGTCAGCTTCGACCAATCAGGGTAGAACATAAACGAAACAGCCTTAGAGAAGCCTCCAAGTGTTGTAGCATAGACAAACATACCTGCTAAAATAATCATTAACGCAGGCATCAGGTAAAAGTTTAATTTCTCAATACCGCCTTTTATTCCTTTGTGCACGACATAGGTAATAAATGCAAATGAGAGCGTATGATAAAAGAGCTGTGTCCAAAAATCACTGTGAAGCATTGTTGTAAATACTGCTTCAGACTCTTTTACAGATGAGGGCAGATATGTTAGAGAGGTAACAATATAGTTAAAAATCCAGCCAATGACAACCGAATAAAAGATCATAATAAAAAGACCCGCAAGTGCCTGAAAACCACCAAACTTCCAAAGCTTTTTATGTTTTGGAGCAAGTTCTTCAAAAGATGTGACCGTATCACGACGTCCAAGATACCCTATAAGCATCTCAGCGATCATAATAGAAAAACCGATAAGGAGTACAGTAATGAGATAAACAAGGACAAAAGCCCCTCCGCCATACTCACCTGTAATATATGGAAATTTCCAAATATTTCCAAGTCCAACTGCAGAACCAGCTGCCGCTAAAATAAACCCTACCCTACTAAATCTTGCTAATTTCATAAACTACTTTCCCTTTAAATTAGAGTAATTATACTTAAAAATAGATCTTTTTTAAAGAAATTCGCAAATACTATTGACATTTCAAATCAAATTGACTATAATTTCGCCTCATTAATCAGCATAACTGCTTGTTTAATGTGTAGGTCGGGGTGTAGCTCAGTATGGTTAGAGTACCTGGTTTGGGACCAGGGGGCCGAAGGTTCGAGTCCTTTCACCCCGACCATTTTAATTTACAAATTTATATTTTAAAACTTAAAGACATGGTGGGATTAGCTCAGCTGGTTAGAGCACTGGTTTGTGGTGCCGGGGGTCACGGGTTCGAATCCCGCATCCCACCCCATTTTTAAGATATAATAAACTGATAATATAACAAATATAGTAGCGTCCGTGGCTCAACTGGATAGAGTTTCGGATTTCGGCTCCGAGGGTTATAGGTTCGAATCCTATCGGGCGTACCATATTTTTTTCTGATGCGTCCTTAGCTCAGCTGGATAGAGCAATGCCCTTCTAAGGCATAGGCCAAAGGTTCGAATCCTTTAGGGCGTACCACTGCATTTCTTATGTTATTAGGTCAGAAGTGACATTAAACACTTATCCACGCGGATGTGGTGAAATTGGTAGACACGCCAGACTTAGGATCTGGTGCCGCAAGGTGTGAAGGTTCAAGTCCTTTCATCCGCACCATCAACAAAGCCTTATTAATAAAATCAACTCTTTAAAAAAAACTCAACATCCTTAACAATCTCATCAACAGCTTCTGTAGCTTTTTTATAGATAACTTTTGAGTAAAGGCTATCATCTATCGCACTGCTTGGTTCCAAATTGTTCAAGATGGACTTTTTGATGCCTGAACTTACAAACATATCTG